>Ga0065711_1042651_pt1 | contig 15234 bp, 13 predicted proteins | sample Hoacrofraction12_FD_59098 | JGI IMG/M metagenome (GOLD analysis project Ga0065711, IMG submission 59098) | Hoatzin crop microbial communities from Cojedes, Venezuela - Epithelial fraction 12 v2 (version 2) | ecosystem: Host-associated > Birds > Digestive system > Esophagus > Crop | place... | reverse complement strand
CACTAACTAGATCAGGTTGCTCAGAGCCCTGTCCAACCTGGTCTTGAATGTTTCCAGGGATGGGGCCTCCACTACCTCTCTGGGCAACCCGTTCCAGTGTTTCACCACCCTCATTGTAAAGAATTTCTTCTAATAACGAATATTGGTACAATGACTATATGGTCCTTTGGTGTTTTGTGGTATCATCAAGATCAAGCATTCAGGCAGGAACAGCAGCAGATCTTTTACGGTTATTCAGATGGACTTCTAGCTCCAGTTGCCTAAGAGAGAACTCTTAAGTATATACCAAAATTGATACCTAGATACAAAGATTCTCAGAAATAAGAGCAGTATATCATCTGCGGACATCTCTGTTTTGAAATGTCATTCCTATTGTTTCAAACGTTAAAAAAAAGGGGAAAAACCTCAAAAAGCTCCCCAAAACTCCACCATGTCATGTGTGATTCTTCCCGATTGGTAATATTCCTCTTAGGTATCGCATTGTCAAGTACGCTTTTTTTTTCTCCTTCTTTCTATTCCCCCCTCCCCATTTATCGATGGAAAGCCAGTGATTTAAATGCTCTGATTTGATTCAGTTTTGCATAGGTTTTAATATAAACTGAACTGACTATTTCTAACACTCTTCTACATTACCAATTGCTGCTTGCTACTCTTACTAACAGAGTGGATTTGGACGGTCATGGCTGCACTGAAGTATGGATCAAAGCTGTTGTGGTTGAACAAGTTCTTAAAGTTCTAGGAGTGGCTTGTGGAAATACATTGAAGTGCATTAACTTTGGACCAGTTTACTTTGGGTCTTCAAAGACTGAACAAATATCATTATACAATGAAAGTCCTGAGTGTATGGACTGGGTAGCAGTACTGGATGACAATGCCATTGGAGGAGAGATGGTAAGAAACTGCTGGTTTTTATTTTAGTTGAAAACTTGTTTTCATTTCTGCTTTTGTGTATTTTATTTGTCAACATTCATCTTCTGGTAGTGTTTGCTATATCATACTATTTCCAGATCAATAGGCTTTCTGAAAATTCTGTCCAATCAACAAATTTTTTACGATCATTTAACCTTGGATTTATTTTTTTGTAGATTTTTCTATTTCACTATGTGACCTCTTAACCTTAACAATGTGAAGTACGTACCCTGGGTGTGACTGTTTTGTTTTGTTGGAGTTTTTTTTGAGCGGCTTTGCTTGACCTACTTGATTTCTTATCATTTAGTAGGAGTTATTAAAATATATTTTGGTATTCTAAGATGTTAAGCATCTGAGGTTTCACTTGTTTTTCTCAGACAATGAAATCATCTGAGTGAGCATCATCTTTAAAAAAGGGAATTCAAAACATTGACATGAAACTGATGTCTAAAAATGGTTAATTAGCCATATGATATGCAACTATGTCATTGCTATTGCTTACATTATGTCTTTCTACTTGTTTTGAAAGATATGAAAATGTATGTGTAGGGAAAAAAAAGAACAAAACAAACACAAAAGGGGAAGCAGAACAGGCTGAACTATTCCACATTTTGCTTACTTTTTAGGGGACAGATCTTCAGAGGAGTGCAGATGCTGTTTTGCAAGACTTAAGCCTCGAAAATAGAACAAGAGATGTAGATATTTCCACCTTGATCTTGTGCATTCCCAATCAAGGAACCTTGCTACCTTATGAGAAATGTTTGGTTACATTGTGCTTTAGTCCAAGGTGAGTGAGTGGTACAAAGTTGATGAGTGTAAACTCTTCTATGAAGACCTGTGTTAGGGACCATCACTTAATGTGTCTGCAAAGTTTTTTCTGAATGACTTCTTGTGTATTTAAGTGTGTTAAAAGAAATTGCTTGGTGTGATATGACAAGTGAGGAAAGAATGTCTGAAGTGGTTATCTGGGAGATGTTTCATAATACATTAAGGATGTATTTAAACCAAGAATTGATTATACTTGTTCTGTGAGAAGAGGAATTTTATTAGATTTTGCCAATGGGACTAGCTGCAGCTCCCATTAAACATATTGAACCCTCAAGATTGTTGAGACAGTTCTACAGTGTCAAATTAAGTGCCTTTTTAATAACTGCAGATGATATCATAAAGATATAGTGTATATGTGCAGCATTATGAACGAATATATATATGTCATCACCAAGAGACTGAAACACTTTGGAGAGCTTTCATTCCATTAAAAAAAAGTGAACGTAAAGGAACATTTCCTCTTCAGATAAGGAAAATAAAAGGAAAATGTGCTCTTGCCTTATTACCTTACTTAATCTCTACTCGTAAGTGATTATTATGTGTATGATATTAGTTTAGAAAACTCTTGTAGACTTGAAAGGATATCAAATGACTAGTATAATAAGCATACAGATATTGTTGAGCTTAAATTTATTGCTGTTCCATTTTCTGAAAGGAAGTATAAAGATCATTTGTTCAAGCTGTAACCAACAGCAAAGAAACCAGATGAGATGATGAAAAATAAGCCTTGATTTTTTTTGTTTGGTGTGGTTCCCCCCCCCACCGCCCCCATATCTTGTAATTAGAGGTTGTGACTCTTACAGCAAATTTAAAAGGGACTTTGGAGTGAATGACTCATCGTCGAAACAAGATTACGTACTGTTTCTGAGATTTGAAGTTGTTGGGAATAAAGGTGGCTGTCTGGAGACCCTCAGTAATGGTGCCACAGCAATTACAGGTATGTTACCAGAAATGTATAGTCACCATCAGAAATGTATATATGCATGACAAAGCTGTGTATCTTGATTTTTTTTTTTTAAATTTCTTATCTTCTTAACAGTTTTGTGGGAAATGTATGTTTATTTTATTTATATCAATACAAATAAATTATTGTAACTTACATCTTTAATGCTTTAGCACCAAAAATTCTTTGAGCAGTGAGTAGAAAGCAGGAAGGAATCACACGTCTTGAATATAGCTGCTGGTAATCAACACGTAGAACTTTGTCTTCCAAATATTTACAGTTATAATAAAAAAACACCCAGCCATTTGCAAGTCACCAGCACTTTGGTAATACCAGTTTTGTGCATTTTCAAATGCATATTTGATCACCTTCAAATTCCTCAATGAGGGACTATGTAATCTAACAGCCATTATAAGTAAGCATGTCTGTGTTAAGTTTATAGAAAATTGCACAGAATCATAGAATGGTAAGGGTTGAAAGGGACCTTAAAGATCATCTGGTTCCAACTCCCCTGCCATGAGCAGGGACATCTTCCACTAGACCAGGTTGCTGAAAGCCCTGTCCAGCGTGGCCTTGAACACTTCCAGGGAGGGGGCAGCCACAGCTTCTCTGGGCAACCTGTTCCAGGGCCTCACCACCCTCATGGTGAATAATTTCTTCCTAATATCTAATCTAAATCCCTCCTCTTTTAGTTTAGAGCCATTCCCCCTTGTCCTATCACTACACACCCTTGTGAAAAGTCCCTCGCCATCCTTCCTGTAAGCCCCCTTCAGGTACTGGAAGGCTGCTGTAAGGTCACTCCGGAGCCTTCTCTTCTCCAGGCTGAACAGCCCCAACTCCCTTAGGCTGTCCTCATAGGAGAGGTACTCCAGCCCTCTGACATTATAATTCATATTGTATTACAGTATTATTTTGTATTTGCAACCATGCAGCTACAGTATGTCTTTTCTGTTTGTAAGCTAATGGGGGTGTGAGGTTATTTTGTTTGTTTTTGTTTTTTTGTGTTTGTCTAATGCAGTGAATCATCCTCATCACATGGAGTTAGCTTTGACAGGTTCGGGACTTCCTGTCATGTTAACTTTTAATCCAGGACCAGTTATTAAGTTTGTGGACTGTTTCCTGGGTGAACAAACACAAGTTCTATGCACGCTCAAAAATGAATCTGAGTCCCTTCCAGTAACATTCAGCTTTCGCAAGACTGCTCACTTTAATATTTCTCCTGAAAAAGGAAAAATTAAAAGAAAATCTGCAAAGGTAATTACCTCTTGCTCTTAGATTATGTCGATACGTAGATTACTTTACAGTGGTCAGTGGTGGAATTTCTTGAAAGTAAACCAGAACAATTTCACTTCAGTAACCATGATGTCTAATATCAGCCAAATATATGATGTTTTTTCTCCTTATGTAGAGTCTTTTAATGCTCTTTCCTGTACACCGGGAAGCAAGAAGTGTTATTTTAAATTTTGAAAAAATAAATTGTAGTACTAAAGAAACTTTACTGGGGTTTCTCCTGGCTTTACTTTTTTTTATATTTTACTGACTTGAGAAGATTGATTTATACTCAATTCTTTGCAGTATCATTTTAATTTCTTTCAGTAAATCACAAATACTCAAGTAACATAACATATCTTTTAATGGAAGAAACCTTGCCAAATTTAAGTCAAATATGAAGACATTTATAATTTCACTAACCTGCAACTCAGGGCACAAGGCAGAACTATTTGTCCTGGAAATGAGCAAGTGAGACTTTGTGGTGTTCTAATGTGTAGCAGTTTTATATTTCCATCTATTGCTAATTTATGTGTGGCAGTTGGCATATTCTAAAAACCCAGTTTGGAATACCTATCTTAGAAGTATGTGTTGAGAGAAGTGACTCAATTAAACAGAATTACATAAAACTTCTGTCTTTGCTTTTCTGTCTCATGTCTCATATGACTTTTCTTTTCCAGGATGTGATATTTTCATTTTCTCCTCATCAAATAGGAACATTTAAAGTGAAGCAAATTGTTGATATTATTAGTACAGGACTAGAGAAAAACAATTTACAGCTTTCGAAGACAAAATCCTTTCACCAAATATATTTGAGCTTTATTGGTGTGTGCAAATCTAAACGAAAAAACATTATATTCAAAATTAATCCTGGTAAGATGCTAAAAAATATGTGACAAGTGATAAAATGTTTTAAAAGTACATTTTTAACATTTTAAAAGAGAATTTTTTTTACTATTATATGATTTTTTACTATTTTTAATTTGTTTTTTAAAATAATCATATTGTTCGTTTTTAAAAAATAATCATATTGTTTGTTTTTAAAAAATAATCTCATTGAGAGTTAAGGGAATGCTCAATTATGTGACATAGGGGAGTATAAAACAATAAAATAATCGTAAACCCCCCTTATATTTTAACAGAAATGGAACTATGAAAGCATATATTTTCATCATATGATTATTTAACTTTTATAAATCAGGAAATAAAGGCTTCAGTTTTTGACAGCAATGCCATTACATAGTGCTAATATGTTTCAGTTGTAAGTAGAGACATGGGTAAAGCACAGAAAGAAGTTAGGAAAGATAACAGGGTATTCTTTATTGATGGAAAGCTATTACTGCCAGATGAATTTGCCAGTTAATAGAGCCTGCTACCTGTCCCACGTCCATTAACTCTTCTCATCCTATGAAGCCTATGCTAGCATAAAGAATCTTTCAGGCTATGCAATAATTAGTCTCTAATTTGTTCCTCATGTTCCTAATGTGTGCCACAAAGAACCCCTTTGCAGTAGATTTGACTAATCCTGTCACCAGATTTTAAATCCAGTCGTGAGAAACTGCTTTTTCTAGCGTCGGAAGTGCTGTAGCATCTGCAGGTAGGACTAGTGCAACACAGCTGTCCTGTACAGCAGTGTATCTGATTTCTGTGTGTGGCTAAGGAGGGGAGCTTGAATAATCCTTAACTGTCTGCTACCCACTTGAAGATGTCCTCACTAATTGAAAAGCAGGAAGGTGATCATTGTGGGGAAGTAAAAAGAAGTTGTCATTGGAAAGTCAGGATAAAATGCTGTTCTTTCTACAAACATCAGAATGGTTGATAAGCCACTGGACATTCCTGTTACTCTTAGGAAAGTGGCAGTCAAGAATAGATGAGAAGCTAAAGTTTTGCAATTTCTGGCTTTTATTGTTGAAATCCAGAACTCCTGAAGTTTTCCTGCTTCAAAAAGACAATTAAAATATATTTCTGTGGATCAAAGATTTAATGTAGTGTTCAAGTTTTGTCCGCTTTTCTAAATGCTCTTGTCTATGATCTGCTGTTAATGTCCCCATTCTGCTCCTATTTGCAGGTTTATAGAAAGGATGGAAAGTAGGGTTTTTTTGTAGCCACCTGAGAGTAAAGTAAGGCTAAAGTGGGTAAACCCAATATGTGTAGTGTATTGATTTTTTTACAGGTAAGGGAGGAAGGGACAGTTGAATAATGGATTTATTTATTTATAGTGCTGTTTTAAGCGTGTATTTATGTAAGGAGAAGTGAGCAAACACATGGCCTAGTTTCTGTCATAATTTTTCTCTTTAATGTATAAGTGCTTCTCTAAAACTAGACTGAAGGTGATCTGAGCTCTGTTTTTAGTCGTGACAGCTTGGGAAATCTTTGTAAAAAATAGTGCCTGTGTTTGCAGCCCTTAAGAGAAGCTTTAGGACACTGCAGACAGTGTTGCGGCAGAGGCAGCTCTGAGTGTTCGGTCATGTGCATGTGCAAGACAAAGCGTTGCAGCTGGATGTAGCAGTAGTGGTTTGGGCTCTAGTAAGTGTCTGCTGTGATGTAGGCCAGAGAAGGTGGTTGGCTGTTAGTATGATCCGAATGCCTTCTTCACTCTTGTCTGCGGAAAACATAATGATGTGGGTGACTGATTGTTTCACTGCTGGATGGATCAGTATAAATTAAGAAATATTTTTCTAATGCTTTAAATTCTGTTTAGAAAGTATAAGTGTGCGTAACATATTTCATTTGAATTTTAAGGTATAACACCAATGATTTCCAATGCAACTGGCCAGTTTGTAGCTGATGACACAGGACAGTGCACTGATACAGCACCTGTGGCAATACTTAAATCAACCCAAACACAAATTCATACTCACCGGATAAACAGGAATTTTAAGGGTGATGCACTTACAGCTTTTCCTAATGACCGTGCAGCCAGCATTAGGCCTAGTGAATGGAGTAAAAAGTACAGGTAAAAATTATGCAAATATAATATTTAAAACCACACATTTGTATATACTGTATAGTAGATCAAGATTTGTTACTCATATGACAGTTTACTAGTTTGTTTTTTTTTCAGGCTGAAAGTTCTTTAAAATTCATTGCATTCTATTTAACTTTGAGCCTCTTGCATGTATATTTCTTGAGCTGCTTTTTATGTGAAACTACAAATGTAGCTATTACAGTTTCAATATTTCATTTTTGTAGTTGCCTTTACAAGGGAAAATATTAATAATCAACTGTAATAAAAAGAATATTTGCTATTAAATATATGTGTAGCAAAATCGACATGTTTTCATTCTAACAAGACTCAGAATCATTTACACACATAGTGAAACTACAATTCTCTTCAAATACTTAGGACTATTTTCACAAAGACTGAGAGATACAATTATATAGATCCAGAGTTTTCTTATACTGACTGTGAAAGACTGTCAAAAGAAGCACATAAGCAATACTATGCAGACTTCATTTCTAGTTTAAGACAGCGTCGTTTACAGAAAGATGCTGCAAGGTAAGACTTTGTTTAAAGGATAAGTAAATACTTTAGGTTCATATGAAAAATATGTGTATATACGTGCAGAATTAACTTAGTGGCACCAATCATATACCTAAATTTGTCCCATGCTGAAATGTTTATGGTCTTGGGACCTTCATTTATAATGCATTCAAAAGCTGTTTTGTTCAAATGTTCATTTAGGCAAGTAGAGATCACTTCCTCGGTAAAATATATGGGCAGAGGCATGGAACTTGAAATTAAACTTAAAATGAACTTAAAAGAAAATGCCAAGTTTTAAGAAGAGTTGGTTGTGGTTAATAGGAAAAACATAACATTGATTGTGTTGGATTCTCTTTTATTTTTGTGTAATAAATTGAATGTATGTCCAACAAGTATGTCTAGCTCACCCAAAGTGATGAATTCAGTTTGTAAATTATGATATAATTTGTGGAATGATGCAAGTAAGATTGAAGGATTGTATTGGTTTTCTAGCCTTGTCTTGTAGTTAATTCTCACTTTGTGAATTTGTGTATTTGGTTGGTATGCTGTGAAGCAAAATCACGGAAAAGCAGAACTGACAGCTCTGCTACTTTTAAAAGTTTTATTAAAAAAAAAAAGCTTGTAAAGCGTCTAAAGCAAGAGGAGTAATACCTTAAGAGTATTGAGTTTGCAAGACCCATTATTTAAGAATTAATAATACCAATGGATTATTCTTGTAATCTCAATTTACCTTGCTGTGTGTATACATCATGATTCAGACAATGCCTGCAGAGCTGGATTTATTTTATTTTTATGCATGCACATGATGTTAGGTTTTCTTGAAAGGAACTGCGGTTGTGTAGTGGGTGAACTGTTGTTTATATGACCATAATGCATATATTTAAGGTATATTGCATGGGAAGCAAGAACAGAAAGGAAAATTTCACAGTTATCAGATGAACTTCACGGTTACTATCAAACATAGTAATAATTTTTGAATACTTGATATGAAACATCTGTGTAAAATCTCTGGAAGTTTCAAATCTCTTGGTTGCAGGTGAAATTGATTGATTGGAGTTGAAATTTGACCAAGAAAAATTAATTGCTCTGAAAATTAGGCTATAAGTGGTCCAATTCAGACATCTGCAATTAAAGGATCCTTCATAAACTTGACTTTTGCTAACTTTTAAGTGCTTGACTTTTGAACTTAATTGTTCTTTGAGAGGTATTTTAGGCTTTATATAATATTTATATTTTGGTAACCATAATGCTTGCAACCTGCGTAGCTAAGCAATTGCCACAAATATGCAATAGATGTTAATCCTTGTCTAAACAATACGATAAAAGAATTTTCAAGGCATTTTCTGTACTTGAGGTTTTTTTAATAATGAAATATTCCTACTTAAAGTATTATTACATTTAAAAAATCTTAAAATAGTTTAATGTGTAGAACATGGAATGCTCAAACATCTATATTTCCATATTTTTTTTTCCTTTCCCTATAGGCAGTTTTATATTTATAATAATTCTGTAAGCATAGGCCTTAAACCAGCTGAAGGGCTTGTGTCACCAAAGATCTCAATCACAGATTTTTACAAGGAGAATCTACAGTTCAAAGTCCTTCCTTCAGATGAGAATTGCCTATTAACTAGTCAGAAAGCAGCAATTGGTTCTAAATCTTCCATCAAAGAAGTAAGTTAAATTCTTGAGTAGTAATGTAAGCATAATGTGTTTACCATATAAAGAAGCATAAGAACTTTGATTTTGCCCTGAGAAGATGTCTTGTGCTTATCACAGGTTTGGAGTGGGCTTAGTGCTATGCCATCTTCTGCCCAAGAGAAGGAAGACTGTAGTCTAACTTTGACATCCAAGCAGCTTCACCAAATACTCGTTGGTAAGATTTTTAATCTGGTTACTATATACATATAGTTGTGATAAAAGCACTTATAGTAACAATTTATGTTAATAATTGTTCATCTTATATAGAAAATAGCCTCATTTGGTGGCAGCCTGATATCTACAGCAGTGTTTAGCTAGAGCTTTGTACTCCTCAGAAAAAACTAAGATATGATTAGGTGTGAACATGTAAAAGGATAGCTTCCTTTAAAAACTGCTCATACTACAGCCTATTATAGAGACATCAATACAGAATAGTATGAGGGTTGCTCATACCCTTATGCTTTGTTATTGGATAGTGTCTGGATGAGCATTAATAGCAGCAGGATTTATGGGAGCATTCAGAATATTACTGGGAATTAACAGTGAACAGTGATACTCCCAAAAATTAAGACTTCTTCAGGATTCTCCTTCAAAATAATTTCAGCGGAATGCTCTGTGGTGGGGACTAACACCTGCTAAAGTCTGTGAGGGACCCATCTGTTAACAACACTTGGTACTAAAACTGTCCTGTTTTAAGGTCAGTTTTTCTTCAGTAAATGTATTTAGCAGCAAAGTGAAAAATTCAACTGCTTTCTGGGCTTTTTTTATTTTCGATGAAGCCAGAACTTGAGCAGTACGGCTGTGTATACTGATACACTTAGTGGAAGGTAGAATAAGAGAAATATATTAATACAGAAATTACTTAGTTTTGTAAGACGTTTGATTAGTGCCATGAGCACTAAAGTTTGCAGAACAGCATAAAACCTGGTGATAGCAGTAAATAAAGTAGTGAGATAATTCTGTCACCAAACCACATGGTCACACATCAGGGAGCAAATAAACAGGTTTCATATATGAACTCTCAGTGAATTGCTGGTTTCTAGCCATTTAAATATCTGATTAATAAAAAGAAGTATTTATCATTATTAATAATGCCTTCTGTAATTAGCATATTGCTTTTGCTGTTTTAATAGCTGGCTAACAGAATTAAGAAATACTGCTACTAAGAGGTGCTGCCTTTTAAGTTGTACTGCTGAAAACATTCACAGAATATGCATGGTATTTAATTCCAAATTTTACTGTGAATTTGTTCTGCTGCAGGATTGTTCTAGCTGACTAATTCTGTAATTTGAGGAACTAAAATATTTTGATCGTAATGTTTTAGTAGTTAGCTTCCTTACATTAACTTCTACTTTTTAATGTTGAAGATCTTATGTCTTGTATATTCCAGGTCCTTCTACTATGGATTTTGGTGATGTTTGTGTGCGTTCCACAACAGCCAGAAAACTGCACATCATCAATAACTTGTTAGTTCATATATGGATACAAATTGAGTTTCAAATTGATGAATTATGGCAGACGGGTCCATTGTCTCAGGTGGTGCCTCCTCTTACAAAGACTTATATTCCAATTGTATTTGAGACAAACACTCTTGGAATGTTTAAAAGGTAAGACTTCTTATATTTGTCCTGATTTACATATTTTCTTCATAGTAGTAGAATAAAAAATAGTAATGTGACTAGTTTAAACTCAGTGTAATTATGGTAAGTGTTAATGGTTTATGCAATAATTAATGCAGTTTTATATTGCAAAATTTTGCTAGGGTTTAAAAAAACGAGAACAAACTGTCCTGTCAAAAGCCCATATATCCACAGGAATATCAGGGAAAAAAGTTTGCTATTACAATGTATTTGTTAGTAGAAACTTTATGGAAAGTACTGTGCTCTTTCTGGCGTAGTGTTGCATCTCTGCATCTATGCTCAGATCTTTTGGTGCACCTCATGGGTAAACGTGTAGGCACACTGATTTCTAGCCTTCTAGTACGGCAATGGAACTCTTACTTTACTAGTGCTGTTAAAGTGACATTATGAGGTTCATCATACTTTGGGATGATCTTCACCTTTGACATGATTCAAGTTGTATAAAAAAAATTACAAAAATACACAAAAATATTGAGAAATATATATTTTTATGTTACAGATCTTTCACCTACACTATAAACAACCAACACCCTGGGCATGTGCTGGTAGTTGCAAAAGCAGTGTCTGTTGAACTTGAGCTGTCTGCAAGGGAACTGATTTTAAATCCTATTCCTGGCTACCTGGCAGAGACAGAATTTAGAACAACTGTCAGGGTATACAATCCCAGAAACCATCCTGCTGAATTTACCTGGAAGCCTATAATTACAGATAGAGGAACTGCATTTTCTATACAGCCAGCCAAAGGTATACTATGCAAGTACAGTGTGTGTACACATAATAAAAATGTCAGTAATATTAAATAAGACAAACATTCAGCTGATGCTATAAACTGTATATTTTAGATTTGGGTCCATAATAGTATATCCCAAAGTAGTATCAGATCAGAGTGTTAATGCCACAGCAGCACCCCCTGTATAAGCCTTACCCTGAGCATGTACGCTGTCCAGCTTGTTGTTTCTGTGTCCAGCCAGCAGAGCCTACGTAACCATTTTTCTCAGCACAGATTACTGATATTTCAAAAGCGAGGCAGCTATTTAATGGCAGTTAGAAATATCATACAGCTCATCAGGATAGGAAATTTTCCAAAAGCGCTGTATGAATGAAGCTGCTAAGAAGTTGGTGTAGACAGTCCGAGTGACACAAATAGAGTTCAGTCTGGGACTAGTTTCCACTTGCATTATGGATCAATGTTTGTTACAAGTGTGTGAGACATTAGGTTTTACCTTCTTTCCTTTGAAAGATAGTGTTCTGCAGGAGTATGTTGGAGATCTGTTATTAAAGAACTAACTGCTAACTGAATTGGCATTACACAGTTTAAACGAGATTTGACTGGATCAGGATCTGGGTGTGCTCTGCTGATATTTCTGCTGATAAGAGTTCAGACTCAACTGCAAACAAGAAAATATATATGGTCTTTCCCATAGTAGTTATTCTACAAGAAGGATAGTCTGTTCTTTTATTTTTTTAAGTGTTGATTATTTGAGTAATTTATGGCTAAAAAATACCAGTTAACTTGGAGTGTGTTTTAGTGCAGGATACTAATAAACAGATTGTGCAATCGTAGTGAGAATTCAGAAACTAATTTTGCTTAATTCATCATACTTCTCAAAACCTTTGAAATGTAGGCTTAGTCTTCAATAATAGAAGGTCATTTCACTTTAATATGCCTATGTTATTTCTAATTATACAATGTAATTTGATAATTGTGCATGTGCATGCTGTAATGTGTAAATTACGCACATTTATTTAGGTTTGGTAGAGGCCTATAGAGATCTGGAGTGTGAAGTTGTTTGGCATCCAGGGTTCAACTCTCCAGAAGAAGGAGAATTCAACTTGTGCGTGCATAAAGGAAACACAATAAAGTTGAAATGTCTTGCCAAGGTAACAATTCATACAGCAGAATTAGAGAAGCAAAATGTGTGGGTTTCTTTGACAATTTCTTAAACATATTTCTTTTATCATGTACACAAAAATTATTATAATTTCATATGGCTCCTATGTGACATGTTTAACAAAAGGATATTGCTCCAAAGACATGACGGAGAAGGCAAGACAAAGACAATTCGCCTTTTTCTTGCTTTAGATGATATACTTCCTTTGGCACCACAACTTAGCGGTCCATATATATTAAGTGGTAATTGTTCTTCTTGGCTTGCTTAGTTTAGCCAAACAACTGTTGAGAGGTGGTGTGTTAGTTCTTTAGATATATATCAAAGGGATAAAAATCAAGGGATGTGTGGGAAGGTGTTTCAGAGCTGCAGGGTAACAAGAGGCTGTCGCGTAATTTTGTATGTTATTTGGACATGGTATTTGATAATTTGAAAAGCAATGTTCTGAATAGTCTACTAAACAGTGAAATTCAGTTTAGGTTAATCATTTGTTATCTTATGTTACATGCCAGGGAGTATGAAGGAGACAGACTTCATTTTTCACTAGATTCTACTGGCTGCATGCTCTAGAACTTCCATTTTGGGAGCCAAGAAAACTTTTCCCTTCCTTTTGTGCCTGGTTTCTCTCTTATTTGTTTCCTCAGTACCTTTTTTTCTTTTCTTCCTCTTCTTTTGAAGCCTTGGAGATTGCCACATGTAAACCACGATGTGTGTAAATTAGAATATTAGTATTTCTACTGTGGTTAAAATCTCTGAAGTATCTTGTCCTGATCACACGTTTAGGATTAACAGCACAAGCACCATGATTTTTTTTTTTTAAATTAAATTTAATTAAAATATTTTAATCTTGATATTAGCCCAAAAATATCTCTGGTGTTATGTATGTTCACTTCGAATCTAGATAAGCTCAATATGTTGAGTAAACCTTGTGTCACATTTAATCTGTGTTTGTCTATTTGGATATTTCTAATTTATGCATTTCCACAAGTGTATTTGCTCATTGTGTAATGAAAAGAAAATTAGACTGAATTATTTATTTATACTTTATAATATGTTATTTAGTTTGCTTGTTTTCTTTTTTTTTATAGCTTGGTACTACCGAAGTTAAGTTTATGGAACAAAGGATACCCTTCAGTCATAGCCCAATGGGTTTATCTACTTGTAAGACAGCTGTTCTTCAAAACATAGGATACAATCATGCGTACTTCCAAGTAAGCCAAAATTATTCTCAGGATATTTAATTTCTTGGGGTGGGGAGGAAGAAGGGAGTTCATTTTACCAGATCATGTTACAGTTTTGTTCTCTTGGTTATTTGATGTACATGTACTTATGTTTTTGTCTGGTTTTCTGAAGAAACAAGATTTGTGTTGGTAGGTATTCTGTCCCTCTGTCAAACTTGGATTGATGGATAGATAGACCGACAGACAAGCAAAGCGCTAATGGTCTAAAAGATTCTGGAAGTTTCATGAGAACCAGTGGTAAGGGTAGAACCCCATACTGCTGTACCTTATGCAAAAGCAGTTACAGCTTGGATGTTTTTATATTTTGTGAGTTAGAGCAAACTGGCTAGTCATCCTATTCATACTGCCTGCCCAGTCAGGGCATGCATAGACCCAGATCAGTCATAGCAAATGTGATTACTTTGCTAGACCAACATCTGAGAGGAAGACTGTGCATTGGATAAGAGATGAGATGGATGCCAGAGGGGTAAGGACATATGACATGAATCAGTAGGAAACCTAACCTCATTAGTTGTCCTGATCACAGAATAATTTGTTGTATTTATTTAGGGAAGCAAAATAACTTTCATTAAAATCCTCAGAATTTTTGCTATTACATTATTATGGTACTAAGAAACTTGATTGATCAATTTTGATTTGTACCATATTTCTCTGGGCATTGTAATAACAAGTATTATTACTACACTCTTGGAGGATGAGCCTGAAAGAATCAAATTAGCATAATCAGTAAGACAAATAAACAAACATACCCAGCCTTTCAAGCCTCCACCTTTACTCTTAAGACAGGAGATGTCTGATGAGCCTTGGTCACTATCACTTGTGTAGCTATACTTTAAAAAGTTATCTGTTTGGAGTGCATTTGAAGAGAACAGATTCTATTTCATCGTTATTAATTGTGGGTAAACTGAATATTTACTCCTAGTGTTATTACTGACTTTACAGTATTAGGATCCTGTGTTCCGTCTTCTCACTGTGAATGTCAAAAAAGAAATGGTGAATTTATCTGTAATTGAAAAAAAGGTTTGTAGAACATTCTGGAGACTTGCTGGATAGCAAGTCTTAGGTTTCATAACTTCATGAAAACAACCTGAAAACCAGAATGTGAAATTTCCAGCTGGTGTGCAAGAATTTATTTCATAGTAGAAACTGACAGTCATTATGTTTAGGAATCAATCTGTAACTTTATTTTGTTTACCTGTATTTTTGCCCCAGACTTCTAAGTCTGGGTTAACGTTATATATTATGAGGATTCTGCTTGTGAGAATATAAGATCTTCAGCATAGTTATATTGGCATTTTTTAAAAAACAAATACCCCAAATACCCCCCCCCCCC
>Ga0065711_1042650_pt1 | contig 15234 bp, 10 predicted proteins | sample Hoacrofraction12_FD_59098 | JGI IMG/M metagenome (GOLD analysis project Ga0065711, IMG submission 59098) | Hoatzin crop microbial communities from Cojedes, Venezuela - Epithelial fraction 12 v2 (version 2) | ecosystem: Host-associated > Birds > Digestive system > Esophagus > Crop | place... | reverse complement strand
CTGGGCCGGCGGCAGCTGCCCGCGCCCGGGCCTCGCCTCGCGCCCGCCCGCCGGCCCCTCAGCGCCGCGAAAATACAGAGAAGCGGCGGAACGGCGGGGTTTTGTCGCCGTCTGTCCGAGCGCTCGGAACGGCCCGCAGCTTGTTTGCTTTTTCCCGCAAGTTTCTTTCTGTAAGTGGTAAAAGGAGGCGGAAAACAATAAAGAAGAAAAATAAAAAAAAACAACCAATGACCGGTCCTGCGTGAGCTGCCGCTGCGGAGGGGGAGAAGGAGCCCGGCCGTGAGGAGACCTCCCAGAGCGGGCGGCGGGCGCGCGGATGAAGGAGGTCGATCTGCAAGCGGGCGGCGGCGGCGGGGCTGCTCCGCGGCTCGCCCGCCTGAGGTGGAACGAGGGGTCTGGCGGAAGGCGGGTGGCTGGCTCTGAACGTCGCGGCTGGGCAGCGGCGGGCAAAGGCGCTCGGGCCGCAGGAGGCTTTGGCCGGGGCGGCGCGGGGGCGTGCGGGCGGCGTGGAGGCCGGGGTGTGAGATCTGTCCGTCTGTCCGTCCGGTGGGGCTCCGTCGGGTTCTTTGCTGTTCGTAAAAACAAGGTTCTTGGCTCAAAAAAAAGAGAGGGAAAAGGGCAGCCTGAAGTCCACCAAAAGACGAGAAAGGAAGTGTTACTCTTTAAAGGAAGTATTTTGTTTTCCCAAAGCGTTTCGTGCCCAGGCTCGGCAGCGCTTTACGTGGCTGCGGTTATTTCTTGTTTCAGCTTGTCTAAAGCAGAGATGGGAGAAAAGCAGTAATTCCCTTGAGATAAAATAATTCCTCGGACTGATCTTTCTTGTACAAAGACACGTTGTCATAGCTATATACTTTGAGCTTATATACCTGTTGCTTTGTACTTTCACTCTAGAAAATCCTCTCAGTAAATCCTGTGTACTCAACCGTAGTGACTGGTGGCTTTTTTTTTTTTTTTTCCAGATAGTTGTCTTAAATAGGTGAGAACGGGATTTGCATATCTTATAATTGTGTTTAACCTTGAAGTCTTCAGTAAGCTTTTCAGGTAGACTTTTGTGTAGATGGGTCAGCAAATTTGAAATTCATTACTGGAGATTAGTGAAAATAATGCGTGGTTATGACCTCCTGGTGTCATCTGGTGCTGCTGAAGTCCCAGGGAAATGTTACTGACTGTTCAAGGGATTAAATGAATGAATTTGGTGTGGAAGTGTGTTATGTGAGGAATGTCCCAACAGCCTTTTCTGACACAGATCTGTATACTTGTTAAAGTAACAATTTATTTACTGGTTTGATCTTTCAGCTGAATTAAAATGAAATCTCTAAAATGTAAAAACAATGCCCTGTGTCTAGTGCTTCCTACAAAAAAAAAAATTAAAAAAAAATTGTGTAGAGCAGATTGGTTTTACATCTTATTCCTGATTCAAGACACTGCAGGAATATGTTGGTTTGGAGTAATAACGTTTACTAGGGGATTGCCTTTGTCAAATTAAATGAATAAGCATGTATCCTGCAAAATGAATAAAACATACGGCTTTGAGGGAATTCTATTCTGCTGTAACCATAACTGTTGGGTTTTATTAGTTAAATTTGGAAACAAAAGATTTTTCTGTATCAAACTAGCGTAACTGCTCAATCTTAAACTAAGAGCTGTTTGTCTCTTTTGTTTTTGTTGTTTTTTTTTTTAGGAGTATTCCAGAGTATTCAGCATGAAAATCTTACTTCACATGTTCTGATCCTTTGTAGACCAATAAAACCGTCTTAATTGCTTCAACATCAGGAACTAATTTTGTCTCAAAAAAAGTTTAGTAAAACTAATTTGATGTTTGACTGGCGTTCGGTAGTTTAAATGCTTTGCCCAGCTGATCGAAGCTTGTTCCTAATTGATCCAGCTAGTCCTGTTCACTAATTCATACCATTAGGTTGAGTTGAGTAAGACTGCGTAGCTCCTTATGTGGCACTTTTGAGTTGACTCTGGTGTCCCAAAGCATGCTGCTTGCTGCGGATTCTTTCAGTAGCTTTTTAGTTGCATACAGTTTGTTTTTAGTGGCTTGCAAGGTCAAACATCCAGAAACTTGTGATCTTCGTCTTCTCCCCTCTAAGATGCACGGCATAAAGACCCTGGTTAGTGTTGGCTGTGGGAAGAACATTGAAGTGACGCAGAAACAGTTACGAAGGGACTTGTGAAGCCCATGGTGACAGAGCAGTACCTGAAGTTGTTTTAGCAGTTAATTCCAGTCTCCTTCACTAAAGCCCTCTGAGTCAGGTGCAGAAACAGAAATTCAGTGAAGTCCCTAATAGAGTGTGCTCATGGCGGAACCTCCTGCGGCTGATAAATATTTCAAGAAGCTGGAAGTTAGTGATACATTTTAAATGCACTGCTAAGCTGAGATACTTCATGGTCCTTTGCATACACGTTTGCATTATTCATTTGTGCTATGCAGGTAGATAATGGTCCATATCTATCTTTGGTATTACTCCACTCATTTCTAAGTAACTGAAGTAATCCAACCATATGTGTACATCTTGATTTTTGGAAGTTCAAGGCAAAGTTGGAATTACTTTGGTGATTTTATTATACAAGATAAATTTTTTTTATGTACAAACTAATGGTGTTCAGTATCTTAGGCATTCTTACATTAAAATAATTGTAAGCAGAAGGTATAATTTATTTTTTTTCTTCACCTTTTCCTGAAAAAAATCCATGTTCAGTCCTCTAGTTGCTGAATCCTAAAGTGACTGACAGAAGGATACAATAAAACAGCTTTTTGTCATTGGTAAAAATTTGTGCTAATAACCAACCAAAGTAGAAGATCTTGAGACACTTTTTTTTTGTAGCATGAGACTTTCTTAAGGTAGAAACTCTCTCTCCATGTTTTAAGCAGCCTTCCATACAGTGGGTCAGTAGTACTAGCACGTGCCACATGTGTGTGTGTGCACGTATACAAACTGTATACATATCTGTACTTTAAATATATCAGGGACTTGCTTTAATCTATGAGTAGAGGCAGAGGTAACAGATGAATGGTAAGTCTTGATCTAACAGCATGCACTGAATTTCAAATGCTGACGTTGGGTAGGCCATTCAGATGGAAGAGTGTATAATGCATTTGGTGGAAGCAGCTATCTCTACATATAAATTGGTATATGAAGGTGCTTATTGTTTGAGGGGGATATCTTGACTTTATTTATTTTTAGTAGAGATCGGTGTTGTGGGAAACAATTGAGATCATTTTAATGAGAAATGTTAAGGTATTTCTTTTTGAGATCCAAAGAAAACTCTTAGCATGGGGTTCACGCTGTTACAAATAGTTGCTGCCAGAGGCCAAGACCTTTGTATGACATTCTCGGAATGTTCATTCCATTGAATGGCTTTTGAAAAAGCTAACTTGACAATGGAAGCAGGAACTTCGTCTTCCCAGCCGTGAACACATGCACTCGATGGCTGCAGAATTGTGATTCTGTCTGTCAATCCCGAGTGCTACAAGGCTGTGTAGTTCTAACGATCTGGAAAAAAAAGTACTTGGAAACACAACTACATGTCAGTGGAGGTAAGACTCTTCTTACACACTCTGTGTCTAACCCTTTCTAGTTACAGCACGTATGGCAAAGTTATTCAGTAAAGGTCCTTGATTTTGTGGCAGTGTGGTGGAGCAAATCAGGACTTGGGAGTCAATAAGAAAAAGACCAATACATTTAGTATATTGTCTGGGAATTATCACAGTTGTGTGTAATTTGTATTTAGATCAGTTGTCAAAGTTTTGTTCTCAGTGGACTGAAACACGTTGAAGCCAAATAACTTTCACAGCTTTAGAAGCTGTCAGAGAAGCTGAGAGTTGGGACACCTTTCCCTTCAGTGCTGGGAAAGGCTGTAAAAGTCTATTCAGACTGCAGTAAGCATTCACTGGCAGTTTCTGCTAAAACTATAGGCAGAGAAATAACATCTATTTGAACTGTTGAGTTAAAACATTAAATCCTTTGGTGATCAACAGGCACGCAGACAGATGTCATCATGTTGGGTTTTTTTCCTAGTTGTGCCCTCAGTTTTCTCGGTAGTGATGAGTGCAGATAATTTTTGTTTGAAGGAAGACTTGCATTCTTCTAAGTAGCATTATAACTGAGCATGTGTGCACCGTGTGTTAAGATATTTCGATGGTGTGATAAAGAAATTAATACTGATTATTACCATTCTCTTAGGGTTGTACAGATGTTGTGTAAGGACATCTGCATCTGGAGTGGTAGCTAGTAGTTCACTTGGAAATTGAGGGCAGATGCCTGTGCTTTCCATTACATACCGGCTCTCGTTGTGGCATATGCATGGAGCTGTTTCAGCTGAAACATGTGCCCAGTCCTTGTTAGACTTGCATGAACAGTGGCCCAAAGATGATGTTGGCTGCCATGGTGAGATAAAGGTAGACTGCTTCTCCGGCCTGCAGGATGGCCCAGCAGACTGTGTGGGAAGTAATAGCATCTTCATTACGGTCTTGATTGTGCGCTTGCTGATTTCTGTTTTGTGAAACCAATTGTGTAAATTGGAACTGTTGGTAAATCTGAAGTCTAACGTGGTTGCATTAGCCTCTGCTGCTTGACTTTTCACTCCTTTTTTTTTGAGTGAATTTATTGGTAACCTTATTTCAACAGTAACAGGCAGTTCTGTTTTGATTTCTTACCTGAGCTGACTTGGTCCAGTACAGAGTTTGCTTTTCTGCATTTCCAACTCTTTCAGCTTTTCTTAAGTGCCAGAGTTTATGAATGTGCAAAAGGGACATGCGAAAACCTGATGATAGAAATTCTCTTGCTTAGAGGGTTAAGAGTAATCCGTCATCGATAATATCAGAGGGGTGCTGTTGACTAAAATGTATTTAACAACATAAAAGTGAAGAGGTGATATTACATGCTTGTAGTTTGTTGCTGTTGTTTTAACGGCTTATCTTCAGAAGGGTCAGTATTTTATCACTGGGCCCAGTCTAGCATGAACCTGCCAATGCTATTGTCTTTTAGACTGTCGAAGCTGTTAGTTCTCACAAGCTGGACTTTAAGCAATAGAAAAGCAGCCTGTTGCTAGAAACCTGTAACTTAGAAAATCTCAAAAATTCTTCTCCTGGAAGGGATGATTAATTGTCAAGAAATAAAGACAAATAATTAAAATAAAAAGATCTGCTAGCAGAGATTTTAAACAAACAAACCCGAACAAACACTTTGGCATTTTTTTCTTCTTTGTCTTGTTTTCTTCAAGGTTGCAGTGTTACGCGTCTGCCTTGCCCTGGTTTCAGATTAGGTTTCTTTTGGCTCCCCAGCTAACTCTCTTAACTGGCTTTGGATGTGCTAAAAATTTAATAGCCAAATTTCGGATTGAGAGTCAAGCATAGAAGTGGCTCGATGTCAGCTTTCTGCCAGGAGCAAGTTCTCATCTTTGTGCTTGGGCTCTGCTCCTTTTCTCTAGCTCGCTCTGCACAGTGGCTCAGTTATTTTTCATTGTCTGTCTTTCCCTGACATTCAAAGCCATTATCTGTGCACTGCCCTATACTCCTAGGCTATGATTCTTTTTAAATAATTTCCTACCTAACTGACATTCAGTCACACGGGTAAAGACTTATTCCTGAGTCCTTCAAAAAAGCTACTGTCAGCCCAGTCCCTGCCATTGGCTGGGGAGAGAATCGGTCCTCGGTTCTCATACAAAATTCAGTGCCATCAGGGAGGAAAGTTTGTGGCTGCTGAGTCAGAGGAAATATTTTTAGTGATTTGCCTCTGGTCTTTTTTTTTTTCCTAATCAAAGCAATGATACACAGTAAAAGCCGGAACAAGTTCTCAGACACTTTAAAATGAGATACCGAGATCTACTGAAATTAGTGGAACTTGGCTGACTTAGAGGACATAACTCTGTGTTGGGCTGCTTTATGGTACCCGTGTAGTTGTGGAAGAGACTTACCTGAGCTTCCAGAATTTGTAGGTTTTGTTGTGCTTTTGCTGAAACTGTTACACCACTGCTTTAGGTAACTTCAGACATAGTAAACTAAACCACATACTGACATATCCTGTGGGGGAGGTAAAGTGTCACCAGCTTTATCTACATAAATTGTGTTTGAAATCATTCACTTAGAATGGTGTGATTAAAAGAGGAAAAAAGTTCTACATTTAGGTCAGATATCAGTCCTGCCAACGAAAGGAAGAATCTGTTCTTAACAGGGCAGTAAAAATGTAGGGAGAGTCTCCAGCAAAGATGAAATCAGGAAAGGTTACAGATCCATCACATGCTGAATAAGAACCAAAGCACTTTTCCAGTGTCCTTGTATGCATCTCAGTAGTAGGTTCCACTGAAATGGGAAGGGTCAACAGACTGGGGAGTTCATCATCTTCCTCTGGATATGGCAATACACTGTTTAGAGGATTACCTGAAAACATTCTGTATGAGTTACAGGGTTTCCTTTTGTGGATAAGCTCTTGTGATGACACCTGCCTGAAACTTGTATCTTTAGGCTGTCTTCTTTAGCCTATCATGTCAGGACTTTTTTTGTCAGTTTATTCACCTGTCAGTGATGACTTGCATACAAACACAAAAGCATCACTTCAAAACATGTGCAATACATGTGGAATTTCTCTTTTTGCAGAAAATTTCAACTGTAGTAACATTCTGGAAAGAGCAATAGTCTACAAAGATTATATTTATAGCCTTGCCATCTCAACCTTCTGAGTGTGCTCGGCGATACGCTTGGTGATGTTTGAGGAAAAACGGACGGAATAACTTTGGCTATGGCTCCTTTGTCATCCATTTTCCTGCACGTGCAGGCATTAAGACACAAGTGGTAGTGTTTCATAGGATAAGATGCTTGCTGTTTTAATTAGTAGCAGAATTCTACGTACTTTGGACTCTAAGCCATTGTTACTGTATGTAGACAAGTAAGTTACAAAGCAGCCACCCATCACTTGGAAGTGCTCACAACAGCAGAGGACAGCAATGGTCAGCTGTCAGTGCGGCTTGAGGCCATTTCTGTCACTAACTGGATGTTCAGGAACCAGGTTAGTATGTTTATTTGTACAGTGCAGCACCTGAGCTAAAAAAGCTTGACACCCCGACTTGAGTTTGCACTTCTGTGTTTTCCTAGAAAGTAAAAATCCACAAGCAACTTGACAAGTTTGGTCAGTCTGCTAAGCAGCCAACGTTTCTGGGAGCCAGGTGAGATGACCTGTCAGGCTAGATCTAGTCCTTGGAGTGCTGACTGGCTGCCTCCAGCATAGCATATGTAAGTTAGGGATCAATAAAAGTATATTAAGGATACCAGGAGAGCATGCTGAAGAAGACGCTGTATGAATTTTTGCATTTGTTCTTAAGCAGTTTGGGTATGTACAGTCCCAAGTTTTGATTCCAAAATACAGGACTGACAAGGAGACAGTCTGTTGTTATCATAATCCGTAACAAATGACTGCAGGTTGAGTATGTGTCCAATATACCATGCAAGCACAAACCTATCCTTAGGGCAGCTACCAAAATCATACTAGGGTGGTTTGAATGTTCTCGTATTTAAAGTGTTTCCGTGGTGGACCATACCATTGTTGAAGTCTCAGGCAGTTGGGAGTGTGTCTGTTCTGGCAGGCTGCAGGGTGGCTGTGCTTCCATTGGGTCTCCTGACCCTGAGAGTTGTCTTCTGTGGCTTATGCAACTTTCAGAAACGTAACGTTTTTGTTTGACATTTCTGTCACTTTGGGTTTTTTACCAGCAATCAAGCTTGTTGCACTGGGAGTGACCAAGTGTGGCAGTGATTCAGGCAGTGTCACACCACTTTCTTTCTTCTCTTGAACTTTTGCGATGTGTTCACTCGTGCCATCCTGTCCTGTTGTGGACGAGGCTTGCTAAGTTCTCAAAGGCTGCTCTGACTTTGGGTTGTCATGCTCTTGTCTGGTATTATGTGTTGAACCGTGTGATGTGTTTTTCGTTAGGAATTGTGTGAGCTCATCTAAAAGCCCAAGTAATTTTCTAGCTAAATTCTAAGCTCTTTTTTAGTTATTGAAGTGCTTAGAAATTGCACGTATGGCTGTAGTAAATGCAATACTAGAGATAAGTGAACTCATTTACTCTTAAACAGAAGTGCACACACAAATAGTACCTGCATTCACCTAAGTGAGTGAGGCTTTATTTTGTCTGTATATGCATGCAGATTAAAGTGGTTTTTGTGTATTTTTGATGTGCAAGCTTTTTTCAAACAAAATGTGGGAGTCTTTTTGTAATTTCACTTATTTTTGAATCCCACTATTAGTTAGTGGGCTGCTTCCAGTCAATGCTTTGAATGCTTAAAATCTCCTATGACCTTATTTGACAGTCAGTATGCCTTTACCCTGTTTCTTTTTCTAGTGTGTTCAGAAATCATGGGGCTACTGCATGGCTTCAACTCGAGACGTCTGGCAGCAGTAATCTTAACTCTTTCCTAGTCTTACTTTTAGTTCTTTGGCATCAGTGTTCTACTGCCGCAGAATGGAAATTAGTTTGGATAAATGTAGAGGCAAGGAGTGCAGACACTGGAAATAATTTCCTTCTGTTAATAAGTTGTACAATAGGGATGGCTGTGGCATGGCTGCAAGATAGAGCAGACAAGGAGACTGCCTGGTTGGCTGTGACCTCCAGATAGACTGGATATCTGTTTGAACCTAAGTTTTAGTTAATACTGGCTCTTGAAAAACAGAAAAGACTGTCCATAAAATCAGTGGAATTTCTATTTGGACATAGGCACATTCTCCAAGCTTTTACACAAGCTGCTTGTCTTCTCTCTTTCCTTCCTTTAAACTTCTATTTTTGGTGGTCCATGGATTAGCCGTTTGGTTATCACAGAATCATAGAATAGTTTGGGTTGGAAGGGACCTTTAAAGGTCAATCTAGCCCAACCCTACTGCAATGAGCAAGGACATCTACCTCTAGATGAGGTTTCTCGGAGCCCTGTCCAACCTGAAGTTGAATGTTTCCAGTGATGGGGCATCTACCACCTCTGGCCAACCAGTGCCAGTATTTCACCACCCTCACTGTAAAAAATCTCCTCCTTATGTCCAGTCTAAATCTACCCTCTTGTAGTTTAAAACCATTACCCCTTGTCCTACCACAAAAGGCCCTGCTAAAAAGCCTGTCCCCATCTACCTTAGAAGCCCCCTTTAACTACTGAAAGGCTGCAATGAGGTCTCCCTGGAGCCTTCTCTGCTCCAGGCTGAACAACCCCAACTCTCAGCCTTTCCTCACAGGAGAGGTGCTCCAGCCCTCTGACCATTTTTGTGGTCTCCTCTGGACCCACTCCAACAGGTCCATGTCCTTCATGTGCTGAGGGCTCCAGAACAGGATGCAGGACTCCAGGTGGAGTCTCACCAGAGCAGAGCGGAGGGGCAGAATCCCCTCCTTCGACCTGCTGGCCACGCTTCTCTTGATGCAGCCCAGGATACGGTTGGCTTTCTGGGCTGCAAGCGCACATTGGTGGCTCGTGTCCAGCTTTTCATTCACCAGCACCCCCAAGTCCTTCTCAGCAGGGCTGCTCTCAATCCCCTCATCCCCCAGCCTGTGTTGATAGTGCACTGACCCAGGTGCAGGACCCTTGTTCAACCTGTGTTGAACTTCATGAAGTTCACACAGTCCCTCTTCTCGAGCTTGTCCAGCTCCCTCTGGATGGCATCCCATCCTGTCGGCATGCCGACTTCACCTCTCAGCTTGGTGTCATCTGCAAAGTTGCTGAGGGTGCCCTCATTCCTGCTGTCTGTGTCATTGATGAAGATACTAACCAGTACTGGTCCCAGTACAGAGCCCTGAGGGACACCGCTTATCACTGATCTCCATCTGGACATTGAGCTGTTGACCACTACCCTCTGGATGCATCCATCCAAACAATTTCTCATCCACCAAACAGTCCACCCATCAAATCCATGTATTTCCAATTTAGAAGAATGTGGTGCGGGACTGTGTCAAAGGCCTTGCAGAAGTCAAGAAGACATCCACAGCTCTTTCCTTGTCCACTGATATAGTCACTCCACCACAGAAGGCCACTAGGTTGGTCAGGCAGGACTTGCCCTTGGTGTAGCCATGCTGGCTGTCTTGAATCACCTCTCTGTCCTCCATGGGCCTTAGCATAGCTTCTAGGAGGATCTGTTCCCTGATCTTCCCAGGAAAAGAAGGGAGGCTGACAGGTCGGTAGTTCCCAGGGTCCTCCTTTGTACTGTTTTTAAAAATGGGTGCAGCGTTTCCCTTTTTCCAGTCACCGGGGACTTCATCTGACTGCCTTGAGTTTTCAAATCTGATGGAGAGTGGTCTGGCAACTACATCAGCCAATTCCCTCAGGACTCTGGGATCCATCTCATCAGGTCCCATGGACTTATGTATGTTCAGGTTCCTCAGGTGGTCACGAACCTGAGCTTCTCTTCCAGTGGGAGGCACTTATCTCCCCCAACCCCTGCCTTGTGGTCCGTAACACTCAAGAGGTGTTGGAAGAGAGGCTGCCAGTGAAGACTGACGCAAAAAAGTTGTTGAGTACCTCAGCCTTCTCCTCGTCCATTGTTACCTGTTTGCCAGTCTTGCTCATCAGGGGGGTACGCTTGCTTTGACCTTCCTCTTCTGCCTGACATACCTGTAGAAGCGAAGCTTTTCTTATTATTCTTTGCATCCTTTGCCAAGTTTAGCTCCATCTGCACCTTGGCCTTCCTGACCCCATCCCTACACAACCAGGCAGCGTCCCTACTCTTCGCAGGATACCTGTCCCTGCTTCCACTGCCTGTGCAGCGTGTCCCTCTTGCCCTTTAGTCTGACCACAGGTCTTGACTCAGCCATGCTGGTCTCTTCCCTTCCTTGCCTGACTTCTTACACCTGGGGACTGAAGAGCTCCTGCGCTCTATGGAAAGCATTCTTAAAGATCTGCCACCTCTCTTCTGCTCCCCTGTCCCAGAGGGCAGTTTCCCAGGGGGTCCTACTGACTAACTCCTTCAACAGATGGGGGGAGAAATCAGCTGCAGATTTGAGGCAGTCAGCATAGGGACTTTGCGTTTTCTGAGTTTTTTTTTGTTTTTAATAACAGAGTAGGTTTATTTTAAAAAGGAATAGATGCTATTCCATGTAACAATGAATGTATCTCGGAAGGGAATTTGGAAAAATGAAATCCGTACATTGTGAAGGGGTTGAAAGTGTTTCTGGGGATGAGAGCCCAGTAATTTTTGTTTGCCAGCATTGTCCTTACTGCTTCAGGACACCTTTCTGTCATGACACAGTATTTTTTTATATCTTATGGAAGTAATCTTCATTACCATTTTTGTCATTCACCTCATGCTAATCTCAGTCGAAGTTTTGAAACACACACCAGTAAGGCACAGGATAACTGTGAAAAACAGTAAATTTTGTGTTGTTTTGTTTTTTAAATAAGGTTAAAATTGATCTGAAAAAAATCAGTTTGGCCCAGTTTACTAAAACATCTGCAGAATTCACAAACAGCTTGTTGGCTGAGCTCAACAGCAGGAGAAGCCGTAGATGATCGGTTCTGCCCTCTTCAGCAGGTGTAATAACAGTTGATGGAAATTGCAATACGTGGTTTCAGGGGACATGTGGATAATGTGTCCAGATGATAGCAACATCAACAAAGTATAGCAAAAAATATGGGCAGATGTTTGGCTTATTCTGTCTACATGGATACATGTACTTAAATTCACTCTAATGGAGTTTATCTGCTGTCACGGCGTGGTTTGCTCTTGTTATGGAGAAGGATTTTATGGTAGGCTGCTAATCTTACAAAACAGTCCACCTGTTGCAGCAGCCATATTTTGCAGTGTTTTAGCTGCAGATTTTCTGACTGCACCCCCCCCACCCCCACCCCCGGTCCTTCAGATGTATTTGAGTGTTTGGTTTGGCCACAATGGGATGGATTGCTTTGTTGTTTTGGCATATAGCAGGCCATTCTTGCAGTGAGACTGGATACTTCAGACCTTCACAGACAGAAAGAAGATAAATTACACAGTTTTCGAACTTCACCCTTAAAAAAAAATGCCTCTAGGTTTATCTAACAGAATGATTTTTACTTTTAGTTTTGGTTTTCTACTATGTGTGCCAGGTCAATTCTGAAATTACTGAAGTAGAACTTTGAGTAAACTTGATCAATAGAATATTAAAATACATCAATAATTATAAAAAATATTTAGGTAGATTGTTTAATTATGAGTCATTGTTCTTCAGGTCCATTTATGTATAAATGAAATTGGTGGTGAATCCCACTATCCTGTAATCAGAAGGTCCTGTTGTCAGTATGCAGATACGGCAAGCGCATCCCATGTCTGTTTTGCGCTCCAGGTCCTTCTCACTTAATTCCCACTACTAGAGAACTTGTTAAAATTCTAAATCATCACGGCTTGCAAATTTAGATTCAGTGCTTTGTAAGTTTAATTTAAAAATGTACCAAGCTAATTTTGAAGCTGAGGTGAGCATTTAAAGAAAAGGGGGTTTATCTGTTATTCATCTAATGCAGCATGAAATTAACATCTGAATTAAATAGCAAAATTTTGGTAAATAAAATCTGGTATCTATTACAAGGTCTCATTATTCCATATACATAGTAATATTTCCACAGTCTAATTTTTTCTTCTTCCTAAACTGCTTGAAGTGGTTGCCCTGTTCTTCAACAATGCATTGTGTGTTGATGTTTGTAATTAGATCATTTGCATACAGTGGTTGTCATTAAAAAGTTAGTGTTTCCAGTAGTTACAATGTCATGGTATCTGAGTTGTCCAAAGCTTTCCCATTTCTGAATACTTAAAATTATAATTTAGGTCATAGTTCTCATCATGTTAACCGTTATTTTCAGGGTTATTTCTCACGTGACTGCTTCTCAGGTTCAAGTTTGTTTCACTGTGAATAATTTTGCAGTCTCCATTTTAGTGGGGCTCTAATGTCTAGTATCTTTTTAGGTAAAACATAGTTGCGAGTTATTTACCTGAGGTGCTGTATCCAGAGCCGTATGTACTCAGTTGCTACTGAGATGTCTCTCGTCCTCTCTTCCTGAGAAGTAGACAGATGAGCGTGGTACCAAACACGCCCAAAGCAGTGGTGTGCATAAAACTGTCTGTAAACTCACTAGCACATACAAAGCCTGTCTCGCTGGATTGAAAGATGTGTTCTGTAAATTCAGGAAACTAAAATCCTAAAAAAAATTGGTACCCACTTCAGCAGACCTCCAGGAGTTTATGCTCCCCTCTGTACAGTCCTGGCAATAATCAAGCTGCCAAACTTTGTAACAAAATTAGGGTTGATTTTCCAGACTCCTTCTTGGCTGTAGAGACTGTACCTTAAGCTTATGGCAGCACTGAATCTTAAAGGGTTCCCTGCTCCTCTCCTTTGCTGAACCTGAACTGGAAGAACAAAAGATAGAAACTGTTCTGCAGTGTGGAGATATGAAGCTGCTTAAAGGGAAGAAGGGAGCTGATATAAGAGTTAAATTTTCAAAATCCTTCTCTCTAAGTGGTATTGCACTGTTGTGGAGGGGTTTGCTCTTCCAAAAAAAAGATGTGGAGTGGCTAGAGACACTTTATATTCCAATGATGCTGTCAAAGACATCCCAAACATTGTTGCAAAAGTCTCTGCCCACTTTTCATGAATGTATTCAAGGGAGGGAATGCTGTATTTATTTCTCTCTGCTTCTCTCTTTCTGACTTTGCTCTGCGATGGACGTAAGCCAGAGAAATGTCTCTCATGGTCAATGCAGTCTCTTGTTTGAAGAAATTGAGTAGAGTGACTACAGTCAGTGCATCCCATTAAATTATTTCTTTCATTCTAATCCCAGTGACTTTGCTTTTGGAAATTATATGCACTTTTCTAGCCATGTAATATGAAAAATGAGCCTTTACCAAATAGAAATCAAGCTTTGGGAATGGGAAAGTAACCTAATAATAAAAAAGCTTCAGTGGAGGTGAATTTTGGCTTAAAATCCTGACTTCGGTACACTAAATATGTACTCTTCCTTTTTAAGCCAAAGAGTAAATTACTTTATAAATTTCCAGCACTTGTGAAGTAATCAGTTTGATGTCACATATTGCTTGTCAAGTGGTTGGATAATCTAAAATGCACAAGGAATAGACAACAGAACAGGCCCAGAAAATTAAGTAGTTTGTCTTCTGTTCTTACAGTTTAGCATTGCAAATGTTGCTGGTACTTGTGTATTCCAGGCTGCTGAGACTCCCTTTGAAAGGACCTGAATCAAAGGAGCCAGTCTTATTCAGCAAAGAGGCTTCTTGGGACTATATCCAGTGTAGCTTCTCAGGTAGAGTAGGGAAAGTTAGCATTTTGCATGGGACAGACTGTTACTGAAACTGGAGAGTGTCCGTGAACAGAGAGGCATGAACCTTGCAAGATAAGGTAAGATGGACCATCCATGATCAATTCAGAAAGTAAAATAATATTCTCCCATGTAACTGTTCATAACATTGGCCATCCTATCCATTCCTAGCCCTGAGGCACACAAAGAAAAGGTTATACCTCTCACACTGGTCAGAATAGGAGAACTTGTAAAAATTCTCTCTTTTGCTGCAGAGGTGTTCTGGGAGGGAGAGTAATTTTAATGGCACAGAAAGTTATCTAGTACTGTCTGTGCGGTCAGATTTTTCTGCTCCTGGGGTGACGTGTTTCCCTCAGTAACCTTGATACTGCTGGTTGCAGACAGGGGTATGCCTCTTTATCCTACACACCAGTACATGCTGGGGGCCACCCAGCTGGCAAGCAGCCTCGCAGAAAAGGATGTGAGGGTCCTGGTGGACACCAAGTGGGACATGAGCCAGCAATGTGTCCTTGTGGCACAGATGGCCAACAACATTCTGGGCTGCCGTAGGCAGAGTGGTACCAGCAGGCTGAGGGCAGGGGTCCTTCCCCTCCGCTCAGCACTGGTGAAGCCATGCCTGGAGCATTGGGTCCAGTTTTTGGCTTCTCAGTTCAAGACAGATGTGGACATACTGAAGGGTGTCCAGCGAAGGGCCACTAAGGTGATGAAGGGACGGGAGCATCTCTCCTATGAGGAAAGGCTGAGAGAGCTGGGATTGTTCAGTCTGGAAAAGAGAAGGCTGAGGGGGGATTTCATCAATATGTAGGGTACAAAGAAGAGGGAAACAGACTCTCTTCAGTGGTGCCCAGGGATAGGACCTTCCCCTCTACACTGCCCTAGTAAGGCCCCATCTGGAGTACTCTGTCCAGTTCTGGGCTCCCCACTTCAAGAAAGATGAGGAGCTACTGGAGAGAGTCCAGCGGAGGGCTACG
>Ga0065711_1042649_pt1 | contig 15235 bp, 12 predicted proteins | sample Hoacrofraction12_FD_59098 | JGI IMG/M metagenome (GOLD analysis project Ga0065711, IMG submission 59098) | Hoatzin crop microbial communities from Cojedes, Venezuela - Epithelial fraction 12 v2 (version 2) | ecosystem: Host-associated > Birds > Digestive system > Esophagus > Crop | place... | reverse complement strand
ATATTCAAGACCCGCCTGGACAAGGTCCTGTGCAGCCTGCTGTAGGTGACCCTGCTTTGGCAGGAGGGATGGACTAGATGACCCACAGAGGTCCCTTCCAACCCCTACTATTCTGTGATTCTGTGATTCTGTGATTCATGAATTGAGAGGGCATGCTGAAACCCTGGAACAATTGATAGCGTATCAGAAAAGAAGGTTTACTATGATTCTTAGATGCTACTTTAATCAAATGATATGCAGGGATCAAATCCTAACTATGAAAATATTTGCGCCCGACATGTAGTGTGCGGAAGTGAGGAGCTTTTCTGAGCTCTCTGTGAATTAAAGCTCTCACAGCCACGACTCTCCACTGAGCATTTTTTACAACTGTAATTGAAGATGCCCAAGGTGATTGCTTAATCAGTCTGCTCTCTAGCACATTAAAATTCACCATGACTTGCACAGCTACCTGACTTACTGGAGGAAATCTGATGTAGGGCTGTCTCACGGAAAAACTGCCTGGTTTCAGCACAGTCTAGTGTCTCACTTGATCATATCTGTCAAAATACTCTCATACTTGGAGAGCATGTTAGCATAGTATAAGAGCAGATATTACTACTTCTCTTTGCCTCTAGGGCTGTTTCTGTTAAGTGAGAGTGTGATTCAACAGCTTTTAACCTCTGTCCTCCTCAGAGGTTCTGAAACAACATGGAAGCAGTTTCCAGCACAGCTAATCTGACTTTTTCACCAGCTTCTTTTCCTGCTAAGTGGCTTTAATTGGGTTTATCTACTCCTCAGTTTTTGGTCCTGGCTGAAAAAGGATTCTAATAAACATAGATTTTTCCTGGGATATTTATGCTACCAGATATCCCTTGACCCTTAGAAGCGTGATTGCATGATTATCTATGCTATCATAACATTTGGAGCTACTGTAGGAAATAACTCACGGATCTACTGATCTACTGCAGGGATCGTGGTCTGCTGGAATTTCCCTGAAGAAGATAAATACTCAGCAGAAAATCCTAGCAGAATAAGCCTCTTTCTCTGCAATTTTAGTACTTTAATGATGCCCCCAAATTAATGCATTCCTTGAGGTACTGGCTGCTGTAACAAAAGCTAATCTCATATGCAGAAGGACCACCTACTGTGATAGCTGGATTTTTAGTGTTTTCAAAGTTAAATAATAGATACAAGCAATCTGTTTTGCATCCTGCATTACAAATTGTTACTGTATTTTTCAGTACTTCTTTTTGGTAATATGAAAGACTACTTCCAAGTCTCCGGCAGTGTTCTAGCTGTCAAAATCAGTTTATTACAAACCTCTCAGTAGCCCTTCACATCTGTCATTCATGTCATCACTAGTGGCGGCCACACCATATTATTCGCTCTTGATTTGTCTTTGATGCTTTGCTTGAGTAAGTCTTCTCCTAGTGGCTTTCCTCAGCTTTGTTTATGAATATCACCTGGCATGAGGCCTGCACAGAAGGCAGCTCATCTTGCCCGTATGACTCTGGCAGTTTCTTTGCACCACAGACGGGTGGAGTTTTATTTATTTCTTTAAGCTACTTTACTAGGCTCAGCTTCTTGAAGTACTTCGTTTGGACTAAAGGAACCTTGAGGTTGTAAATGAACCTTTAGGGCTAATACCTTTAAGAAAACTCCAATTTCTGCTTTTACATCTGGAGCTATGATTGCTGTGTCCTGTAGGTTTACGCAATACTTTATCCTGCTTTCCCACCTGGTCATAATATTTCCCTGTTTAACCACTCCCAGAAGAACATATCTTGCAGAATTCACTCATAACCTGTCACTGGTTGGAGGTCTGTTCATGCATTACTAGGGTGAGTAATTTACGGACAATATGCTTGGTAAACAAAAATGTGTGTGGTGCTGTTCTTGCCACTAAGTCATGTAACAAAATGTATAGGACAGAAGGTCCAGTCTTGCATTTCTACAGAGAGAGTAGAAAGTATTTTTGCTCTCTTGAAACCTTTGTCACTGCTTGTAATTCCTCTTTATAACAGTCAAATCATGCATTGGAGTTGTCACCTTTAAATACAACACAAACAAGCAACCTGGTCTTCCTTTCCCTCCTGCAGGACACACAGGCACACATATACTCTTTCCAGAGACAAACATTGCATCAGAACAAGAATATAACTTTAAGATACGGGCACATATTATCAACATTTGTTAGCATTTACAGAGTAGTTAAAAGTAATGGCACAGATTCTTAGAGTATGTTTTGACACGTTGATGTTTGGGCAAGTTTTACAGATAAACACAGGAAACTAAACCCACTAGAATGCAGAAGAAAATCTATTGTTCAACAGACGGGTTTTTTTAAAGGAAACCTTATATTGTGGGGATAAGACTATTATTCTTGGAGCTGACAAATTTCAGCAATAGCAATAGCAAAAAATACACTAATTCCACCCTGCTTACATGAGTGTCTCTTTGCTGCTCTATATTGCCTGATGATCAATGATTTCTACAAAAATCAAGATGACCTTTGTGCTATGCAATAAGTGTCAGATCCACAGAGAACCTTAAATAATTCTCTTGACTAGGAGTTTCTGAAATGCTGTAGTTTTTCATCTCAGTGACTGACATATCTGTCACTTGGAGACTTTACTTGTACAGGCTTTCTACAAAAAAATGAAATCTTTTTAATAGTCCATGAAAACAATACATCAGTCATGGGGATATATTGTCCTTAACATTTTTCAAATATATTTCTATTTATTTTCAAAAAATAAAATACAAAATGAATTATAGGAGAAAAAAAATGCTGTTTTTATTGTCTTAACTGCAAATGAGAGCCTTTGAGAACTCTCTTGATAAAAATACTGCAGATGATTAGAAGATCTACAGAGAAATCTATTATCAGCATTATATTCTTTTAAGCTCTTAAAAAAATGTAAGTTCTAATTAGCTATACTGTTAGATTAAAATACATATTCACGTTATTAATTATCGAACTGTTGATTTTTCTAGTAGTCTCAAGGTTAAAGCTATTCCACGATACAATGCAAATTCCTCCAAAGTCTGATTCAGTAGATATGCTTGTTGACTATATTGAATTGTACGCAGCAGACCAATAAAAGCAATCTGATTGATCTATCTCGTTATGGTTTTGATGGCTTCTAAAGCACTAGCTATAAAATAAGCTAACTGGAAAATCAAAGCTTTAGTGACCTCTGAGGACTCTTCATCAAGTAGGTTGGTCTAAATCATGTTATTTTAAATTTAAATAGTATATTTACAACACATTTTATGTAATACACATTGACTACTTGTGAATAGCCTCCCTCCCTTGCTGAACATGGAACCTATTACACAAAAGACTCCAAGTAGCTGGCAGCAAGCCTTTAACAATTTAGTTAAGTAGTGAGTGTTTGCGTACTAAAATCTTCAGAGAGGTTACCCACCTGCAAACTCTAATTTGTGAATATTCCAAGATTTCCACGACCATATGCTTCCCCTTGCCTCTTATTTTAATCATTTCTCAGTTACTGGTTTGTGTAATGAGAATATGCACCTGCAGAGTTGAAAAGACCACCTCCTATAGTCAACGCACCTTTAAGGATTGCTCTGGGAAGAGTAGAACAATTTTATTGTTTCTGGTCAGAGGAAAATGAATCTGTAAGTTTGCATTACTTCAAAAATCTTTTGTATGTTTAGAAATAACGCTTGTGAATCAGAGCCACAAACTCGTATCAAAATCATTAATAACAAGTGTAGCTATTTAAGCTTCTTGTGTGTTTATTTTCAAATTATCTGACAATCCCCATGAACGTTTTAGTTGCAAGTACTTGAAATCAGCACAGAGACTTACTGTTAAATTTCCGCTTTGTGATCAGACAGTAAAAGATATTACTTAAGAAAGTTTTAAGATTCTTGCTCAAAGCTAAAAGTGTAACTTTGTTTATTCCATTTCTTAGTGTAACTTTAAATTATTTTGACTATAGGAACAATGCACAATGGTATTGGGTGCTCTTGGTAAGTCTGGCTTGATTTGTAATGGAGTTTTTATGTTTTCTGCAGAGTTGCTACTTACAGATGTAACAAACTTTCTTTAGAAGTATTAAAGTTGATTTAGGATGTCTTAAGTGCAACTATATCTCACTAGTTTTAATCTGAAGAAACAAAATACATTGATTAGTTAAAATTCAAGTGTGTTGATTCGTTCAGGTTAATCCTGTGGTGTTAGATTTTTACAGTGGTAATAACACTCTTCATCCTTTCTGAGCTATAAACATATCCCTGTGGTGAAATAAAGTCCATCAAGCAATCTCCAGGCAGAGGAGGGAGCGTAATTTCACTTAAATACTGTCAGAGGATATAGTCAAATTGCCCTTCTCTTCATAACATGTAACTTAGTATAAAGGTTACTGGCCTTACACTGTTAGAACTTCCTGAATGTATTTTTTTTCTGAAAACTTACTTTATAAACAAAAGGTGAATGCCCACATGTTGTAACTTGTCCTACATTATCTCAATCCACCAGTTTTCTCATTTCTACCCTTCCCATTTTTCCCCTGTCCCGGGGCGGGGGGGAGTGAGCAAGAGGCTGTGTGGTGCTTAGTTGCCAGCCCAGGTTAAATCATGACACACCCATTGCTCTTTGTTGTGTTGTTCTGATTTGGGGATCTGGCACAGCCAGCCCAAATGCTTCCCCTGTCAGAACTTGTTTTTCAGTTGAATATATCAAGGGGGAGAAAGAGACACCTTCCTCTCCCAGAAGTCACAAGCAACCTTATGCCTGCTTAAGCCCACATGCTCGTTCCTCTTCCTATGCTATATGTGTCTTAGGCTCTGGACTTTAGAATTGCCATAAGGAGCCTGTTATCTCTGTTCTTCACCCCTGGTCCTCCACCTGCCGGTGCAGAGCCTCGACTCCCTTCAGGCCGTGCTGCTGCTGCCCTCTGCCCACCCTCAAGAAGGGCACCTGGTGTGGAACAGCCCTGGTCCCCGAGTGGTGAATGGCCATGTCCTGCCATTGGGTGCAGGATGAGGCCTCCAACCCTGGGGTCACTGCAGGCAGGGCAGGGGACCTGTGGAGCCACCTTTGTTATGCCAGCCCTGGCTGTAAGGTGCAGCCCTGAGCAAAGCCTCTGGGACACCACGTGCCCTCTTTGTGTCAAGCGCAGCCTTAACTGCCTGATTTCCACCCGCAGATCCTGCTGGTAGTGCTCCTGGTTGCTGGTGTTTCCCTGGTGTTAACTGAATAGGAAACTGGACACAACCTTGCTGTTTCCCGAGTGACATTTTCTAACATGTGACATTTTAACATGTGCTATTTTATTTAAATAAAATTGTTTTGAATAAGTAGATCTTTTTTGCTTGTCTTTAAATAACATATGTACACCTAGCAAATAATTTACAAAATTAAAGACCATGCAGTATTGAAGTGTCCCAAGAATATCCAACAAATGTGCTAAAGGATGCGAACTGGCAGATTTATAGCTGGTTGGTAGGATGTAGGCAGGGCTCAGAGGAAAGCCCTGCTCACTGCTGTGTGCCTCTGTTGCAACTCATTATTTGAAAACCTAGTATATCAAGAAAGTTGTAACTGTTTCCCATGCTTAAAGAATTTTCTTTTTGGATAGTCTCTTCCCCTTTTTTCTTTCTTCTTTAAAATAAAGACTTTAAGAATAAGAATCACCTTTTTTTTTTCTGAAGTGACCCCAGTCTGAAAGGTTTTGAGAATTAAACCATTAGCAAAGAACCGCCTCATTCAAAAGGTAGTCAGCTTCCCTATTTTCTTGACAGGTGTAAAAGGAACAAGCTATTACTTTTCTTCTATATTTTCAACAGATGAAGACAATTGAGAGGAACTGCTAATGTTTCAATGAGAGAAAGTTAATCTGCATTTTAGTCCCATTGAGTGTAATGGAAGGAAAAAATCAGTGTGAAAAAAGGAACATCAAACAGAAGACAGCATCTATTTCCACTTCACTAATATAAGGGCATATGGAAATCATATGTAACAGACCATTCAATGTGGAATTGCCTGAGGAAAACACTATGCTTCAGCCTTATTTAAAAGGAAATGTTTATTATAAAGAACATTGTGTGTACAATTTTTCATCTGATTGCTTGTTTAACCAAGTCTTTCCTCTATCACATCTTCAAAAGAAGATTGATGTTTCAGCTACATTTAAATTATTAAATCTAAGTTAAGAAAACAGTAATGGTTAACAAGGGTCACATCAAAGTGTTCATTTTACTTCAGCTTCCCGTCTCTAGCAAAAATCACTATGGAGTTCATGTATATAGGACGAGAACAGACTGAAACTTCCCCTCTAGCTTCTGACAATCCAGGACTTTTTATGCTAGATGTAATATTTACATAGACCTTGATAGACCTGCTTGATAGATGGTCTTTGGTGGATAAATAATGGAAATTTCTTCTGTGAATTTGTTTACATCCTTTATGAGGACTTTTACTGCTTAGGGCATCTAAATGTTCTGCAGCAACGAGGTCCATGTTCTAGCTGCAGCTTATTGAAAAAATTATCACTTTCTGTTTTAATTCTGCTGCCTTTGAACTCCTATCTTTTGTGTTCTAATAAACAATGAATTCCTGGTCATCTTCTTCATTTGATACATAGGGTTGAGACAAATATGTATGAAAGTGTATATGTATGTAGATCCAAAGGAACTTCAATAATGTTATCAGGTTCAAAAAAAAAACCCCAAACCCTACTGAATTTCTGAAAGGAGGCCAATTTTATAATTACAGTGATGTGAAGTTAGCTACCAATTTGCTTGTAAAACCTCATCAGATTCAATTTTACCTACGGAAAATAAATGCTGTAATTTGGGAAGGATTGCTGTTTTTCTCACACACTTCTGTGTGAGGTTGAATCTATTGAGTCTGCTTTAACTGCCAAATTGATAGTTAACTGCAAGGGATATGTCCGTAATTCTCCTCAATTGATAAAAGTCATAAATTTATAATGTCTCTAGCTAAATAATGTAAAATTCAATATATTAATGAGAAATATGGAATTAAAATTATTCAATCAATGCATCTGCCCTATACCTCACTTTCCCTGTGCACATGTGAGACAGAGATAAAATGCAGCTCTACTGGATTAGATTTATATTGCTTTTCTCCCTTCCTTGGAAAAACAGGTTCTACTACTTGTATTTTTTTAAACCCTTCACAGGCTGGCTATAGAAGAAATCGTCTGGCACAGGGAGGTATCTTTAGGATATCTCAGCTGTGGTCAATCTGCTTGGTCATGCTCACTTCTGGAGTATTGCTCCACATCTGGCTGTTCCTTTAAGACCAATATACTTCCAGCCCACGTACACTTTGGAAATTGACTGTGAGAGGAAAGATGACTTTTCCCACCAGCTGCAGCTACATAAAGAGGTGATGAAAGGAGGCAGCAGAGATGCAGCTGAGGTTTACCTATTTTACTTGAAGGAGAGCAGGCCAAGTGTAAACACTGCTTGAAAAATAACTTTGGAAGGAGTGAGTTTCCCCTGCTCAGTTCAATTAGGGTAGTAACTTTAAAGCCTTATGATTATTCAAATGACGTTAGCCATTTTTCTGCTAATCAGAGCATTCAAAGAAAAAAGGAATAACAATAACTGATGATTTGCATTCAGAATGTGTGTGGAAGAAAGAATTCAATTGTTTGATGAAAATCTGAAAAATTTATTGTGATGTGTGGTTTGGTGTCTGTGGTTGACAAAGCATGCATTTGTGAGGTCTTGGAAAGCAACTAGTATATTTACGTCTGTAAACCACTGCATAATTTCTGCGGTACATAAATGTTCTTCTGTTGGGAGGAATAACATAGCTATTCTGATGTCAGATTTTGGTTCCATAAAACTGAAGTTTGGGAACTATGAACTACCACTTTCCCTATTTACCCTCTGGTCTTCTCCTTTACTTCACAATCAAGTAAATGAAGCCTGAAATGTGCTGTGTTTTGAAAGTGCATTCTGGTGATAAGTAGTCTGAGCATAAATCATCAAAGGGACTGTGGATGTGAGACAGTGAGGGAGATAATGAAACTGCAGACTGTATTACTTATTTGGAGGAAACTGTATGACACATACAGAGCCCATTTAATTCTATAATCCAGAATTCTTGTTCTAGTAGGTGAGATTTTTTTTTTTCCTGATTAATTGGGTAAGAGTGAGCTACTTAACCACACTAAATTCGGGGATTTATTTTGTAAAACCTTTCACTCTCTGCAAGAAATGTTAATTGCCCAATTGCCTTGGCAAACAAATTATCTTCACCTCAGTTTTGGTTGAAAATACAAATTTAAAGATCTTTCATAACATTTTAACTCTGCTAACACGCACAGCTGTAGCTGTTTGCAAGTTAGGACTTCACCATGTATAAAGGAGCCTGAAGTTTTACATAAAAAGAATATACGACAGGCAGATAAATGGGCTAAAACTACTTAGAACAAAACAAAAGAAACCACTGAAAGTCAAAACAGTAAACATATAGCTCCAGGAATAGTCATTGCTGTGTTCGCAAAAGGCACATGTGCAAGATGTGCTTATACCTTACAACTTTTATCTCAATTATGGTGAACATTAAAATGTCGAAGTTTATATCTGTTAATGCCTGAGGGCCTTAATTTCTGTAATGTTTTAAGAGTTACATACTTTCTTAGGAAATTAAATGAGTTCAAGAGGCATTATCCGATGGGTGAAATAAGGTGGTTTCTAAATATAATCATCCTGAAAGTAATGGACATGCGGAATTGAATAATGCTTTCAGTCGATGTGTCATTGACCAGTTTTCATGAAAAGCAGTAAAAACAAAGCACTAAACTAATTAAAATACCAAATGGAGAAAAACATTTGCTTGGTACATCTATAATTACTTTCAGGGTGCATAGGTTTCCTATGCCAGAATCAAATATTCAGAGGACAATAAAAAAGTCCATTATGAATCCTATAATAAACATGTTATTTTAAATATTAATCACAAAATTATTTTTGAAATAGGCCTTTCTCTTTTTTCCCTCTCCACAGACTTTTAATAAGAAGGGAATTGCATCCCTTTTCTTATCTGAAATAAGAATTGGTCTCTTTTTTTTTTGGTCATTCTTCAGAATTATCTGAACTTTGGTTTTACTGATTTGTAAATTCTAATAAGTAAGAGATGACATGGTTCCAGTGTGCTGCTAGATGACATGTATTTGTATTTTTCTGTATAAATCTGCAAAGGTAGAGATGAAAGGCTGTGTGTATATGTGTTTCTGTGCGTGTAATTTCCAAATCTCTCCTTAAGGTCTGGTTTTAAATTTGTAAATGTGGTAATCTTGTGAGAGTGCAAGCAAAGATTATACAGGGATATATGTTCTCTGCTAGACCATTCCGCACTGCTGGAATTTATCTGTTCAATTTAATTTAATTCACTTTTTTAAAAACACCTCCAATAGAAATAGGTACATTACTGAAAATGTTACGTTGCAGAGAATACTGATAGTTGAGATTTATTTCTGGAAACTTGTTTTAAACTAGAGTTTCTTTTCTTTTCCTTAGGCTTTCACTGCAAATACTCTGTGAACTCATATAGGAAATGCCAGATGTTTAGAAATATTAAAATTGCAAAGGCATGCATCTCTCCTGCTGTGGCACACAGGCACACAGAGAAAATCCAATGAACAGTGCAGATGAAACCTTTAGGTTCATTTAAGTTTAATAAGCTCAGAATTTGTAGATGTTATAAAAGAAGCAACAGACAGAGGCATTTTATTGGTGAATTTTTCATGTCTATAGCTATTTTGGACTTCTAAGCTTTAATGTATTGAGTTAGGCTACTCACAGGAGTCTTACTAAAGCCAGTGGAACTACTAATGGTAAGATGTTCACGTCAATGGATATGAGTCAACATGTAGGCCTGTATCTATATTCGTATTGCAGGAATTAGAAATTTGTGTTCCAGAGCCATACTGGTAGCCAAAGTGGATAGTCCTTGAAATACCATTCATCAGTGCTACAAGATCTCCCGTCTTCAGAAGAGAGTCAGTGATCAGAAGGACTAAAATATTTTGTATTCACAGACTAGACTGCGATATATTCAATAGAGAATGCTGCTGCTGTTACATACAGGAGTAGTCCATTTGGTATAGAATCAGTCTGACTTTCAGTAATAGCTCTTGGATCAGCCCCAAATTTAGACAATACTGACTTCCCCCTTACCAGTTTATATCTAATGAGAAGTACAGGTTACAATAATTCACCCTTTTTGAGATTTCATTTTTCTGGAAATAAATACTGAAGCAAAATATCTTGTTCATGCCTATTTTTTTCTGCAATGTATGTCAGCTTTTCCTAGGTTTTCCTGAAGTGACTTTTCTCTCTTCTACTCGTCCACTTTCTGAACATTCTGAGGTTAGTAATTTTAGAACTGCTAATGGACTTGGCCTGAACTTGAGAATTCTGATTCAAAAATATTGATAAGTTTAAATCTGGATTAATCCCAAATGAAAACCAAAAGACAAAAACATCTCACAAGCAACACAGGCTAAGAAATATTGTTTAGCTATCAATGAAACAAACACTTCTGTGCTGAGATGACGTTTCCTGGGCTGTGGTTGCCTGAGACTGCTATTCTTGTGTTTCTAAAGAAACCAGAGGACTTTCTGACTTCCAGGTTACTCTATTGGAACTGCTGGGCCTGCTGGTTCAAGATGCAGAGCAGAGAGTTTAGGCTCCTGCCTCTACCGCAGGGAGCCTGAAGTACCTGAAACCTGTTATGTAGTAGGGCTCATCTGATGCTGCTGAAATCACTTAGTACAAGAGAGAGTTCAATTTTAACCAGCCTGGATTTTAATAAAAAACGAGAATCTTCCAGTTAAAAAGAATTTCACTGTAAGGATACAGCCTTAAAACTGCCTGAGTTCTCTTATAACAAATATCATGGGTTTAACATTCTCTGTTTTCTGCAGGAAATAATCAGAAATCAGCCACCTTTTCCACAGAGACTGTTTACACGTATTTACTGAAGATGCCACCATTTCTTTCCATTAGTTAATCAGTGTACCCCAGGCTTCTAAGAAACATCATATTTGGGCACACAAAGGAACGATAATATCAGTGGTATAAAAAATCATCAGTAACAGCTGTTCAAAGAAGCGGAATATGTAGAATTTCAGTCCTTGTGCTTTGCTGAAGATGAAATACGATCACAAGGAATCAGAGTAGAGCTAATTACCCTAAATATGTATTGTCAGGAACTCTTGAAGCAGATTATTCTGAAACATGAAAAACAGGAAGGAATGATTAATTTCTCTAGCAATGGAGATGTATCTAGTAGTGAGAATATGAATAAAAAATCAGTCTGTAACTACAGAAGCTTTTTAATGCTGACTTTTAACATTATTATGTGGATTAAAATGTGGTTAATGGAAATAATCTCCTTTCCAAAGCGGATGAGAATAATGACAGATGCCATTTCTATGCAATAGAAATTACTTGGATCACTGTTGCTCTGATGTCATTGTAGTCAAACAACAAAACCATTGATAGGGAAGAACAATGCTTCCGTACGGATTGTGTATCAGACAAATGACTAAATGTTTCTTTCGCTAATAATGGTTCTTAGAATCAATATTAGGCAAATGAAACGACTCTTTTTTCCTCTTATAACGTGTGATCCTTTCAGGAAAAGTATGAAGCAATACGGGCTCTTTATCTTATCACGCTTAATAGCCACCAATTCTTGACAACCTCCTGAAGCTTTTCAAATCACTTTTTGAACTTATGTGTGCTTTTGATTTCCATGATGTCCTGTACCTCTAAGTTTCATAGGTTAAACATGATTTTTTTGTTTCATTTTGTATGTGTTACCTGAGCATTTAATGGGGCACCCTGAGTTCTCATTTCATGACAAACGATGGACCATCCTGTCTTCCTCACAGGCTTGCTCTTTTTGTTGTGTAGTGGAGAACCTAACAAGATCAGTGATGATAAAGCTATACTGGTACAGTGAGACCACTAGCTAAGGTTAAGTGCTCGGGACAGTGAGCTCTGGAGAAGCTGCCAAGTATTTAGGCAGCTTAAGAGCTTTGTATCTGGTCACTTGAAACTGGGGTATGCCAAAATAAAGGCCCATGTTAGATAGTGTAAAACTTAATATTTTCCTTCAAATAGCAAAGCTGTAACACAAGGAGAATACATACATTCTCACTTATTGAATTAGCCCCCCAAGGAGCCAAAATTCATTGAATGCAACTAGTTTTTAGTAAGGATAAGAGCGTTGAAATAAAATGTGTGTTCTCCATTTTTAGCAAGTTCAAAGGCATGCAAAGGCTCATTTATATCTCTCAAATTTGCTTTATCAGCAAAAGGTCTCCAAATAATGAAGAAGTCAAAGTGAAAAATATCTTTGTTCTTGGTAATAAACAATATTCAGTAATAGAGCACATCAGCTGTACCAGATGTTTCTGTGTACATGTAATTATAATGCAGATATGTGCAAAAATGATTATAATTCTGACGTTTGAGGTCAGTGCATCTAGACCTCTAAACACCTATAGTCTTGATGCAGGAAAACTCCAAAGCGCTTGTGGTTTTTCCCCAGAAGAGGTGCAGGGAAATGATGAAATTTGACATTATTGTTGACTTCGAGATATCATTGTACTATAGATTGCCAGGAAACATCCCTCTTCTCTTATCTTCCCCTCACATTAGCAGGCTTTTCTAAGGAAATAATTCTCCAATAAAGGAGAACTTTGCAGCAGAAAAAATTGGGGTTTTTTTTAGAAATACTTGGTAGACATATTTTTCCTCCATTTTTTGCCCTTCACTCCAAAATACAGTGCATGGTGTCCGCTTTCTGTATAGATGTTTTCCCCTGCAAGGGAACTTTATATGGTATTCCAGAGAGAAATCATGTTTTCCCTTTTTCTTCCTGGGAAAATAAAGATATAAAGATACATTTTAGGAGCATGAAAGGACTCTCATTCGTTTAGGCAGAAAGATTACTGTATCCAGATATGCTATTAGAATACTAAAACTAAAATACTATTGTTGCCATAAATCATCATTTAGCATGTTATCATGACAAGTTCTGATGAACTCCCAGCTATATTATTCCCTTCCAAAAGAAATCCTAAATAACAGCAAAAAGCAAGAGGCTTTAGAGGCTTTATTTGTTTTTTCTCTTCTGAGACCATTTTAGGAAGATCCTAGAGCAAACACTAAAAGTGCTATGCAGTTGAGTTTAGAGTGTGCTATTTCTTGAAAGCTGTGTCTTGTATAATAAAATAATTTGATTTTTTGAAGGCTTTTTCGCCCTAACATTTTTCTAGTATTTTTAAGTTTCCTCTAGATTTCACAAGAAGAGAACTAAAATAAACATAGCTTAAGTATATTGGTATGCAAAATTTAGTCTTCAAGGGTAGGAAAAAACTGAGAGAAAATAAAAAGAAGTAAATCAATCACTCAATTTCATTCAAGAAAGCAGTTACATAGTTTATCTAGTCACCATTTTTGCCATGTGCGTCTCTTTAAATTCTAAAAAATGTACACCTACTGTTACTTAAATACTGAATATCAAAAAGAGTAAGGAAAAGAAAAGTAGAAATATTAGTTTTGTTCAATGTATTATTAAGTGAAAAGGCTATTTTAAGTGTGTTATGATTTGGCTGTGGCTGGCAACAAAAGCGCCACGCGGCCATTCTTCCCCCTGCCGGGGTGCGGAGGAGAATGGAAAGAAACAGGCAGAAACCAGTGGGTCGGGATAAGGGCAGTTTAACAGAACAGCAAACAGAGGGAACAGGAACAACAACGATACAGAAAAGGGGAACACACAACACAAACCACAGAACAGAGCCCGCAGAACAGAGCCACTCTCTCCCGGACTGCCGCCACACGCTCCCGAGCCGCGAGTGAGTTCCCACAGCCCAGCTCCTCTCCACCAGAACCCAGCATGACAGCAAATGGTATGGAATACCCTGCTCTGTTTGGCCAGGTGAGGTCAGCCCGCCCGGCTGTGCCCCTTCCAGGATTCCAGTGCAAATTAACCCTGTCCTGTCTGAACTCAGGACATTATCCACCCCTTACTCCATACCATCTACGTCATGCCCAGGTCCCCCATTGTCCAGTTAGATCACCACCACTTCTCCTGTCTCCAGATATCGTTCCCTTAGTCTATGGATGATCACTCTAAAGTGTCCGTTGAGTTCATTTAATCCATGACTTCAGGCTACATCTGTCGTAATGGTCTTCCGTGGCAGGAGAGGTGATGTGTGGCGATGGGCGGTCACTTGCTGCATCTGGAGCTCACGGCTGATGTATCTGGTGCGTCCCATGCCCACAGTCTGCAGGAGATGTTGATCTTGATGAAGTTGGTGGGTGCCAGTTGTTGAAAACCAGGCCCAGTCCCATCATCATTGTGCTCTGCTGGGTTTTCATCAAAAAGTTCATCCTTCTTTAATCTGGACAATTCTTACTATGCTACTACTGGTATAACATATAACAATTATAACAGTGATAACAGAGAGTGACAGGGTTATTTAACAATTAACTTTATGTAATTTATTTATGAACTATTCTCACCCAAAATCAAATCCCCATGAGGTACATATCGGTCTTCCCCATCCTTCCGCATTACCCACCAGGTACACCCAGGTCCTTGAGCAAAAGCAACCCCGCGGACGGGCTTGCGTTTGCCCGAGGCAGGACTAAACTAAACTGTCTTCCCTAACATATTCCGCATGTGCACTACGGGGACTTTATCCCCTTCTACGGGGCGCTGAGGTTTTGACTAGGCAGGACCAGCCCGATTGGTGGATCCCCTGGTGTTAACCAACCAGGTGGCCTTTGCTAAATGAGTATGCCAGTTTTTGAAAGTCCCACCCCCCATTGCCCTCAAAGTGGTTTTTAGCAGCCCATTGTACCGCTCGATCTTTCCAGAGGCTGGTGCATGGTAGGGGATGTGATATGCCCATTCAGTACTGTGTTCTTTGGCCCAGGTGTCTATGAGGCTGTTGCGAAAGTGAGTCCCGTTGTTCGACTCAATTCTTTCGGGAGTGCCATGTCGCCACAGGACTTGTGTTTCCAGGCCCAGGATGGTATTCCGGGCGGTGGCATGGGGCACAGGGTAGGTTTCCAGCCATCCGGTGGTGGTCTCCACCATTGTGAGCACATGGAGCTTGCCTTGGCAGGTTTGTGGCAGTGTGATGTAGTCAATCTGCCAAGCCTCCCCATATTTATATTTTAGCCATCATCCTCCATACCACTGAGGCTTTACCTGCTTGGC
>Ga0065711_1042648_pt1 | contig 15235 bp, 24 predicted proteins | sample Hoacrofraction12_FD_59098 | JGI IMG/M metagenome (GOLD analysis project Ga0065711, IMG submission 59098) | Hoatzin crop microbial communities from Cojedes, Venezuela - Epithelial fraction 12 v2 (version 2) | ecosystem: Host-associated > Birds > Digestive system > Esophagus > Crop | place... | reverse complement strand
AGTGACCTCCCAGTGGCTTGCTTTCTCACACCGGGCAGAGCCAGAGCACGGCAGCAGGGGACCTGCCTCCCGCAGCTGCCCCAGGAGCGCTGGGTCCCACCTGCCCAAGCGCTGGGTCCCACCTGCCCCTGGCTCCCGCAGGAGACCTCCTGCCCACAGATCTGGAAGAGGCAGAGCACCAAGCCCTCTGCAGCACCATGACGGGCCCTCAGCACGTGCCGCACGCGTCCTTGAACAGAAAGGTGGCAGCTCCCAACATGGCACCAGTCCAGGGGCCTCTCTGATTCTGGTGGAATTCGGGAGACTGGTGCCAGCCAAGGGCCTGCCCTGTTTGATGTATCAGCACTAGGGAAGGCGATGCCTTTCTTCCACCACTAAATGGATAACTCCCTTCTAAGGCTGCCACTGGAGAGGTGCTGGGAAAAACTTCCCTCAGCCAAATAACCCTACTCGTGTGTCAGCTGGGAGGGGAGGGAAAGCAGCAAAACACTTTGGGATGTCAGCCAGGCGCTGTCGTACAGCAAACAGCTGGCTGGCTCTGCCCCAGCACCAAAACCACGTCAGCCTGGGGAGCAGGAGGACGCAGCATAAGCCAAACACCGAGCATTGTTCGGTCCTTGGTGTTTGGGGGGAGGAGGACCATGCTCCTCCAGAGCAGGAGGTGGATTAGAGCCGTGCCCAGCTGTATCCCTGAGAATGGAGTTACACCAGCCGTGAGGCACCTCTGTGCCTCCATCCCTCGCTCGCCTCCTCCCCTGCCACGGCACTGACAGCCCTTCCAGAGAGGCAGGCAGCCCTCATGAGAACAGCCGGGAGGGACGCGGGCAGCGCTGCTGGGGGTCAAGCCATCTAATGAGAAATTGAGCCATTGAAATGAGCCTGGGCATTAGTTTCTGTACAGAAAAACAGTGGAAACACCAGTGCAGCATCAGTGCTTCTGGCACCAATGCATCCTGCAAGGCCATGGGCCTCCAGCTGTGTCTGCTGGTGCTGAGAAACCAGGAGGCAAGGGGCAAGCACCCACGTGGCAAGCAAGCCCTGGCAACTCACAGGATGGGGAATGGGGTGGAGGGAAGATGGCCAACCAAACCAGTCGCCATGCTTTTCTCTTCCTTCCGGAGGGGATCTAGGCAGCTCATTTCCTCCTGGCCCTGGGGAAGGGGCAGGATCACACAAGAGCTCTTTGTGTAACTCCAAAGTAAGTGCTTTACTATAACCCAGGAATCAAAGAATCACTACTTCGGGAGGCAAGGCAATAGCAAGGCACACATTTTTCATCAGCCTCTGATCTCCCATCGCTCTAATTGACCTCAGCAGAAAACACAGATGCACTGCACTTCTAGGAAAAAGAAAAATTATGCCTCAGTGTTATCTCAGATGTTCCCAGGAGAGGTAATAGCCAGGGAAATTCGGTTGTTCATGTCTATCCACAGGAGGTTTTTGTCTGCAAAGATATTTCTATTGGATTTCTGGCTGATACCAAATGCATCCTCTTTGATGTGCACTTGTGGGTCAGTGCACACCAACGTCCTCCAGGTCCCCTTTTATCCTGCATGAGCCGAAGAACCATTTCTGATGGGAGAATTCATTTAAAAATGACTCCAGAAGGCTGATCTCTGTCTGTACTCTGTATCCTCCAGGTAAACAGGCACCAGCAGATGTCCCAGGAGCTTTTCTGTTGCACCATGAGGCTTGGCACTGTGGAAGGGCAGGAGCGGTGCCGGTGAGCGCTCGGCAGCTGAGGGGAATGGGAGCACTTGGTTCCTCTTGCACATTGGAGCTGCACTCCGTCTTCACAGGCTACAGCTTGCACAGATGCTATGGCAGTACCTCCTGGCTCTTACTCCTCGCTTGGTATTTCTTCCCATTGCCTAAGACTTGTCTTTGCTGTTACAGAGGAGGTTTGCAAGCCTTTCAGCTCTGAGCAGCACCAGCTGAATATTTAGGCTGAATTTCTTTATATGGGTGCTGTTTTTCTCTCTCTGTTAGTGGTCTCTGGAAGCTCCCAGGCCAATTGTTTGAGATTGTATTTTATAGCTGCATGTGACAGTAAGGAGAGAAAATATGCTAACACGCTCCCAGCACAGGAAGGGAAATGCCAGGTCAGACTGCGGAGAAGGCAGCACCTTCCCAGAGGCAGCAGCCCTGCATGGAGCAGCAGCTCTGCACAGGCAAGGAGAGCAGACCATCACCTGTGCCAGTGGCACACCGGGCTGGGAAGGGGCCAGGCTTGCTGAGCTTTTCAAGATTTCAAGAGAAGCGTGGCTTTCCTTCACACGAAGGGTGGATTTGCTGTGGAGCAAGGCAGTGGGGAGACACAGGGGAACTGCAGACCTTCCTGGTGAGCTTGCTTGGCCTCCACCCCTTGTCTCCCCAGCTGTAGGCACCGAAGTGTGGCACAACCAGTGACAGGACAGTGCAAACACCTCACATTCACAGCTAGGGATGGTACCGGGCATCATTTCAGACTCAGTATTCCTTGCACCTCAGAAAGGCAGCACTAGGGTGGAGGTTAGTTGCAGTGGGAGGACGAAATCAGAGACGACGAGGTTTCTGGACAGCTTTGGGTGTCAGGCTACCGCTGGGGGAAGGAGGATTGTAGGTTGAACTTTCCCCACACCTACCGGCTGTACGGAACTCAGACAAGCCATTCAGGCTTCTGCGCATGTGCATTCCCCAATAACCCGTGGGTTACACACACGGAGGCAGACCAACTTCTCCGGTTTCAAGGAATCCAAAGGGTGAAACCAATTCTTCATGTGTCAGGGAGCACCAAGAGGAACATGTCGTATTTTCAGTCACTGCTTACATCTTGTTTACCGTTCCAGCCCTGGGACGCACGCAGCCTCCTCATGGAAAAGCTTTTCTTCCCTCACATCTTCACTCATTAAGCAAGCTGTCGACAGAAGCCTGTGAGCGCAAAGCCCAACCACAGCAGTGGGCTTGGGAGACTGCTTTATTTTTAGAAAGAAAAACCTCAGAACTACCATATTTCTCTGGAGAACTAACTCTAGACCCATTACTAGTAAAAGCTGCCTTGAAATAAAACCGTTCTTAACGATGGCGTTTAGCGGCAGTTTCAAGAGCCCAACGCTCCTGCAATTTTGTCAGAGGAGTGAAATGCTTTTTCAGGAAGGCACCCAGGGCCAGTGGAGGGCAGGCATTGTAACTGGGCTTATGTTGCCCATCACCACTAGGAGCAAGTTGTGGTGCCTCTGCTCACAGGACCCGGCATTTCCCCTCTGGCTTTGCGTAATGCACTGAGATCTCAGATTCCTAAGTGGTTCGCAGTGCACAGTCCTTTTTGCTCAGTAACTCTCTCATTATAGGCCAATTTCAACTTATAAATTCATTTATAAGCCAGTCCATTTGTGCAGACCATCTTGCTGGAGGCAGACTTCTGCCTTTCTCCATCTCCTTCCCTCCCTGGCTCCCTCCCTTCTCCGCTGGAGCCCCTAATAAGGACAAGCACATGTGAATCCGGGATGTCTTTTGCCTCTTGCTTGCGTGGAACAGGAGCTGATGCTGGGCACAGGTTCATCCAGGAGCTGTAGGCAAAATCAGAAAGGGGCAGCGTAGCTGCAACAGGGAGCTGCTCTTGCTGCCCAGCTACCTCAGGGTAAAGGCAACAGAGGTGACGGTGGCTTCTGCAACCATAGCCATGCCTGGCCCCACGCTGCCAGGTCATGCAGGCAGGGATGGGTTCCTCCTGCCTGCGAGCGGTGGGCAGGGGGCTGCTCCCAGGAGCCGCCCAGCAGGAGCCCTGGATGCGTGCTTGCCTTGCCGCTGCTCCTTCCCAGCCCTCTCCGCGGGAGCAACGCAAGCCCAGCACAGCGGGCAGGGGCTCGTCAGGAAGAGGAAGGCGCTCGCCTCCATGCGCCTCCGTCTATCCCAGCAACATCATCCCAGTGGCCCGGGGATGCTTTTCCCATCGCTGCCGCAGCCTTGGAGCACAGATCAAGACCTCTTGGGCAGCAAAGCAGGCACTGGGACAGGAGTGACCACCACCTTCGGGCAAGAAGGGGCAGGAGAATAGGGAATACGAGGGAAACCGGGCAGCAAGAAAGTTGACCTTGCCAGGCCCAAGAAAAGGCAGGCGCTCTTCCTCGCAGCACAGGGGCTGCGTGCGGCCGGGCCCCAGCCCCTCGGCTGCACCGGGCTGACCAGCGGTGGGTCACCGGCTGGGACCGAGCTGGAAGCCGGCTCTGGGTGCTAAGGACAAGCCGACTGCCAAGCGGCGGCCAGGAGGAAGAGGAAGGGAGGGTGATCTGTGCCTCCCCAGGGAGCAGCCGCCCGCCCGGAGCCGCTTTATTTCCCGGGAACCCCCGGCAGATGGAGCCAGACGGCCGGGAACCCTCCGGGAGCCCGGCCCGGCACAGGCTCCGCCGGGCGCGGGGAGCTGCCGCCCGCCGCCCCCCGCCGGCTGGGGCCGGGGGAGGTCCCGGGAGGCCTCGCGTCACCCCCTGGGGACACCGCGGGGCTGGGAGAAGGCCAGCGCCCACCCCTTCTCGTTCCGCCGGCGCTCCTTGGGCGGCATCGCGCTGTTTCCAGCAGCTCATTTTCCGGTGGGATGCTTGGTCCTCTGAGGGACCAGAGCAGCGGAGTTCCCCCCGCCCCCCCTTCTCTTGGCTGACTTTGCTCTGGGCAATTTATCTCGATCCTCAGTGTAAAATTTTCCTTTGCACCATTTCATCCTATTATTCCAGAATAAATCAGGATCATTTCCATGTCGAATGCCAGCAGAGGAGCACCAGCCCAGGGGAGGGAGTTTCAGCGCTTGACAGCAGTTCTGCCGGCTGGGAGACGTTCCTCCGCGCTCAGGCGTGGGGACAACGCGCCCCCCCCTGCCCACCACAGGACCCCCCACGAACACCCGGGTCCCCCACAGCAGTGGTGCTCTCCCAGGCCTCTCTCCGAGCAGAACCACGCTGGAGGCTGGTGAAGAAGGCAGAGGCCGTGTTGCCTCTAGGACCAGCTGCCAGGGAAGCCCCGCCGAGGCATTTCTGCGGCAGCCGGAGTGGGTAACTCAACAGCCAGCACTGCTGGGCTGGCCTGCAAAAGCAGCATCCCAAGGTGCAGAGGTGGGCAGGCAGGCAGGCAGAGGAGGAGGCAGGTCAACCGTCCTCCTCCTCACAGGGCTTGTGGGCTGCGCAGGGCCTCCAAGGGCAGCTGTGCCCTGGGGTGAAAGCAGTGCACCCGGGAAAAGAGATAAGTGTCAGCCTGAACGCGGCGGGACTTCTAAGTAAAAATACATCGATGCGTGACCCAGGGTGACGTGGGGTCCATGCTGTGCTGAGGGTGGGTCCGTGCTACACAGCAAGGACTAGGCATTTCCCCACTGAGCCAAAGGTTTTCAACCGCTTGTGGAACCCAGAGTGCTTTCCAGTGGAGGACACATGCCCTTGTGTCGGGAGGACTGCTGGCACAGTGTCTCAACAGCTCTGAGACAGCAGGCTCATGTGTCTCAGACCCAAAAGAGCAGGACAGGCATCCCCAGGGAGCCACACAGCAAGGACAGCAAACTGCTGACCTAGACACAGCCAGGCCAGCTTTGGTGCTCCCAGCTGGAGGTGATGTAGTCGTGGCCAGATGAAAGTCAACTTTCAAATTACAGAGCAGAGAGCGCACCCGTTTCTCATCTATGCCCAACAGCTGAGCTCACCCATATGTTATTTAAAACCATGACACCACTGTTCCAGGCACACTGCTGCAACCTGGAGCCCGGGTGAGCTGAGCCCCTCTGGAAAGCAGAGCTGGGACCAACAGCTCAGCGCCCCAAGAGGGAACTGAACTTACTGCTTGAGCCTGAATGTGGGAGCTGCCTGGCAGAGCACTGCCCACTCAGCTTTGCTCATTCCCAGCAAGTCCCCTCATCTTCCCTCCAGTCCAGGTGCTCATACAGGGCATTGCATCGCCAAACCATACTCTCTGCTCAGAGGGCTTTTCCCAAGGCTGTCAGCCAGACCAGGTAGCTCTGCATGCTGGAGGCCTTCCCCAGTCTGACTCCCAAGGTGCTTCTGCCTGAATGGGCAGGGAGCACGCAGCCCTGACCCTCACATATGGCTGTGAACCGTGACCCTCTCTCCTCCCTACACATGCTCCCCGAGCAGCACCATCCCAACCTCCTCCTCTGGCAGGCAGCTCAGCTCTGTGCACCCAGCCCCCTCAGCCATGCCCTCAGGATGCGGCCACCTTATCTCTCCCCTGTCCCTGTCTTGCAACCTGCAGGCAGGAGCCTGAACAACCCTTCTCTGCTTATTTGGGGATTGCAGGTGCTTCAGCCTTCTAAACACTCGTGTGTCTCTCTGCTGAGGCTGGGCCAATGGTGCCTCTGGCTGCTGGCGGTCCCTGCCCCACAGCAAGGTCTTCTCCTTCCCCTCCAGCAACCCCCAGCTGACACATCTAGCCAAGTGCTCAGCAGCAGAAACGCCCTCTCTGCACCGCTCCTTGCGTGTGTGAGTGCAATCACTAGCCTGGCTGGCAGGGATCTGGCAGCAGACAGGCAGGCAGTGCCACCCGGCAGCGTTGCGAGGTGTTAGCAGCCACCCTGCTGCTGCCAGCCTCAGAAGCACCCCTGGATGAAGCCGCACTCCAGCTGAGGTTTCTTCTCAGGCCAGTTTCCACAGCAGAGAGGCCCAAGAGAGTGTTTTGCCCATCCCCATGGCTGCATACTCACCACCCTCTCTTCAAGTCGCAACAGAAGTTGATTGAAAGGGTAGCAGCCTCAGCTATATGAAGGTCTCCTTGACTTATATTCTGTATTTCCACAAATGTAGGTAGGCGGGTAGAGGATTGACACCCCGTCGGCATGCTGGCCTTTGCCTGGCTGCCACCAGGCAGTTACGGCTCGGCGGGGCATGGTGGTCTATGTCCTCCTCACAGGGGCATTTTTAATGAGGGGCTTCAGCTTGTTCGTTCTCACTGGGTCACTGCTACCAGTGGGGCCCTCAGCCACAAACCACGACCTCCATGTTGCAGCAAGAAAAGATGAGACGTCACTCAGCAGGACACACTCAAGTTTGAACATTGCCATAGTGGAGAAATCAGGAGCAGAAAAATTGAGGACACCGGTGTGATTTCATGTATTTAACCTCCTGATAATTCCCTCTGTCAGTATTACTCTCAGCTTCCAAATCCTCAGTTTTGCTCAGAGAGAGGGAGATTACTCTCAAGGTTTTAATTCTTGGGATTAGACACCTAGGAAACACCTGTCCGGGGCAGACTGATGGGCTGTCCAGCCCAGTCTCCCGCCTTTGCCATGGGAGACAGCACATAGGGCCAACCACTGCTGGGGTCTCTCCCCACCATCCTCCCACAGTGCTGCTCATTCCAGAGCCAAGGGTGTGAGAGGGCGCTTCCTGTCCTTTCGAGTACCCTACTCCTGACCCTGCTGTCCCCAAACGCCTCTCACCCTGCCAGAGCCTGCGGTGCTGCCAGCCTCCCCGAGGGCAGCGAGGGCCAGGCGTCCAGGACGTGCTGCATGAAGATGTGCTTCCTCTTGCAGCTTTTTCCCAAGAGGTGTAGGAGTTTCTGTGAGTGTCACACGGTGGCTGTGCTGCAAGGTTGGGTGAACAACCACTCCCTGCTCTCTGCCTTTGTGGTACAGCAGACCTCGTTTGTATTCCCTACCAGCCTCCTCCTCTCAAAACACTGAAATCTTTTCACATCCCTCCAACATCAAAGGACATAGCTGGGGCTATGGAAGCCTAACCTGCATCCCTGAAAGAGGTCACACCTAATTCCATACCCGCCTTGGTATTCAGCTAACTGCCCCAGGCTGAAGCCAAGGACATGTCCAGGGGGACCGGTGAGACACATCTGGGGAGCTGTGAGGGGACTCAGCCTGAAGACTAGTGTATAAACTGGTATAGATCTGGCATGCACCCAACAATTCCAAACAGGTGACAGCTGTAGGTCTAGCCCATGAGTCTTTGACTGTGGGGACATGGAAGGTTTTAGGAGAAGTGAGAGAAAGCAATTCTGAGAACTGCAGGACTGGAAGTGTCGCATGAACAGCCTCTGCTGGTGCAGTGTGGTTTCAGTCGCTCGCAGTTTGTGTAGGGGTTTCATATCACATCACAGGACTCTCATCGTGTGTAGCCTGACATTCCTAGAGCAGGAAAAGGCAGCAGTGGACATCAGTGCAAACACAGCAAGTGGTGGAGCTATTATCTGGATCTCCAGATGGGTTGCATGAGGAAGTCATGAGACTCCAAGCTGGCTAGACTTCTACAACAATGACAAGTAAGAAAAAAAAATTCAGTAGCTCATTGGCTTTTCCACATACCTCAGGCACTGGAAAGGATAGAAGTCACTTCACAATGATCCTTTCCTGGACACTCTTCAAAATTTTTCATTTCTCCTTGATGAGTTCAGCTCCGCTGCAATGATGCCCTTGATAAGGAGGCCACCTCCATACCCAGCAAACCTCTCTTTCCAGGCTGATATTTAAACAAAGGTGTTTCGAGCATATGCAGGGTGTGGAAGAGAGGGGAAAAAGGAGAGGAGACTGGACATTATGCAGAGCTGATATGAAAGCTTTACCCTGGCAGAGAAGATAGGAGAGATTTACCCTGGCAGTGAAATTAAATGTGCGTGACGCAGCTGAAGGCGAGTGTGTGTGTTATCCAACAAACACCCCCAGGAACATAAAATGAGACAAAAAGGGAGCTAGAGAAAGCAATTACCAAGGAATTCACACCACTAAAAGACATGGTGTGATCCTATCGCAGCCACCCCACCAGCCACCCATCTGTGGCCATGCTGTGTGCTGCTGCGCACGGCCCTTCCTCGAACAGTTTACAGTGGGTGACAACCTGCTGCGGGCTGTGGGTGGGACAAGGGGCAGGGCACGGACCAAGCAGGACAGCTGTGTTCACTTCTTTCCAGGTACCGGGGTGAGACATGAACACGCAGCGTGACCGCATCAGCCTCCCACCACCCACCCCCAACCACCGCAGTTAGAATTCGATGCTAAACCGTCGCATGTCCAGGGTAGGTGACCTCAGTGAGAGCTTCTGAGCAGCACGAGACATTGCTCGATAGGTCAGCCAGCAGGGAGAGGAAAAAAATGTGGTGGCGGCTGCCAACCCCCATCCAAATTATGGATGGGCCAGCAAGCCATCCAGTGTGTTTACTGTGGTGGCCTGCAAAAGGGCCTGCGATAAATCCAAGATTCCCAAGTGGAATCTTTGCTGTCTCCCTGGTCCTGACCACCTCTTTCTTCACCCCCCAGCCTGAGACACAGAGAGAAAGAGTCAGTAGGTTGCAGACAACACCACTGCATCAGTTAAGGCTCAAAGTATGTTTGAAGCACAGGTAGAAATTTTCCCTGTGATGTGAATGGCAAGCTGAGGGAGCATCAGACCAACAGCACAGATGCACCCTGCAGTACCTACTTGCTTGCACTGGGTCTCCTTGCCCACAGCAGGGAAAGACCACTCAGCATTACCCCTAACGTGAGATACCCTTGGAAAAGTCACAAGCTCTAGAGCTGTGCCCTCTCCCCTCACGCTGCTGCTCCCAGGGTTGTCTAGCACTCAGCCACCTTGGCACCCTTGTTGGCTGCCCTCATGACATGCGCCTCCTTCCCCTCTGAAAGTAAAAATGCCAGATGTGGGCATGGACATCACCGAGAACAGAACAACCTCGCCAAGGTGGGGAGCAGGGCTGGGAACTGGGTTCCCACTTCCCAGGTCACTGGCCACCCTGCCTGGCCTTTCATGGTGCTATTACCCCACGGGCCAGTGCGTCCTTTCCTCTTCCTCCCCTGTGACATGAAGCAGCTTTGGTTACTCCTCTGGGCCGCTCTGCTCCCCAACACACATCAGTGAGACATCGCAGTCCTTTCCAAAGGACAGGCATCCCTCACAGCAGTAAACACCAGGGTAGAAGACAGCAGAAATCTTATTCTTCACCCAAGAAATGTCCACAAAGTTGCCATGGTGCTGCCAGCAGCAGGGACCCAGCTTCAAGGGCACAAAACTTCACCACCTGGGCTAAAACGCCAGGTCTCTCAGCTTGGGAGCAGTGACCCCCTCCCATGCCTAGCCGCTAGAGCAGAAGATGGACACACACGCATGTACACAAGCTGCCTGCAATGACCAACTACTGATAGCCTGCCTGGGAGGAGCCCAGGCTCCTCCAATGTTTCGGACGAAGGGCACCACCGAGCTAATGAGCAGCTGAGCACCGCAGTGCTGTTGGCCTAGATACCAGCATCTTAAATAGAGAGAGATTTTCAGTGTACACACACAGCACTCCGAATTCATAACCATAAAGACATGCACCCCTTCCCTTGAAAGAGGTTTGAGTCCTGAAGCCAAGGAGATTTGCAAAGCAGAACAACTTGGGTGCTTCTGCCTGCCTCCTCCATAGCCAGCAGTGTGTCAGACTGGCAGAGAAGGGAAAGTTGTCATTACCTGGTGTTCAAACAGCTCAGGATTTAGCCTGGTCATGCTCACTAGAATTTAGGTTGCCTCAAACAGTAAGCCCACAACCTCAGACAAAACTGAGGAACTTGAAGCAACTTGAGAAATTCAGGAGCAGCAGAAAACCCGGGGCCAGAGCAGAAACATTTAATACAGTTAACCCTGCCCATGTGCAGAATTAGCTGTAACCCAAGCGTCCCCACTGAAGCCCAGGGGTCCCAATGGGCAGCTCGAGGGAGGGAGAACCACTCATTCACGTGAAGACGCAATACCAAGAGAGACAGCAACACCACAGAGGAGGTGGCAGGTATCAGGTGGAAAAAAACATTTTTAAGGGCCTTGACAGTGACCCAGAGCACTCCTACTGCAAGAGGAATTTCTTTAGAAAGCACTCTCGCTGGGGATTTATGGGCGAACACGACTGTATATTTTACAGTACATTCTTATGGCCTCACCAGTCAATAATCTGCATTTAACTCAGTCCCTTCAGAGTGTGATGGGCCATAACGCTTGCGAAGCAGCTGGTACATGCTGAAATAATAATCAAGGAAGCAGAGAGCAGAGCTGATAATTGACTCTGCTAATGTGCAAGCTGGGACTTCGAGTTATTGATCAGATGTGTGTTGGTGGCTCAGCAAGAGCCCAGTCCTCCGTGCCTGGAGGTTATTGACTTGGATGTTATCAAGAAGGGGGTCCTCTCTTCTCCCTACATGTTCCCTTTTTGGATCGTCATCTATTTCAGCTTTCTTTCAACATTTCCCCTGAGATTGGTCTGACGTAGACCCTGAAATTGCCAAGCAAAGCAGCTTTGTCCCTGCCTCCAGCCTGCTGGTGTCTTACACTCCCTGAACTTTGTGCAATGTTGAGGAGACAACTTTCACCCCTCAGTACCTCTTCCTGGCACCATTCTTGACATCGGTATCCCCTTTCTATCAGCTCCTTTTCCTTCTGCCCTCCAAGTGAACACATCGCTTTCCCCTTCAGGTGTCCTACCCACCTCTCCTCCTCCTTCCTGAGTGACCCAAGCTTCGCTGAAGCTTTGGCATGTTTCTCCCTGTGCCCACAGGTTACCATGCCATGGCTGATCAAGGCGCTGCACTGGCACCTCATCCCCCATGCCATCACCGACCACCCGCTCACCCACCTCCTAGCTGATGTTGGAGCCATAGCCATCAGCCGCTTCCTGCACTATTAGCTGGATGTCTGCAGCCACGTCTTGAACGTGCCCTTGCAAAAAGCCTGCTGAAAAAGCTAAAAAAAAATTATGTCAGAGAGTTCTTCTTTCTCAGCTAATTCAGTGGTTTGTTCAAAGACTTGCAAGAGTTCAGGAAATGTGGTTTCCTTTTGCAGAATCTCTGCAGGTTGCACCTCCAAGCAGTCTTACCCGTGTAAGCTTCATAGCCAATTCTCCTAATTTGCTAGGTATTGCATTCATTTGCATGCATGTTGAACAGGCTTGTAATTCTCTAGTTCATCCCGAGAGCCATTAAAAATGTAAGTACAACATTTTCCATCCTTATCAAACACTGCTTTTTCCTCTGTTTTGGGTTTTTTTTTTGAGGGGGGTGTCTTCAAAAAGAGAAGAAGTATTTCTTTTTGAGATGCCGACCTTTCATCCTTGTGTTCCCTGAGACCTCTTGGCTGTACGCCATCGTGACCTGGCAGCTTACTGATACTTGTACAGTCTGGTTGTTCCAGCTCCTCCTCTCTGTGCCTCTGATGCTACCTCCTCTTGGTCCAGAGAAGAGCAAGGTCTGCGCAAGCACCTCCAGAGCCATCTTTGTAGTGGAAACAGATGTGAAGGAATTATTCAGCCCTTCAAGAACATCTTTACTTACTTTCCCTAATTTCTCTCTTTTAAGTACAGGTGACTCAATCCTCAAATATTTAAGCAGACCTCCCAGTGTGGGTTACTTGGGAAATCAATGCTTTTACACCTCTAGGCTTCTGGATGCTTAAACCCATTCTGATCTTCTGAGACTGGGAAAAATGCTGTCTGGTGAAGGGCATGAAGAGCTTAGTCTGGGTTGTCCAAAAACACTTGTGAGATGGTTTATGCAAGTACCTTCATAAGACTCTTTAATAATTCAGCAGAAAAAGGTAAAAGAAGAGTAAGTAGCTGAAAGTTTGAGCCAGACAAGCCCTATTAGGAAAAAAACTCACGTGCTCTTAGCTGGGAAGATAATTATCCACTGTAGTTCACTTCAAGAGGAGGGCTGGAATCTCTCCTTCGTGACATCTTCATCACAGAACCATTATTCAGACCTACCGCAAGATACCCGGGTGAAAATCTCTGTCCTGACCGAGGTCAGCCAAAATGCTCTGGTGGCCCTCCTGATCCCAAGTCCCATGCACAACCCCCAAACACACATTGCTGTGCTTGTGATTAATGGCCACACAGCACCCAGCTGGGGCCTTTCACTCCCCTACACCTCCCTGAAAGGAGTTGAAGGGGCACAGGCAAGGTGTCCCCTGCCACGAGCCCAGTGCAAGGAGTCCCCAGGGTGCCTCACGGGTCCCCGTCATCAGGGGTCAGATGAGATGCAGGCCAGGCCAACAGAGAGCCACAAGCCGCCAGCCCTCCATAAAAGCTTTTAAGAGACGACTAAGAGAGGTGTGATGTGTGGCCTCGTTAACGGGCGGCGGAAGCAACCACAGTGCTGAGCTGTCTGTCAGGCAGTAGCTGCGAGTCACGCCACCAGCGAGACTGTGCCGGTGGTGGCGGCAGCTGGTGGCACCTCGTGGAAGTGGCTAGCTGCCCTTTGCCTCCTGGCACGGCACAGCACAGCTGCCGAGGCTGGGCTGCCCAGTGGTGGGATGGCGAGACACCTGGAAGGTCAGCCGCCGCTGGGGAGGTGACCCCAGCAGCACTGCCAGTGCCCAGAGCCACCCGTGGCAAGAGGTCTTGCACACTAGCTGGGACACACAGGACCTCTGTTTGGCGGGGAAACAACCACGCGTTCTGAGAACCAAGCTGCAGTGAGAGCATTGTGTCAACTTCGCCGAGCTCACAGCTGAGCAGATGCTCTTCCAGGCCCAGGCAGAGCCCCTCGGAAGGCCAGCAAAATACTTCTCTCTCTAGCGACTGCTTATGAGGCTGGAAGTAATATCAGTTTTCAGATATGAACCTGCTGTGGTTTAGCCCCGGCCGGCAACAAAGAACTACACGGCTGCTTGCTTGCTCCTCCCCCATGGTGGGGTGGGGAGGACAATCAGAAGAAAAGGGGAAAACTCGTAGGTTCAGATCAAGACAATTTAATAGAACAGCAAATGAAGATAAAAACAACAACAATAATACTGATAAAAAGAATATACAAAGCAAGGAATACACAGTGTAATTTTTTCACCGCCCAATGCCCAACCCACTTCTGAGCAGCAATTCCCCTCCCCCAGCCAGCTCCCTCACTTAAATACCAAGTGTGATGTCATATGGTATTGAATATCCCGTTTGTTTCGCTAGTTTGCCTCAGCCCTCCCACCTTCTTGTGAAAATTAACCCTATCCCAGCTGAACCCAGCACAGAACCCCTTCAGCTCACAAAGATGTGGCAGAAGCCTGCTGGTAATAATGTTGGGTTTGACCACCAACACAAAAGCCCATGGCGATTTCTTCCAGACTTGCCGTGGTTTGGTGATTCTCAACATTTTGAAACCACAAATCATGATTTTAATTTGACTTTCTTGTGGATTGCCCTGCAGCCTTCTTGTCCATCTCAACCAGAATCCTCACAAGGGCCCTCGCTTCCTTGGATCATTCCTTACTGCTCTGTGGGCCATGGCTCTGGGGACAGTGTCACAGCTCTGCAAGCCTCCCTTCTTCATTTCCTCCTGAATATGATTCTAAAAAAGACTTGTCCTAACCCAGAGTTGGATTTCAAAGGAAAAGATGGGATTCAACAGCCAATGGAGCTAATAACAACTAACAGGCTTCAGATGGAAATCTGACGCTCCTCCCTGCCCGCCATCATACCTTTTTGTGGGGAGGATGTGGCAGGTTGAACTCCACAAAATCTAGCTGAAGTGTGCATAGTTTGCTTTCACCAGATGACAGATGTCCGATGGGCTCCCCCCCCCCGTCTGCAGAAGAGAAAGACAGATTCCCATCTGTCTCCAGCCTGCCAGATGCTGTGGGATGCACCCATGTTTCCACAGCTCTGTATGTCCCTTCTCATTTTCCAGGCTGTCTTTTCGACCGGATTCGTCTACTGCCAGATGTTGCTCACCTCGCTGAGTCTGTAGCTCACAGAGCTGCTAGATTTTCACAGAGGTTCAAAGTTTTTAGCAAAAGTAGCAAAAAGTTGACAAGACACTTGCAGTTTTGCTGTGGCTGACAGAGTGCTGAGTCACAGGAAGGGAAACAGGAAGGCTCTTGTTCAGCTCGCTCCCATGATGTATGAAAAGCCAAGAAATAGCCAGGCAGGCAAGGGAGCGATTGTCTCCCTATGGACATTCGGGATGCTAAGGGTCAACTCTGCAACTCAGAGACATGGAAGATCGGGATTTTGAAAAGAAAAATGGCATTTTACAGAAACAGATGCAAGCAGTTTCCAGGCAAGCATCAGGAAATGACTTTCCAAATGCCTGTGCCAGCTGGACAGAGCCTTGCCTGGAAGGTGTGTGCACACAGAGCCCACGGTGGTGGCAGCAGATCTGCAAGGCAGGAGCCAGAGCACAGGTGCTGGTGGCCTCCCCCAGCTGCAGGCCTTAGCACTTCCCATGAGAAAGGAGAAGCTGCTGCTCTGCAGGGGTGGGGAGGCCATGTGTCACAGCACCTTGGGGTTCCTGTTGCATCAAAGACTTCCTGAC
>Ga0065711_1011478_pt1 | contig 15235 bp, 20 predicted proteins | sample Hoacrofraction12_FD_59098 | JGI IMG/M metagenome (GOLD analysis project Ga0065711, IMG submission 59098) | Hoatzin crop microbial communities from Cojedes, Venezuela - Epithelial fraction 12 v2 (version 2) | ecosystem: Host-associated > Birds > Digestive system > Esophagus > Crop | place... | reverse complement strand
TGGGACGTGCCCGAGGAGGTGGACGCCGAGGCGCTGACGTGCTCCCTGTCCAAGGAGGGGCAGCTGCGCATCGAGGCCCCCCGGCTGGTGCTGCCGGCCGCCCCGGAGAGGAACGTGCCCATCCAGGTCAGCCCTGCAGCCCCGCAGCCCGGAGCAGCCTCCGAGGACGGAGCCAACAACAAAGCCCAGGCGTGACGGGAGGGGAACCGATGGCCCGCGGCAGGACCGGAGCAGACAGCAGCAAGTCTCGGGTTTTAGCCCAGACAAGCTCCATCAGCAATGATGTCATTTTTTTCACTGTACTGGAATGTTTTTGTATCCAATAAAAATACCTTTGCATAGAACCTGCTTGTGCTCTCTTGTGTTGATTGACGGGGAGGCAGGGCCCTGGGCTCAGCTCTTGATGCCGGAGGAGCGGGATGCGCAGAGAGGGAAGAACCTCTCCCAGTGCCCGAGGGCAGCGCACAATGGGGTCAACACTGGACGCGGAGGGAGGGAAGGGATCTGCAAGCACGGTGCTGCAGGGAGGGACAGCCCCCTCACCCGTACCGCAGCAGGGGCAGCTCTCCCAGGAGCAGGCAGGCTGCCCTCACCCCCTCCTCACGCTGCTGCCAGCACCCGCACCAGCGCCACAGCCCCTCATGCCCTGGCTGATGGGGAGATGACCGTGCCGGAGGGCCTGGCTGGGTGCAGGGTGCCCCTGGTGTAGCCACACTTTTTCCCCCCAGGCAGCTTGGAAAGGGGCTGCTGGACCCCCCTCCGAGATCCCAGCATCAGGGAGGGCGAAGCCCAGCCCCAGGCCCTGCGTGCAGCCTCCACAAACACCCACGCTCAGGCCCGGGCGGGCGGCAGGCACGCGGGCAGGCACGCCTGGTGATGCTGAAGCTGCTCCAAGCTCGGACAGCCCTTCCCCACAGCAGCACGGTGCCGGAGCGGCTCTGCAGCCCCAACACCCAGTCCTGCACAGCTGAACGGCAGACACCCAGGCAGCAGCAAGACATCGCTCCGGGCATCGCAGGCTCCTCCACAGAGATGGAGACCCCTGGAAGGAGCCAGAAACAGCCATCAGCCAGGAGCCGAGCACCAGGGCCAGCAGATGGCAACAGCACCTCGCTCTCTGCTCACAGGACTGTTGGGAGTTGGGGCTGGGGAGCCCCTTCTCCAGCAGGTCCCCCTCTTGCTGCCTGGGGAGCGTGCAGCATCCGTCCAACTGCGCTGCAGGCAAGAAGACCTCAGATGTCCCACCAGGGTCCTGAGCTCCACCAGCAGCTGAGCAGCCAGGCTCCGGGCAGGGGAGGGAAACAAGCAGCAGCCACAGCACCAGGCAAGCAGAGGCCACCTGGGGCTGCTGGAGCCTTGCACCCCGCAGGCAGCCCCTGCTCCAGCCAGGAACTCCGTCCATCAGCCCCTCCAGACCCTCCTGCTGCCAGGATTTTAAGGAAATCCAATATGAGCGACAGGCACCGGTCCTTGGATGGAGGACGAGGCCCACGCGAGCTGAGGCTGCTCCCAGACCCGTTCACTGCAGGCACCCAGCAGAGCTGCTGGAGTCCCAGCGCCACACGCCGAGGGCACGAGCAGCCCAGGGCCGTCACACAGAGCCTCAGCAGCAGCCACGCAGCTGGGGAGAGGCAGCGGGGTCGGGCACCAGCNCGTCACCATCTTCCAGCTCTCCCAAGGCCGCAGGGTGCCGGCCCAGCNGCACACNTNGCAGAGCTGCAAGGGGATGCTCCGTTTCCCATACTGACTCCAGAGCTCACCCGGGGCTGCGAGGGTCTCAGGCCACGCAGCAGTGACAGCAGAGCAGCACCTTTCACGGTCATCACCATGCAGGGAGAGAGCCATTTTGCTCATTAAAGCTTGAGCACAGCATTCCCAAGCCCATCCCGCTGTCCAGCTGAGCTCCCCTGCACAATGCTCCCCCCCTTCCCAACTTAAGCTGTAGGTAGTTTCCCAAGAAGATCAGGCAATTAAAAATTCCCACTATTTACCTCAAACTTCCTCGCATGCCACTGCGCACCACAAGCTCACCGACCCACCTGCAGCCTCCATGCCAGGAGCTCCCACCTCAGGAGTGCTGACGGTGGCTGGCCCAGCCCGGACTGCGCAGAGCTCGGGGCCCGCACCGCTCGCTGCCCGGGGAGGCAGGGCCCGCGTCCCCGCCGAGGAGCCGGGCGCTGCCCACACCACCGCAGCCTCCAGCACAGCTGCTGTGCTCTGCTCCACTCCCCTTCTGGGCTGAGCTGATTAAGAAACATGAACATAGTTGATTATGATAGGTTTATAAAAATTTTTTTTAATCACACAAAAGTGAAGTTTGTGATGAAGACTAGGTTGACAGGTCCTCTTAAATACCAGTATGCATAAGATATGGCATTAGGCACTAGGCAGCAGCCAACATCAGTTAGAGTCTGGCAACAGAAGCCATTTTAATACCTCCCTTCATACTTTGTGGAATTACAGGCTTTTGCAATACATATTGTTTCCACCCACAAGGTATCTGAGGTTTCCCCCACCCCACCTCTGTACATCAGTAAACCAAGTGTATTCACACTAGAGTAGGGTTAACAACATTAGTGGCATCACAACCATCAGAAAAGGACAATTTTCTATACAAGATTTCTGCAAAAGTTGCAACAGGATTAGTGCATTACGACAGATCTGGAGATAGGAAAAAGAGTTGGCATGCTAGAGTCCAACACAAATAAAGACAACAGGCAGCTAGTTGTATGTACTATATTGACAAGATACTGATTGGTTACATGGAGAAACGTACAATACAAAATACAGAAGAAACCAGGTTTGCTTCCCTCTGCCCCACCCCAGAATACTCATAATTGATTTGGTCAACAAGTGGCTGAAGAGCCAGAGTTTGTCCCTATAATGCTACAGTTTAGTGGTTGTTCTCGGCATATCGTACTGGGATCAGCCTTAGCTTTCACACACGGGTCATTTTAAACAGTTTTCTCGTCTCGATATCCCTTTATCTCCAAGAGTGAGCGACAGTACTGTGGGACCCGGGTGCTGCTGGCCCTTGCCCGCAGGAGGGGCGAGCAGCTGGGCAGACACCGGGTCATGCCTCCACCACCACCAGGAAGAGGGAAGAGCAGAAGTTCATATATTAAAAAAGTGACTTAAGACTTAGAATTGAATTAGTATTTGTACAGAAAGGTGCAGGTGGAAGAACTCCCTCCAGCCTATGATCAGAAAGGGATGGAGAAATCACAGCAGCCGCCGGCAGCGGCCGCTCTACGGTAAGTGCGATTGTTAGCGTGGGTTCCAGTCACGTCGGTCAAGGCCTCCGTCAGGCGGGAAGGGCTGCTCAGTTGCTGCAGCACTGGCTCCTGCTCGGCTGACTGCTCTCCTGAAGGTCAACCACCCGATTCCTGCCTGGGCCGCCCGGCACGTTCTGGGGTTCATTTTTTGGCAGTTTCTTGGCTGGAAAGAAACAAGACGTCAGCAGGCTGTGCTCCAGAGACCAACCTCCTCCCCAGAGCAGAGCGCAGCCTGGGCTCAGCCCCGCTCCGGCCCAAGCCCTCACCTCTGCAGGACTTTGGGACTGGGCACTGCACGAGTGCAGCCAGCAAACTCCCAGCTCTGGCTGTCACCAGCCCTGCTCCCTCCGTACTCACCGCCCCAGGTAAAGGGAGAGAGGGAACAGGCTCTGAACACCCAGAGAGCGACCGTTCAAAGGCACAGCAAGCTGCCCATCTACTCCAGCCAGAGCCTCCAGCGCCCAGCTGACCCAGGAGCTCCCCTGGGCTGCGCTGCTGCTGCTCGGAGCCACTCCAGCCACCCCGCGGCACACAGCCCGTTACCTATCGCCATGAAGATTTCATTCACATTCATCGCTGTCTTTGCCGACGTCTCCATGAACAGCAAGCTGTTGTCATCTGCGTATGTTTGTGCATCCTACAAACAATTGCATCAGTGGTAAAGGCATCGTGCCAGAAGGAGGCCCAAGCAGGCTTCACACGCTTCACGCGTTGGCAAACTGAACACCAAAGAAACCCTGTCCCACCCCAGGCTGGACATTCCCACTCCGGTCCCCTGACCCTGCCTGGCCAGGACAGCCAGGAGACATGCACCAGGGACAATGCTGCACAGCTGGTGGCCCAGCAGCCGAGCTGGGGTACAGCAGCACAGACTGTTTGCAAGCCAGATGTAGACACAGCATGTCCCCAGCAGCACAACACCTTGTACTTTGGTTAGCTGGGAGGGCAATACACACTGCAAACGCACCACAAGCAATCCTGTGCAGAGGTCTGAGATAAGAACCTCTCCTTGAAAGTCTGCCTCAGACAAGCTACGAGCTGTGAAGAGCAGAGAACAAACTGGGAATGATTCTTCATGTGTCTTGTATCAAGATGCTGCTTCACACACTGCTGAAGACAGCCCCAGAAAAGGCCGAACGCAGCAGCTCCTGCTCCCTGGGCCTCATTCTCCACATTCATTGTAAGTTACCAGCACGAGCTCCAAGTGCTGTGAAAGTGCACAGGAAGGGCAGGCTACAACTCCCTTCAAGTGGCATCCTGGCATCCTCAGCAGCAGGAATCTTGACTTCCACTCTCCCCCAAAGCATTCGCACACAGCCACCATCTCCCCCACTTCAGCAAAAAGCTGCTTTCCTGACTTGCTCAGGCAGAACTGGTCTGGATTCCCACTCACCTGGAAGTCCACAGCCCTCTTGGTAGCAAGGTCTGCCTTGTTTCCTGCTAGTGCAATTACAATATTGGGGCTAGCCTGCCTCTGCAACTCTTTCACCCAGTTCTTGGCTCGTACAAATGTGTCCTGGAAGCAAACAGGAGGCAGCAGTCAGGAAGGGCAGCCTGTTATTAATCCACACTGAAGATATGATCAGAACAAGTCTTTCCTGTAAGAAGCGTTCTGCCTCCACAGCACTTTGCAGCAGGATCCTTTCTCAGCTCAGCCAGCCCCGAGGCAGAGGCCGTTAGCAGTTTGAGGACCTCAGTACCCGCAGGCAGGCGTCTGCAGGGTCTCTGAACCCAGACGCTCGCCCAGAAACCACGAAGCATGAGCTGCCAGCGCAGACACCCCCTCCCCAGCGAGCACTCGCGGCCCTGCCAGTACTCACTGTGTTGGTGATGTCGTAGACCACAATGGCTGCCTGGGCGCCTCGGTAATACATGGGCGCCAGGCTGTGATACCGCTCCTGTCCCGCTGTGTCCCATATTTCAAACTTCACCGTTGTGTCATCCAGGCAGACTGTCTGTGTTAGGAAGGCAGCTGAAAGAGAAGGTGTGTGTCTGCCTCACCTCCAGCAACACAGCCCCTGCGCCAAGAGCCAGCGGCTTGGAGCAGTTCCGCTTCCACACGGAGCGAGCAGAAGCCCCGGACAGCGGCCAGCGCAGCGTTGGTCGGTGTGGATGCTGCAGCTCTGCTGCATCACCAAGCTCCTCGCTCGCAGGAACCCAAGGGCCACCCTGCAGCTGGCAGAGAGCCGGCCCCGAGCGCCCAGGCAGCAGCCAGCCGCTGGCCGCCCCTTCTCCAGCCTCCTCGCAGTACGGCTACCACATCGCCAGGATGAGCTTGGGTGAGCACCAGCCCAGTTGCACTGCGCTCCCCAGTTTAGTAACTGGTTATTTTCTTGTTCCAGCAAGTATAATACCACAAGCTATGGCTAGGATAGAGGCAACCAGCCCTGGATACAGACTGAAGCAGAACAGCAGAGTGCCCACATGGCGCTCTGCAGCAGAGCGTTAAACCCTGCTTGCCCATAAGCTGTACTTACAGCTATACTTACTCCCTGCGTGGGTTACTATAGAGATAAATCAAGCCTTTTCTCAGTACACACCTCCTAATGTCACTGCCAGAGACCAGGGGCCGACTGAACTTTGATTGGTGACACCACGCTAATGATTTCACACAGAAGAACTACTAGACCTGAAAGCTGTGGAAGCAGTTAACGGTACCAGGCTAGAAACAGCCCCAAAAATCCCAGGTCACGGTCTGAAAAGATAATTAAGGGCTATAAAGCCAAGCTGAAGGCCCTGGTTCTCATTAGCAGCAGGAATTCAAGCACTGGAAGTGAAGACGCCTTAGAGGCAGCGCGCATGGTTGCCATAGCATTATTCCCTGCTGTGCTGATCTTCACACTAACAAACAAGTTGTAAACCAAGAGTTAAAGCATCAGCTGCTTGAGTATTCATCGCAAAAACCCCAGACTGGACTGAAATAGCCATTCATACTTCTGACCCCCCTGGACTGCGCTACTGAGGCCAGCATCCTCTGGAGTCAGCACTCACCTCCGATCGTGCTCTCCTGGTACTCGTGGAACTGCCCCTTCACGAAGCGCAGAACAAGGCTGGACTTCCCCACTGCCGACTCTCCCAGGAGAACAAGCTTAAACTGGCAGATTTTGTTTCCAGCGGCTGGTCCGTTCGGTCGAGCAGCTCCACCTCGACCTGCCATCGTGGCCTAAGTGCAGAAGTGCCAGGAGCTAAGGCTGCTGCAGGGTCTGCACGGGGATCCACCTGGAGGCAGGTTGCAACTGGAAGAGGAGGTCAGGGTTAGCGACACATTCGTGGACCAGCCCTACCAGTTCTCGAGGGTGGGTTGGATCTGCAGCCCCCGTCAGCAGGTGGTGACTCCTTCCCATGGTGGAAAGCTATCAACTGCGAGCACCCTAGCACTATGGAGCAGCTTCTGCCAGTCAGCAGCTCCTTCAGCAGGATCTGAAGCTGTCTGAGCCTCCGTGGAGAAGGGACACTGGCAACAGAAGCCTTCCTCCCCACCAGCGGGCCCTCCAGCACTTCCACTATGCATGGATGTTACACACCTTGCCAGGGAGAGGCAAGCATACCAGTTGGTGTTATTAGAGCTTCGCCTACTAAAGCGACAATTACTCGGTTCAGAGGGAACAGGTTGACCTTGAGCACCTTCCTCCTCTCCCGCGTTCACACGGTAGCAGCCGCAGACTGTCGATGCAAGACAGCGACGACCAAGTGCCACCTGGGAAGCAGCTCTGTGTGCCAGCGCCTGGGACCACCCGGCCTCCAGACAGAGCGAGTCTCCGCGTTCAGCCTGCGAGTTGAGAGGCACCTGCACCGAGCCGTTAAACGCTGCGCTCGGAGCAGTCCTGGGGAAGGCCTCTGAGCCCCCACGCAAGCAGCCGGCCAGAGGGAGGGGGTCACTCGCCAGCAGCCACTCTCCGGGCACCGGCTGCATGTCCAGAGCGAACGCAACCGCTCCCCATCCCAGCTGGAACGGGAACTCCCCACCCAACAAGGCTCTCGACGGCTCGATCCAAATGCAGAGGCAATACCCAGTGTCACCACTTCCCTCAGCGTCCTTACCCCACACGGTCCAGGTCACTGGGCTACTGGCCACGTTCTCCAGGAGAAGCCTGCTCAGCCCAGCCGCGCGGACGGCACGGACAGGCAGCATCGCCCGCGGTCAGACCGGCCATCCCACCCCCAGATGGTGGGAGTCACCAGAGCCGTCGCAAGAGCGGCAAGACAAGCTGGTCCACATCCACAGTTAACCACAAGCGAAGTCTCCGTGCCTTCCTAACCACCTCGCTCCACTGCGGGCAGCGCAGAACAGGAGTATTTCAGGGCCGTTGTACAGATCTAGGCTATCTCCTGTGCTCCTCACAGCTCCCGCGTCCTGCCAGTGAGAAACGCCACAGCTGATGGCAGCTCTCTGTACCACCTCCTTCCCTTCACCGCTCAGAACCCAAGCTTCTTGTCAACATAGACAACAGCAAAAATATTCCCCCCCAAACTGATTTCTCTGTGTTCTGCATGTACCCTGATGGAAACTCTGGGTATGCTTTGAGTACATCCAGCATGTACCCAGCAGAACCAGATTCCTATGGATAAGAAGCCTAAAGCAAGCTGAAATGGGCCTGCCCTGGAGCGGTGTCCTGGGAGCCAGCCGCAGGCCTGCCTCAGCGCAGAGGCTGACCAGAGCAGAGCTGCAGATGCCTGCGTGTCAGCGCGATGCCCGTCCAGCCTGACTGCTGAGGCTGCTTTAACTACGTCTCAAGTTTCAACTCCGATCCGTAGCTGGAGAGGAAGGAAGCCCCCAGCCCCTTCAGCCGGAGAGCTCGTCCAGAGGGACAGCCCACCAGTGCCAGCGGCTGGACAACCTCTTCAGCTTTCAAAACACAAAAGCACTCAAGCATATCCTGACCTACAGGCACATTCAACCTCAAGTTGTTCTGACCAGGAGGCGAGTCAGAAACCCCCTGCTCAGCCAGAAGCGTTCACTGCAGGTAGCAAGGAAACTGAGGGGTAACAGTGCAGCGAGATGTTTCAGCCTGCACTGCGAGCAAGCCATGGCTTTGAGCTGCCTGTCCAGCCCTGGGTTCAGCCAGTGAAGAAGCTGGGTCCCTGCAGAGGCTAGTAACACCACCAGGACCCCCACCTCCTCTTCCAGGGAAGGACAGCCACTGTTTTGACTCGATGAGGAAGCTCCATTGGAAGCAAGCCAGCAACCTGTTTTGCTGGACAGTGAGGAAGCAGCGTTTGCAGCTCTGGCCAGGAGCAGCTTGGTCCCCACCAGGTTCAAGCAGCACATCAGCAGCTCCACACCTCTGTCAGCCTGAAGAAGTTTCCACCTCCTAGTTTCTCCTCTAACCAGAGTTTGCAAGGGAACAGTTTTGGCTTGTTTAACCTTGTATTCATTACCAGGGCAGTCTGTCAGCACCGTGCAAGCGCTGTCACTGTTTCAGACTAACATTCTGCCCATTAAACGCCACGTCAATCGCGCCTCTACCAAGTTATGACTGAAATGCGATACGGGTGATTCCCAGAGCAAAACAAGGAAATGAGCCTGTTGACATCCTCGAGTCTTAGCGTGACCTATATTTCACAGGTCTCGATGCATTTTGCCATCTGGTTGTGCTACGTGAACTCAAACAGAATTAAGCACACACGTCTATGTGCAACTCATCCATGGAGAGCCACTGATCACAGCAAGCAGTCCAGCAGCTGGAGCCTGTGACCACTTTTAATTATGCAGAACCTGATCATCATCTAAAGACGGTCTGAAGTCTGGCTGCAGGATTACATGACTTCATGTTTGGGTGGAATTTATGCAATTCAGATGACCCTAACTGCAGCCATCTCACCAAGGGTCTTGGGCTAAGAACGTGCACAGGATCAGAATGGCCAGCTTAGCACTCCTGCTGGCATTCACAAGACCACCAGTGACTACCAAAGCTGTAGACACTGAACTCCCATTGCAGGAGGATCAGTCTGGCACTTCTTGCGAGTGCCAACGTCTTGGAGGATTTTTATGTTCCTGTCAAACCAAACTCCACTGCGCTGAATGTGGAAGCAAGAGACAGCTAAACTACACAGCTTGGACCCGCGCTAGATCAGCCCACACCGATCAGCAAACGCTGGCTGGAGAAACAGGGAGTGCTCCGTGCCGAGCGAAGCCATTTCTGGTGCCGAGAGAGGCCGCTCATCCCTCTGCCAGCAGGGAGGGCTGGGCACGCAGCCCTCCCCNCCAGAACACTGGCACCCACCCCCCAGCTGCGGGTCAGTGGGCCCNAAGCCCCTGCAGCAGTTCTGGGCAGGGAGGTGACGGCAGCNGAAGCTGCAGCGCGCCGCACTAATTCNAGCAGTCGAGACAACGAGAAGGAANGGTACGGCAGCGTACTCTTGTGATCGATATTAACAAGTATTAATTTTCCTACTAGCTTCTTGTGATAGTGAAACTCAGCAGCTTGTCATGCCACAAGATCCAGAAAAAGGAACATGCTGGTCTGTTTGCCTGCCCCACCCGCCTCCTGCTCACTGAAGCACAGCCAGGAGCTCTGCATCACACCAGCAAAAGTACCAGTTTTTTTATTGTAAACTCCTGGAACTGTCTCTTGTTTGCTTTGAGGTCAAAGCCAAGTTTCGATGCCTGATGCTGTCCAACAACCAAGAACTCGAGGTCTATCACTTCTGCATTTTATGCTCCTCTCAACACTTCTCCTGTTTCCCAGGACTCGTTATAGGGGCTACACTTCCATGAATGCTGAATTCAGGAATTTGGGTGCCCTTAATGAGAAAGCACATGCCAGCATTGCTGCCTTCCCAGCCCACCCAAGAGCAAGGCAGCTCTCCAGAGCTGTCAGGATGCTCAAGAACAGCACAACAGCTCATTTCAAACAAGCCAGCCCAGCACAGGAACCCCAGTCTCCACAGGGCAATTGCTGTCAGACCCCCACGTCAACCCCCGCAGGAAACACCTGCTTTACAAAACTCGTTATTGCAGGGAAGCTGCTAGTTTAAGTGTCACAAGTTACAGAATCTGGTACTTTTGCCCTGTGTTTACACAGTAGCAAGGACCACTCTGAAAGCTGGCAATGCTTAGAAACCCAGTCCTGAAGAACCTCGTTACCCAAGAGGGCTGCTTCTGCTCTCAGCTATGCAAGAAACCATTTCACTAGGGATCTGTTGGCTTAGAGTCAAACTACTCAAGACAAAAGCCCCAGTGAAGTATTTATCTTGTTAAAGGCTGACAGCATTGCATGAATTTCTTGGCAAAGCCACCCCTGAAGTTATGAGCGGTTTTGCTTCACCTAACGCTGACCGGGCAGCCAGCCACGGCCAGCAGGAAGCCTGTGCTGCCGTGCTCCCACCCAGAACTGGCAGCGGCTGACTTCGGACCGGGGTCACAACCGACTCCCACGAGCAGGACCAGCAGCAAGCACGGGACCCACCAGGACAGCACAGACTCCACTACCCAGATCAGCACAGCACGGAGTGCCAGCCTGACTTTCCAGCACATTAACAGGACGGCCAAGAACAGACTCCACGAGCCTCGCTGCAGCAGGGCCCACGCTGAGGGGACGGAGTAGCAGATCCAGCGCTTACAGATGAGATGAACAGACTGACAGTACAGACCTCAGTCCCTCAGCCCCATGGAGTCTGACCAGTGTTAATATTTCATCTTTCTACAGACAACTTGCACTTGCCTCCACAAACAAAGGACAGAGTCTCTCGATCAGTAAGGCTACAACCTGGAGCTCCAGTAACAGCTCTCAGTTGGGGACCCAGTCGTTGCAGTTGTCAGGAGCTGCACTACAGCTTTAAAGTGTAGATTCACAGACCTAACTCAGCTCCAACAGCAGTGTCACAAATACTCCTAGAGTTGTTACACTATAAGTTAGTCACAACTCTACAGAGTCTCACGCCCAAGCCTCCCAAAGACCTGGGTACACTCAGTTTTATTCAGAGGTAAACAGGATTTACCTCAGCAAAAAGTTAAATTGCTTTTTGTCGGTAGCTACAGTCTTGAACAAGTGTAGTAGAATCCGTAACACCAGCTCCTTCTCGTGTTGTCAATACACCTATCTGTTTCCCAACATCTGCAGAGCCGTGGCCTCCAGAGTAGCCCCAGCAGCCGGCTGTTTTTCACAGCAGCTTTTCTAAAAACAATTCCATCGGAGATGTCAAGGCCACCACCCTGCCGTTGCGACTCGACCCAGCGCAGATGCTATGTGCAGCTCAGCTACAGGACAGTACAACGTGGGCAACCCAGGGCCAAGCCAGCAGAAGGGGGCTTTCCATCACTTCCTGAGCCTGGTCCTACGAAGGACAGTCGCCAAGCTCCGTGAGAGCTGCTCATCTCTAAAGCTGGATTAACAAAGCCTTTAAGGCAGGACAAACCCAAGAGAAGCAATCGTGAAGGAGTCCAAGTTTCTGCTGCTTCTCGGGGCCTCACGCATGAGGCCCTACTGACGGGCTGGTGCTCAGAGCCGAGCACAAGCGGTCAAACTGAAGATCTGATCTGAGCAGGCAGCACCACACTTGGACAGGATCGTCTAAAGTTCACACCAGCTCGGAACCCATCGGTATATACAGAAAGCTACTGCTCAGCGTGAGGCTAAACCTCACGTGCGAGATGCCACCTGCTTGAACCAGGCAAGTAAACTCTGAGACTGTTACACGACAACACCAGGAATACCCGTGTGTCCCACAACGCTGACCTAGCTCTTCGGAAGATGAGGCAAAGATCACAGCCTGCACGACTGAGTCAAGCAGCGCAGTACTTCAGTCAAAGGCAGTCACCAAGCTCCCTCAAGCCTGCTTCTAGCCAGTTTAACCCCATGCATCCCCTCAGAAGCGTTTCCTAGGTTTAAGCAGTTACGCTTTCCCAGGAATTCTCGAAAATGTCTCATGAGGTAAAAGAGACATTACACTTACTGATGCTACCTTGAAGCTACATTTTTCTTATACTCAGTCAAACAGGCATCAGCAACAAGAGTTACTGCCATGTTGGTCACACTGGCAGCACAGGGAAGTCGCATGCCTACCCCAGTGGGGGTGTTAATTCTGCAGAACAGCATGACTAATTGCTCTCAAAGCTGCAGTGAGTGTCCTGTCAGATCACCGCAGCTGAAGGGAGCACACAGTGAGCGCAGGATGATGCGCAGCGCTTCTGCCCGGTCCTCACGTGTGAGGGACGCAGCAGGGGCGATGCCAGCACTCACCTGACCGTGGCCACCGAATGCCCCGTTCTGCTGACACGATCGCAAGCAAACTCGCACCAGACCCGAGGGATGGGCGACCCATGAGTGCAAGCTTTCAGCACCGCTTCGGTCAAGCTCTACTTGGCTAGGCTATGGAGACAACACACTTGCAAAGATTGCTTTAAAAGAGTGGCAGGAAAAGTGGCAGGAGAAGGCACAAATTGCAGCACAAGACTCTTGTGGAAGAGTTCTGCACCACCTTCATTTCACACAGGCTTCTCACTACCTGTACAGAGCAAAGCTTCCATGCTCCCTGTCCCCACCTTAACTCCCTCTCGGAGGTCTTGCCTGCTTTTAGTCACCCTTGGTACTGCAGGAACTTGTCTTCTTTCACAGAAGACGAGGCACAGCCAGGTCCAGTCTCCTGAGTGCAGTCTGGACCAACTACAAATTGAATCAAGTTTTTAATTCTGCAAAAAAGGTTCTTCTAGCTCCTGTTCTTGCTATTGCCCACTACTCAGCACACCCTCAAAAGACTCAGCTTAATTTTGACCAGAAGTCCAGCAACGTGTGCCTTTAGATAGCACTCATGGTTCTGTGAACAAGGCGGCAAGATCATTAACAACACAAAGCAGAAAGCTGCCATCTTCACCGCATAAAGAGTCAGTGACCTTCACCGTATCTTTTCCAGACTGCACAAAGATCTCTCGCCTCTAGTGGCTCCTTATTTGGAGCTCCACCAAATAAAAGCAAACACAAAACCCAGCGCTTTCTTATCTGTTTATGTAGAACTACTCCAGCAGTTCATTCCTGTGCTCCAGGGGAGGAAAGCGCTACTTTTAGGCTGTAGATGAAGCTTTATTCTTCCCCGATACTGTCACTTCCAGGAAGGTCCACTGTTTCTGGCTAGCATTTGCAGTGTTTCCACAGTGTTACTCTGATGACTTAACAGAACTTGCATAAGAGGACTTCAAACTTCATACCCCAAGGGAAGAAAACAGCTGACACCGCCGTTTCTACTTTCTACCCTCTTCCAAGTATGCTGACCGAAATACTTTGGGCTACACCCACTTCGTTAGCAGCGTTCCTATTTCATTTCCTGTGTCTGAAAGTACTTGGGTTCTTTCCCCCTCCCCTTCCAGGGAGATGCCATCACCTCCTATCTGCTAAACATGCAGCAGTTTAAGAAGTTCGGATCAAGAGCTGATGACAAGCAGGACCTAGCGCAGTTCTAGAGCTGCTCCCTCTTTAGACGCAGCAGAGCTTTGCTGTGACGGAGAAGACTCCACCTCTCATCACAACAATTAAGTTTGGCCAAGAACACAGAGTATGAAGATGTCACTGCACAGTTTTGTTTCAGACCCTGCCCAATCCACTACTGGTTTCACTGGCAAAGCAAAGGGACCTAAACCCAACTCTGCTCATAGTAAAGCTAAACACGTTTTATTTTGCTTTATTCTTAGCCACACATCAAGCCAGCCTTCCCCTTGCTGCTCTCTAGCAACTGAAATCCTCCTTCAGGAGTCCCACTTCATCTTTTGCCTGGGTTGCTCCCTCACCTGAAGGGGTATCGGCACCTACAGCCTCAAGAGACCTCCGCTGCCTGGCATCAGCTTAAAACAAATGTAGTCCAACTGAGCCTATGGTATCTTCGAGGGAAAGATTGCCTCTAGAGGCAGATTTTTGCCATGGAAGCAGCTGACTGTTCAGGTCTATTGTTGAGACTCAGGAGAAGTTTGAGATGATTTCTGCAAGGAGACCCAGCTACTGCCTCTAGCCAGGCTCTTCGTAACCTCCCGGGTCTGTGTGGGCTGCGCTTCACCTGCCCGCCTCACTCCAAGAACGTGGTAAGACCAGCGCTGCCTTGTAGCTGCCTACACACACTGTTCTGAGGTCTTCACCCTTGTCAGTCACAGCTCTTTCACCTTTTTACCCAGTTAAGCTGGAAGAAAGGTAGAAGACTTAGAGTCAAGGCAGTAGGGAGTATTAACAGGATATTCCAAGAAAGGCCGCTCAGACAGCACGGCACGTCAGGCCACTGTGAATCAGAAGCACCTCTCTTTTTTGGTCTCAGCCTAGCTTGGGAGTCCTGCCTTCAGAGCAGGCTCAGGAGTCCCAGCTCAGCGCAAAGCGGAATCGATGTCAGGCTGTAAGCAGGGCAGCTCAGATACGCGTTGACCCACCACACAAAAAGCTAAGAATAGTAGATGCAAGTTGTTCCACATAAGACTTAAAATAGTACCTCGGCGTAGTCTCTTCCCTCCGATTTCCTTACGAGCTTGGACGCAGTCAAGGTCAGAACTCCGCCAGCCATGTACAACAGCAACAAGCTAAAGGTCAGCTGAGATCGGGTCGACGCTTTACTCGCTCTCGCTGGCAGAGCCGTTCACAGCGGGAGTCGTGCTCAGTCAGCGGAGAGCTGTGACGGCTGCCACGGCTCCCGCCCAGCCCCAGGAGCTGCAGCAGCACCCAGAGCAGGGCTAGAGCTGCCGCGGGGCTCCATGCCACAGACCTGCCGCTCGCAGCTCCGCGGGGTCACGCACGGCCCCCGCTTGCAGCTCCGTGGGGTCACGCACGGCCCCCGCTCGCAGCTCCGTGGGCAGCGGGCTCTGCCGCAGGGCCGCAGCTCGGGGCATAGCCAGAGCCCCCCCAGAGCTTCCTCGCAGCACCGCTTACTCCTCCTCACAGACCCCCAAGGCAGGGGACCGGGGCTGTGCCCGTCACCGGCAGACACCTGAGGAGCCTCCACCCCGGAGCCCGGCCACAGCAGACCCGGCCGGGCTTTCGGGTCCCGGCGCT
>Ga0065711_1011141_pt1 | contig 15235 bp, 17 predicted proteins | sample Hoacrofraction12_FD_59098 | JGI IMG/M metagenome (GOLD analysis project Ga0065711, IMG submission 59098) | Hoatzin crop microbial communities from Cojedes, Venezuela - Epithelial fraction 12 v2 (version 2) | ecosystem: Host-associated > Birds > Digestive system > Esophagus > Crop | place... | reverse complement strand
AGAGGAAGTTCCAGCTGAACATGAGGAAGAACTTCTTCCCTCTGAGGGTGACGGAGCCCTGGCCCAGGCTGCCCAGGGAGGCTGTGGAGTCTCCTTCTCTGGAGATATTCCAGACCCGCCTGGAAGCGGTGCTGTGCAGCCTGCTCTGGGTGACCCTGCTTGGGCAGGGGGCTGGGCTGGGTGACCCACAGAGGTCCCTTCCAACCCCTCACATTCTGTGATTCTGTGTTACAGGAATGGGCTCGCTAGACCCAGCAGTGCCGAGCGTATCATGGCTGTCTCTGGTACCTGTTTGCATAACCTTATCTTAAAGCTGCAAACGTGTCCGTGAAGGACCTGGCCCTAGAGCTACCCCTGTCTCTTTGAATTCAGCAGGTTCTATGTCAGATCAGGACTGTTAAGTAAATCTCTTCCAAATATACATCAAGGGAGTAAACAAAGAACCATTATAGCGGCATATTTAAAAGGCTGCCTCACTAAAAACAACGTGCTACTGTGAACCACAGTCAACCAGAAATAAATGGAAGCGTATAAACAGAGCTTGCAATAAATGTTAATGCATTTTAATCTGCTCTACTACCTACCTGCCAATTAAATTTCACAATACACTTGTAATAATGAAATAAAACACAGCAATAAAAGTATACAGCAGAGTTAACCCCTGAATCTCTGACAGACGGAGGTAGGGGAAGAACTTACCCTCTTGGACCTGGAAAAGATTTAACAGGGTTGAGCCCATGGCTGTGCAAGGAGACAGCCATGCAGAACTAAACTTTCTGAGCAAATTATATATTTTTTAATTACAAAATTGTTATTACTGGATCCTAAATGCCTAAAATGGATGCAAAAAACAACTGCCAACTTTGAAATCTCTGGGGAGCTGCATAATGACTGGTGCTAATTATATAGTTACAACACGAGCTGAGCAAGCAAACTGAGAAGGCAAAATTTTAAGTAAATAAAAATGACAGTGGGATTTAATTAAAACAGACGGAACTGCGTGAAACCTGTGAACTTTATGTAGCTGCTTGTTCTTGCCAATACCACGTGTGACGGAGAGAGGCTGGGAAGGCAGCGATAGCAAGATATGAGGGTTTTGTCCATCTTCTGTACCCCCTTCCCTTAAACATGAGCAGCAAACGCTGAGAAGCGGATGGCAAGGAGCCCTGGAGCAGGCGCTGCTGCACAGAGCTGCTGGTCCCCGGGTCCTCGGCAGCGGGATGGGAGCAGGTGACGGTGCTGGAGATGCCATGGCTTGGCCTTGGTTGGACTGAAGGCAGGAGAAAACAGCCACTGTCCCCTCACGCGGGTGGGCACAACAGCTTTCCAAATGGTTTCCAGCAAAAATCGTGACTTATTTCTGGGTGACTTTGTATTGCAAATTGTGCAGAATTTAATTCTCTAACAGAAAGTTTCTGTAGCTCTGGGGATAATGCCGTAAAATGCTCCTGGGGTGCATGTGACCCCAGCAGCTGGACCTCCTCAAGTTATCGTCCCCTTGATGCAGAAGCGATGTCCCCTGGGCCGTGCTGCCTTTCTCCCACGGCTCGGGGGTTGCCAGGTCTACCAGCCCCATGAACGATGGCGTGGGGTTTGGATGTGTGTTGCCAGAGGTGCCCATGCTCACAGGGTGGTAGGTGTGAGTGTGCATGGCTCTGGACACACAGTGCCTGCTCCTGGGGATGGCTTGGCATCCCACACCTTTCTGCTGCCTCCTGCGTGTCTGCCATCCTTTCTTTCCCCCATCTCTGCACATGAAAGCTGAGGGATGGATGGCGTGGAAGATGGAAAGGCTCTGTGGAGCAGATGGTCTGTGCGCGGCTCCACGTCCTTCGAGCTAACGTCAGGAAACCCATCTCTGCTTTGGTGAAGAGCAGTGAGCATGGAGATGGAGAGAGGCAGTAACCACCCACGTACCATGCTGGTGAGATGAGCAGCTTCTTGCAAAGGCGAGGCCAAATGTACTGCCCAGGTGTCTTCTGGACAACAGCCAGACCTTTTTCTTCTTTGCCTTTATCTGAAGCATTAGTGATGGGTGAGAGTGAGGACCCAAGCACCAGCTGCTTGGGACCACAGGGTGAGGGAAGATGGGGGAGTTTTGGGTTGTGTTTGAGATGGCGTGAAGAAGGAAGAGAAGTAGGAAGAACTGCTGGTCTGGGGCCCAGTGAGGAATATACCCTGGGTGAGATGGTGAGGACCACGGCAGGGAGAGGGGACCATGGGGAGGTGAAGCAGCATCTACTTGTGTGCTGGGCACAGCATCCCAGTGTCTAACCTACCCTGCTGGTTTTAACACCAGACCCTTGGGGTGAAACGATTGCATTAGAACTGCAGAAGTGAATATACATTATCTCAAGGCTGCCTCTTGTTCTTTGAGAAGGTTTCCACCTCTCCCTTGCCCCGTTCCCCGTGTCTCTGCACCTCTCCAGCCCCAGGCACAAGCTGGCGCTCAGGCAAAGGATGCTGTTGGCTTTTTCCCAGTGTGTCTTGCCCAAGTTGCAGCTTTCCTAGCCCTAAAACATCTCCACACCTGAACATTTTGCTGATGGGGGAATTGTGTTGGTACAGCACTGCCTCGCTCCCGGGAAGCAGCATCAGCCTGGAACACAGCGCTTCCCAGCCAGGCGCAATCAGCACATTCACAGCCTTTCTTTGGGTGACTTTCATCCTCTTTCACTATTCCAAATTTTGCACAGGCTCCTCATTACCCTGCCGGTTAATAGCAGCTTCAAATGCAAATCCGACAACACACGGGTGAAATTGTGGTGCAGAAAGGAGCCGGGCTCCTGCGCCTGCCTCGAGTGCCTCGTCCCACGGCCGCAGAGGCAGGAGCAGCCCTGCAGCTTCCAGCAAAGGGAGGCAGAGATATTTAGCTGGTTTCTAAACTCTGTGGGTATTGTAGTTCTTGCCCAAAATAGGTACTGAGGGGCTCCTGAGTGCAGCAGCGTTTGGGTTTGCAGGTGCTGCTACACCGAGCCCGGCAGACATGGGAGCTCCCCCAGCACCCAAGGGGTCCAGGAGGCTTCACGCCGCTGAATCCGTGCAATTATTACTTCGTTATTATTCTTCTAATTCAGTACCTTGAGTATCTCCTCAGCCCCAATCCACAGGACATCCTCCTGTCCCCCGGCTGCTCTGCTCGGCAGAACCACATGGCTGCAGGAGGGAATTGCTGCCACTGCTCTCCGGCACGGCAGCTCCCCGGCCATGCTTGATGGCATCTTCAGGACTCTGGCTATGAAAATAATTTGCGGTCTGCCACAAGCCAGTTGTATGTTATTTGCACTATGAGATCAGCTCAGGAGCCCGCAGCATCCCAGGGGAGGAGGATGCGATATTTTGGACCCAACAAGGTGTGCTGCACCCAGCACCAGGCTGGGAGGGATGCAGGGTGCTCAGCCTCTCTGGTGGGGGGCACCTAAGCCGGGGGGAAAGCATACCAGGGCTGGGCTGGACTTTTGTACAGACTCTTCCCCCAGCTACAGCTCTGCTGCCTGCAACCCGTGCCCAGCCCATCGCTCCCTCCTTGCTTCAGGCACTGCGACAGGCTCACAGGCAACACGGGCTTCGTGCTCGGTGCGGGTGGCTGGGAAGGCAACGTGCTGTTAGCTGCTCAAGTGAATATTTTGGAGGATGTGAGCACTTGCTGAGATGTATTCAAAGGATGGGTATGGGGAGAGGATGATGGCGCCAGAATCAAGACAAACTTCTTAGCTGCAGAGACGTGTGTGTTTGTGCTCCACTCTTAAGGAATTAGTGGAAACCTATCATAGGAAGTCCTAATCCCGTACTGGAAAGGGAGGATTAAGAGACCCAAAGGATCGCTGCCGTTCGAGCCGGCCGTGCCCGTCACCCAGGCAGGGCCGTGGGTGCTCTGCACCTTGGCTGCAGGCACGGGGTCTCCAGTTTGTACCCAGTTCGTCCCTGGACCCTGAGTCTCCCCACGGCCATGGCAGCTGCCAGCCCAGGAAATGCCTGTACTCATACTTTACATGTAGGTCACTAACTTGTCAGAACCATTAGGTGAAAGGTATTAGGTGCATGCTAGGAAATACTGGAATATGTAATATCTCAGTAGGTCTGGTGCTAGCGAGAGAGAAATGAGGCAGCGCAACTACCACTCGAGTTTAAATTGAGGATTCAAGTTTAAAACCCTTTAGCTGGGGGAACAAGCTTTGCAGTTTGTGCATACCTAACACCTGAAGTTCTTTGTCAGCTCTACCTGGAGCCCAAAAACACTAGGCTGTGTACCAAAATGCTTTGTATTTTATTATATCTTATGTTTTAAACTTCTAGCACATTGTGAACAGTTTATTAATTCTGTCTCACAGCACCTAGTGAGCCAGGGACAAACTGGTCCTGTCTAATGGGACGGAAGATCTGAGGCAAGAGAAACAGATTTTTCCGAACACATAGGCAGTCAACCAACGACAAGGTTCTCCTCCCTACTTCCCACTTTTAAAATCAGGGCACAGCTCCCAGCCATACTGGTTAAAAATTATTTCTCAGTTCACAATCGGTGATTTCAAAAATCCCACTAAACTCTGAGAAAGAGTTTCCTGGAGTTTTGAATCCTGGAACCGGCTCCTGCTCAAGCCAAGGACAGAAAGTGCAGCTTTGCACCCTCAGCCATAGTAGAAGCCCAGTGTAAATAGCTGCAACAGTCGCTTCTCCGCAAAAAACCCCGCAATAATTTAGCTGTTGGCAAATGCACAGTAATTTGCAGTAACTGCCATACAACTATGGGCTGGAGCAGGCAGCCAACGCTTGAGTAGCTTAAATAAAATATGAACTGCCAGTATTGGCACAGGGCAGAGCAGTCCCGGCTAGAGGTCAGGCACGCTGCCACGGCGAGGACGGGTCCCGGTCCCAGCCACCCACCCGGCTCCCACCACCCCGCCGCCTCTGGCTGCACAAAATCAGCAGTTGGCTGGTTGTCAGCTGGAAGATAAGACATGGCCGCAGTAAAATGGGGGCGTAGAAAAGCTCCACAAACCCATCTGTGGGGCAGGAGGCTGCAAGGGTGCAAGTGCCCATCTGCCTTGGGCATCGCAGTGCTGAACAGTTCAGGTTCCCGCCGCATTTGTGTTATAAAACCAGTTATGGTGCCTATGTAAAATCCATAAACAAGGGAATTTTGTTGAAATTGTTGGGTTATATCTGTTCTCATCTCAGCTAGAGTGGAGCTGCAGCAGCCCATGCATCTCGCACCTGGGATGCTGGGGGTGCCCGGGGCTGGGGCAGCAGCCAAGCGCCCTTCACCCTTCACGTACGCAGCCCAGGCTTAGCAACAAGCCCACCTCCAGCACAGCAAATAATTGAAGAGCCGACGAAAGCAATGAGTTCAGGCTGCGATTTTATTTGCAGGAGTTCCCCGCTGCTGAAATGTCACTTCCCTCTTCAGATAACAGGGCAGAAATTTCAGCCTTGAGCCGAGAGAAGCGTTCGCCTCCCGGAGACCGGCTAATTGCTCCGTCCGACTTTTAGTTAATAAGCGTTGCCCGTGGGGGAGAGCGGACCCATCGGACCCGGGGCTTGGCCGCTGCAGCGAAGCTTCAGGCACCCAGGGTTCCAGTTGGGCTCTGTGAGGAAGGGGTGAGGATTCTGCCGGCGGTTTAATTAATTTCCAGACTCCAGGGCAAGTTTGGGATCACCACAAACCACATCACCGGGAAAAGCTCCTGGTGTGAGCCGGAGGGAGCAGAGCCTGGCCTGGCCGCCATCCTCAGGAATGCCACGATTTGCTGTCTGCCTTACTTAAAAAGGATGAAAACACACGCTTTTATAGAGTTCACAGCACGGTTACCTTCCTCGTTTTCATTTTTTTCTCGTGATGCTGGAAGCCTACCCTGCCTGCCGTCACTGGGCAGGCTCGCAAGCTGGGAAACGCTGCCAAAGCGTGAGCTCCAGACGTGGTTCGTACTGCTTCAGCTAGAACCAGCCGGCGCTGTCCCTGCTCCCGGAGCTCTTCCAGTGGTATTTCCCACCGGCACGGGCGTGCGTTAGGATGGAGATATTTTTTTTATTATTGTTTATTTAGTAAAGCAGATGAATGCTAACTAATCTAGCCACGACTGCGTCATTTTGAAAGTGGCGAGTTGCGTAGGAGAAAAGATAGAAGTCCAAAAGGATAAAAAGCCATGACATATTAATGACTGGAAATGTACACTGGCGCTGGCAGAACAGAAAGTATTATGAATAATTCAATGGAGACAGGATTTCCCTCGCAAGGTCGAGGCGGGTAAAAGGGAAGGCTTTTGGAAAGAGCAGCATCACATCCTCCCGGCGCTGCCGAGAGATCTCCGTCCACCCAGAGGGTGAAGACGAGTTCCGGCATCGTCTGGTCATTGGGAGAGGAGATTATATTGGAAGCGGTTGGCACCGCGGCTCCTTCGGCGGGACGTGACAGCTGCTGGGAAGAGTTAAGCTGGAATCTTTGATGCCAAACGAATTAAAAGTCTGTTTTTCAACTCGACCAGCAAGTCCCAGAGGAATGGCCACTGGCGGGCAGGGGAAGGAGGGAGCGGAGCCGTAGGCAGCCGGCGCGGGGCTCTGCCTGGCCCGACGAGCGCTGGGATCTCTCACAAAATGGCTTGAACGAGGAGCCCGGGCTGGAAGATGAACGTGAGTACGCCGCAGATCGGATGCTTTCAGGCTGCGCTCTGCTTCCACGCTGGTCTCTTTCTTTTCCTTTAGCTACCTCTGTAGAAAGACAGTGTGGGAGAAAAATGCTTTAAATAACCCCCAGTCCGAACGCCTGCGAGTGCGACTGCCCGTCTGGCTCGCCGCCTGACAGATAGCGTCGCAAACCGTAATGCGGTCGGGAAATCAGGACTTGAACCCTTTTGCTACGGTGTGGGTACAGGCGAAAAAAAAAACCCGCACCTCGCCTGAACGAGCTCAGACGCGGCGGGATTTCTGCTGGCGCTGGGGAGAAAGCGAAAGGGTAGCGAGGGACTTCGGTGTTTCCGATTTCAGTCCCCAGCTCAGCCTGAGCCCATCTCTTGCTGCTTTTCAGCGTGGAGGTATTTCAGGCCAACCTACTGGATCCTTGAGAGAGATCCTATTTCATCCTAAGTCAATATTTTTAACCATAACCTGATTTATTTGATGATTTTTACGCAGGCTGCTTTTTTCTTAAAGCGTATATCAAGGGCAGCCGGCAGGTTTCTGGGTGTGACCTTAAGCTAGCTTGTGCCTCTGGAGATTTTAAAGGAAATCATTCCAGCACCATTTTTAAGCTGCAGTCGTTTGTGGGTGTAAGCAGGACCCTGCAAGCACCGAATTGCCTCACGGGAGCCTTTGGGGACTTGGACACCTCATTGCAACACGTTCTGCTCGGCCAGGCAAAAACCCACCCGTGATTCCCAAGCACGAGGGGCTGCAGATCTGGGAGTTATTTTGGGTGTTTGGGCTGTGTTTGTGACTCAGCATCTTCAAACAAGCAGCTGCCCCAGTGGTAGGCACGCAAAGAGGAGCGGGAGGCAGGCAGGAGCCCGGGGTCAGGGTCCGCGGGGCTCCCGGGGGGCTGGCAGGGTGCGCAGCCCCTCCGTGGCACAGCCCCGGCTCCAGGGGTCCCTCCCGGTGTCTCTCACGGGGGGCTCTGGCTTCAGACGCTGCTCTGCATCAGGGGGGAAGGAGGGAGCCTTTGGGTGCATACGCCGTACGCGGGGACGGGCAGAGCAATGAGCCCTGCCTGGAAGAGGGGGGGTCCACCCCAGGTTTGGGGGGTGCTGGGCAGGCAGGTCCCCACCCCCCCTCTCCTCTGCGTCTGTTTTAAACAGGTTTTGGCACAGTCCGCATTTGGTAGCAAGTTAATAATGCTCAGGGCTCTTCAAAATAAAACTAAGTTGGGTCTTTGCTGTCTCAGGGGGGGCCACAGCTTCAGAGCAGCTGAGGTCCCATGGGAGAATATGGTGCATGGGTACTGCTGGCCATGCTGCCGAGAGCCACAGGAGCGAGATTTAATTCGTTTTAATGACTCAGACAAGACATGTTCACGTAACCACTCTCTCGGTAACAGCTGGACCATTTCGAGTGAAATTCATGATTGGAAAACTTGGCTTCAGTCTCGCTCACGGGGAAAATGATTCTGCCTGTGCCCTGCACCGCTGGCCTCTGCCCGGCCTGGGGAAGCCAGCAGGAGCCCCCGGCATGGCCGGCTCTCCACGAGTGGGGAAAATTAGAATAATTCATGTGGAGAGGAGAGAAAAAGGCCCTTCGAGACTGAGACCTGGCAGGACTGCGCGTGGAGGACAAGTGATGCTGGAGGAGCAGCGATGCTGGAGCTGTGCACGGAGGAGAAGCGATGCTGGAGCTGTGCACGGAGGAAAAGTGATGCTGGAGTTGTGCATGGAGGAGAAGCGATGCTGGAGCTGTGCTTGGAGGAGAAGCGATGCTGGAGCTGTGCACGGAGGAGAAGCGATGCTGGAGCTGTGCACGGAGGAGAAGCGATGCTGGAGCTGTGCATGGAGGAGAAGCGATGCTGGAGCTGTGCATGGAGGAGAAGCGATGCTGGAGCTGTGCATGGAGGAGAAGCGATGCTGGAGCTGTGCATGGAGGAGAAGTGATGCTGGAGCTGTGCGCAGAGGGGAAGCGATTATGTACTTACCTTCTGCCTGGAACAATCGCACGTGCCCCGAGGAAGCAGCCTGCACGTCGCTCCTCCGCGCGTGATCTCTGGAAAGCTGGGCACACAACCTGCAGAATCACAGGGGGTTCCTGGGCTGTGCCTAGGCAAAAGCCCACAGCATGGAGGCTGCGAAGCCGAGCTCTGGTCCTGAGTCCCTGCAAACCTGCTGCGCACCCTGGGGAAAGGGCATTTCTCAGGATGCTGACAGCACCACTTGTCTCTGCTCCTGCCTTGTTCCTTTTTCCAGACATAAGGGTGTGAGGAACTGATGTTTGCCAAGCGTTTTCTAGAGCGGGAGAGCTGCAGAAAGGGACGGCTCCTCAGCCGTGCTCAGCATCCCTTGGCGATGTTCTGCAGGTCCCCCGGGGCGAGAACACCGATGCTACTGCCNAGGATATCGTGCCTAGGGTGGAGAGGAAGAAGATGCGATGCTTCCTCCGCCCGAGCCGAGAGCCAGCCCNGCTGCCAGCCCTGGCTCAGCCCCACAGGAGCTGTGTCGGGGTGGGAGGCGGGCGATGCTCCTGCATCCACCCCAGCCCTGCAGACCCGGTCTGTCCGGAGGCATTCATAACCACGGCAGAAATGGAAAGGAGCCGGCTGTGAAAGTCATTCCTAATCGGATCTGTAGGCAGCTACCACTGTCCGCCTCTGCCCTCCTGGAANGGGATCCCGAGGAGCAACTGCGCTTACAACCACGCTACTAAGCTTATACTCTTCAAATGGGTAGAGCCCAGTGTCGTGTGCTGTCTGTCTGTCCGTCCTGCCTCAGCCTTGAAGGAGTTTTTCCCTCTAACCTGGCAAGAGTTATTTTAATTTTCTCTATCCCCCAGCATCCGAGAGCTTCACGCTTACNAATTCCCGTTCAATTAATAGCTCCCCTAATCTCCTTCTGAGGCTAATCTCTCTCCAATTGTGTTGCAACGTAAGAATTACACGCTTTTTGTCCAATGAATGCGGTAAAGGGATGAAGCTGCCGGCGTGAGGAGCTGCAGGTGGAGCTGCCCTGGGCACGCGTCCTGCCCACGCTCCTGCATTGGGCCGGTTTTTCTCGCAAAGCCTCTGGGCATGGGAAATATGGGAAAAGCAGCTTCTGGAAAGAAGAGATTTCTCTGACCATCCTCACAGGGCATCTGCATCGTCAGACCCGGGCAGCCGGGAGCGATCCCCTTCACTGCAGCAAACCCTGCGCTGTCTGAATTGCGCTTTCCTGGGCGCCAACAATATTCCCATTGACCTCTGCCCAAAGAGCTGCAGAACACCTGAAGCAGAAGAAGGAAAGCTCTTCTCCCGCGGTGTGTAACCATCTTGAGCTCTCTTAAATGGCATCTGGGACAAAGCACGCTATTTTTAAGCATCGTGTCCCTTTAGAGACACACACAATTTTTTCTGGCAGGCCGGTGGAAGGCACTGGTTTGTGCCTACTGAAGCAAATCCCTGTTCAACGCAGCCGGCCTCTTTTATCTTAAGTACAGCCTCGTTACTTACAGGCTTTCACTGTTAAATGGAAAATCTATCAAGTGTGTTAAAACTTCTGAGTTATTGAAGAAGCAGAATGACAAGAGCACCCAGGGCGCAGGGCAGGGTGAGAGCGGCTGGGTGGCAGCCGGGGGGGTGCGATGGGTCTGTCTCCCCGTTTGGGCTGCAGGGAGGGAGTGGAGGATGCTGCCGCTCCAGTCCTGTCTCATCCTGTGTCTGTTTAGGGGAGGCTTCTTGATTCTTCTCAGAAGGAAAACCATTGAAAACTACTAAATTCTCTGTTTAAAACAAGCAAACAAGATTTTCCTTGGAGAGCAGTGCAACTTTGAGACCACAGAAATCAAATTCACGCAAACCAAGGTACTCTGCAACCCTCTGTTTGAAGGAATAATTGTAGATTAAATGTCAGCTTGGAAAAGCGACAAGGGCTAGCTTCCGATTTCAAACTCCTCTCAAAGTAGAAGCAATGCTCAGGCTGTGCTTTGTGGAGTGTTTGATGCTGTGGATGGGAAAGGGATTCGGTTTGGGGGGCAAAGGGAAAGCTGAGCTCCAGGCGCACGGCCGGCTCGCGGGGCAGAGGGAACACCCCGGGGCCATTTCCAGACCTGCCTGCCCCAGGGAAAAGCAGCCTTGAGCTGTCAGGAGCATGTCCCTGGTTTCTGGGGATGTCTGTGGTGAGCCCTAGCAAGAGCAGAGGCACTGGGGACCGGTCCTGGTCACTCTGGGGTGGCCGGAGGGGTCCATCCTCCATCGCGGGGATGGTGCTGATTCAGTGCCACTTTCAGGGCTATTTGAGGACATCTCCTTTCTCCCAGCCCAAGCAGCCGTGCAGTAAGCATGCTCAGTTCTCCCTCCCTCCCATAATTAATAACAAAACCTCCGATGAGGCTTAGCGGCTGGTGTTAATTGGAGCGCAGCACGGGCGATGGCAGCCGGCGCCAGCCCCGCTAAGAGGATTATTCACTTTCTGTTTCACCGACTTCCAGTTCCAGCGGGAAAACCACCAGCATGAGGCCATTGCTGAAGCCCGGGCTGCAGTATGAGCCATAGGGACATAAAAATCCACAGCAGTGATGTGCTACACTGCCCTACCCTTTATACAGTCTGGGTCGGTCTTGGGAGTTAACTTCAGGTTTTTTCTGCCATATAATGTCAGATCAGGCTTTACGCTGCTGAAAGGTACGTCTGTGCCGTAGCTCTGCTACCCGGCCTTCTTGCAGAGGAATGCAAATGTTGGTCCCACGCTTTCTTGCAGCACAGTCAGAAATACCCAACCCACCCGCTTTGCAGTTTAGGAATAGCTGGAGATGGAGTTTCTGCCTTGCGAGCGTTCTGTAGAATAAAGAGATAAAGCTCTCAAGAGCTGGATTAAATCTACCACTTCTTCTGAACTCCTGTACTCGGTATGTTGATTATTAAGGCATTTAAATAGATATAGTTGGTTTCTCCAAGATACTATCCTGGAATGACTGTAAGAAACGAAATCTGCCATCTGTTTGGGAGCCAGCCTCTCCTACCAGACACAGCATAACCCTAATGCCAGTTGCTGAGCCGAAATACCAGCACCTGTATCCTGGGTTTTGCTCTACACCTTGAGGCCTTGCTGGGATCAGCAGCAGGGAGAGATGCCTCCAGGAATAACATCTCTTTCCATCATACTGAGAGCTTTTCTTTGCTTGGGTTGGGGAATACCAAGAGCTTATGTCAGTGGTTGTCCTCTTCATGGCTGCAGGCAGGAGACTTTCTCCTGCCCCTTGGACTCAGATGAAGTAGTAAGAACTGAACTGCTTGTCACCATGCCTTATGCAGGAGGCAGCGTGCCGTTGAGTGTCCACAGCATGTGTTGGCCATGGCAGTCCCCCCTGCACATCTCATTCTCGCAGCCTCTGGCTCCCGGGACCGGAGAGGATTTGCTTTCCCATCCCAGCGCAGGCGAGCTCAGAGCTCACACTCAGCCCCACGACCTGCCAGAGCGACGGCCTAAAGACCTTGAAACTGTCCCTGCCTGCCAGTAATTCAGCTTTTTAGCATGTACCATGTTATTCCCTCTGGGATGACGTAGATCAGCCTTGTCCCGTCCCGCTGCGTCGTGCCGGTGTGTCACTGGTGAGTGAGCAGCAGGAGCTGGTGGTGACACCGCTTTACGCCCGGAGCTTTGCCTAAGTGGGTTACAGCCCGAGACTAGCCAGCAATCCCGCTGTTTAAATAGTGCATGCATCAGAAATAGATCTTTTCTCTCAAGTAATAGGTCATGGCAATTTGTTTGCTATTTTTTGCTGTCCTACCCTGGCATTTGTGCGCCGAGTTCAGCAGCATCCCTCTGACCTGCTGCTGCGTAATGAGAGCTTTCAGAATTAGACCTGCTTGGTTGTCAGTTTTTGGGGGAGGCGGGGGGAAAGCACGTTTCTCTGTCCCTGCAAACGGCGGGGGCCTTTCTGCCGTGGAAATGGCTTTGGCCTGATGCCGCACGCAAGGAGAGACGTGGGGAGGATGCTCTGTCCGGGCAGGGCAGCAGTCCCATGGGCACCTGGGACCCCCCAACCCTCCCCCCAGCCTTCAGCCCCACTTATGAGAGCTTACCATTCCTCAGCCTTGTTAAACTCCCTTTGGCAAGAGTTTCTGTACCCATCCTCTGCGACGGAAAACGGCTTTGCAGGGCCAGAGGGAGCAGGGACTGTTGCTAGCCAGGTCCTCTCTGCTGTCACCAGTGCTGGCAACTTCCCTGCACGCTTTCCCGTGCCCCGTAGATGCTTGCAGGTGATGCTTTCACCCTGTAAAATGTGCAAAGGTTTGTTTCAGCTGCTAAATTCAGCCTCAAAGCCAGCCCTCATTTCACATGGCATTTACCCAACCGCCCACAGAGCGAGCCCGCAGTGGGACAGAGCCGGCTTCCCTCCCACCAGCACCAGTAAAGGAGATTATCCCTGAGCCTTCCCCAGGGGAGGGCACAGGCTCCGGGACATCAGGAGCTGCTCAGGCTGGCAAGCACAGATGGGATCCTGGGAAGGAGCAAAACAAGTGAGGCTCTTGCCTACGAGGGCAGGGATGCTCACCATGGCTGTGGGACAAGGCTGCTCCCGCTAATGACACACTGCAGTAATTGTTTACTTACTTCGTTGCATCAATTTCCAGCACGCAGATATTTAGTAAGACTCCTTAGAGGAGAGGAAAACAAATTCTCTTGAAGAATTATGTTCTGGGATATCCTATAGGGAAAGCCATAAATTCATCCGATGCATTTTGTAAAAACAATTAAAAATAATTTAACTCGACACCGATAGTGTTAAACGAGATTATGAAAAGCAGAAAAAATGGGCTCACCATTTAATAAGATAATAGTATTCGGTGCCTATCCTTTTCACCTTTCCTGGCTGAGACTGCAGAATATTCCTCCCATTGCCCGCACCCGATGCATGCTCCCACTTCCATTTTTTTGTAGGGAATAAGGCTCCCGGGCCAGCCCATTGCCCGTCTGTGCTGGGGATTCGCTGCCAGCCATGCTGCGATATGCCAACGGCCACCCTCACCGCCCGTCCCAGCCGCAGGGAAGCCTGTCCGGATGGCAGCAGGCAAAAAACTGTAAATGATATAAACCGAATTGCAGAGCATAGACCTGTGGCTCTGGCAGCAGCTCCCATCTCGCACCCAGCTTGTCCTTCCTCGTCTCCTTGGGTGCTACAAGCCCTAGGACGCTGCCCATTGCGTGGGGCCGGGGAGATGCCATCCCCATCGCAGGAACCGGTGGCCAAGGGAAGAAGGAAGGTCACAATCTCCGGACCACGTGCAGCAAAGTCGCCGCGTGGTCCGTGTTCACCCATTGTGGTTTTGGGGCTGGAAAAGCCCCAAAATGGGGCCGTTTGCTGGGGCGAAGCTGCGCTGGGAGGCAGTCAGCTGAAAAGAGCAGTGAGTGATGGAACCGAAGCAAGACGAAGCACGTACAGTTGCTTTCAGGCTAATATGTAGATTTATGCAGAAAACAAATAGAAAGAGCTGCATCTGTGGCAAGCAAAGTACAATTCATCATCAGGGAAGAGGGCTCGTTTCCTCACAGCTACATTTGCTGTAGTTACATATTTTCTTTTCCCCGGTTTTGTGTGTCACGTGGGGAGTTTGGGAGGGGTTTTTTTTTCATTTCTTACTTTGAATACAGACGAGTACCAAAACACTTCCCCGTGATGGGTGACCAGATTCCGAACGTGATACATGAGAAATCTGTGGTTACTGGCTCTCTGCTGTGTTTTGCAACACCAAGTGGGTAAAAAGCCAGCAGTCAGCCTTTGAATGAGCGCAGAGCTGTGAGGGCTGATAACAGATAAGGCTTGCCCGGCCTTTCCCCATCTGCAATCTGTTTAGTCTCCTGCGACCCAAGGGGTGACGGAGGGAAATTTCAAACTGAAATTTGCCCTCTAACAGGCGGCTGTTACGGTTGCACGTATATTTTGGAAAGCAGTTCTCCTTCAGTGCTTGCAAGGAAGCTGTGACCGTGCAGCTGCGGGTTCTGACACCCTGTTGCTGCCTCTTTGGGCTCCCGCGTTGCCGCTGCTGCGACCGGGCTGCCCCACGGGCCGGATTTCGGGGCTAACGGCGGGGAGATGCTCGGGGAGGCTGTTGGCTCTGCCCCAGGCCACAAGAAATGGGGCGGTGTTCTCAGTGATACCCTCGCAAAGACAGGTCTCGGCAGCCGAAGCAGAAAGGAGAGCATATGGGATGCCCCAGCCCATGTCACCCAGCATTGCGCTGCCAGCTGCTGTGGATACAGCGGCTGGCTGTGCTGCCATCCAGCGAGACCTGGACAGGCTGGAGAGCTGGGCAGAGAGGAACCTGATGGAGTTCAACAAAGGCAAAAGCAGGGTCCTGCACCTGGGGAGGAACAACCCCACGCACCAGTACAGGCTGGGGCTCACCTGCTGGAGAGCAGCTCTGTGGAGAGGGACTGGGAGTGCTGGTGGGTGACAAGGTGACCATGAGCCAGCAGTGTGCTCTGGCTGCCAAGAAGGCCAATGGTCTCCTGGGGTGCATCAAGAGGAGTGTGGCCAGCAGGTCAAGGGAGGTTCTCCTCCCCCTCTGCTCTGCCCTGGGGAGGCCCCATCTGCAGTGCTGTGTCCAGTTCTGGGCTCCCCAGTTCAA
>Ga0065711_1009411_pt1 | contig 15235 bp, 11 predicted proteins | sample Hoacrofraction12_FD_59098 | JGI IMG/M metagenome (GOLD analysis project Ga0065711, IMG submission 59098) | Hoatzin crop microbial communities from Cojedes, Venezuela - Epithelial fraction 12 v2 (version 2) | ecosystem: Host-associated > Birds > Digestive system > Esophagus > Crop | place... | reverse complement strand
AGTCTCCTTCTCTGGAGGTATTCAAGACCCGCCTGGACAAGGTCCTGTGCAGACTGCTCTGGGTGACCCTGCTTCGGCAGGGGGGTTGGAGTAGAAGACCCACAGAGGTCCCTTCCAACCCCAACCATTCTGTGATTCTATGATTTACTAATTTAGCGTGGCCATGGAGGCTCAGCAGTCAGGAGAGCTTCATCCTGGTTTTCCCGAGCCATGGTGGAGGAAGAAGTTTCTCTGTGCTATGGGATTGCAGCCCTTAGCGATATGGCAGTATTTGGCAATAAGTTGTGAAATACTAATTGAGGAAGGGAAGGGCTTAGTTTCTGAGGCACAGCACACTCTTTGTGAACAACCTCAGTGCTTGTCGTTAGGTCTGTGAGGATTCAAAGTGTGCCTACTACCAAGTACTGTGATCCCTCAAGGAAGGAGCATGGACTCCTTCCATCCAGCCACACTGCAAAGCTGCTGGGTGGGAGGGGAGGCTTAGACGCCGGGGAGCCCTCCTGCCCCTGATGGAGATGAGGGCTGAGCTGCGCTATCCGGCAGCAGCAATGATCTTGCAGTTAGCTGTGAGTAATGCTCTGAAGCAGCATCACCAGGTTATAGTCAGCTAATGAGCAGTGATGATAGAGTCCTGCAATTGTGAATACTGTTAAGTCATTTTCTGGGGCATATTTCATGTGGTTTAAATACATACCTTCTTTTTCTGTAAGTTGGGAAGCTCTTTTCTCAGCTCCTGTTTAAGGTGAGTCCAAGCTAGATAGCCACACCATATAAAATAAGGCCACACCATATAAAATAAGGCCATACGGTCAGATATGGAAAGCGGATTCTTTAAATATATCTGTTGAAAGCATTGCACATTAATTCTGAATGCATCTGAGTTTGACCAAAGGCCACATACTGTAGCAAGCTGGGTTCAGTACATTTAGCAAAGCAGGAGAATTGACATAATTTTTTCTGACTGTACAACCAAGTAGAAATGTACTGACAGCATTTGGAAACAACGATGGTTTGGGGAGGGGAGGAACAGGTGTCGGCCTCTCCTCTGTGGGTAATGACACCACAGGCAGTGCTCTCAGTTCCTGGAGTTGTGCTGCACAATATTTCACAGGCTTCATGAAACGAGTTTCGGCTGTGCCCGGAGTGTAGGGAGCACATTGTGTAGGTGGGAACTGGCCTCCACACAGCTGAGAGCGTTATGGACCATAAGAAGCTACTTCAGTACTGTTGGGTGACAAAGAACCATAGAAAAAGCCACGAAATTCTTTCTTGGTACAGCAAGGCCCTGTGTTCCTTCCTGGATGGCTCCAGGAAAATAGACCAGGTTGCAAAATGTTTTCTTGTATTTGTCCATGTGACTTTTTGGCAATTTCCAACTTTAATTTCTTACTGGTGGTTGCTGGCTTGACGTCCTTGCTGATCTTCCTGAGTTCCTAGCAACACAGTTAAAACAGTGAGTTTGAAAAGCAAATATTTCTGCTGGAAATAACCTGTGTTTCACGGGGACCAAAGCTACCCCGATAGTGTAACAGCATTTTTAAGTTCTGGCTACGTCAGGAAAGGAAAAAACCTGCAACCACGTGCTGGGCACAGCTCAGAAGATGAAGGAGTAGGCGCTTCACTCATGGAAGTGAATGCAACAGTACTTTGGTCCCGGAGGTGTTGAGGAAATGAATCAGACGTCATTAGTGAAGAGCTCTCAGTTCATCCCTTCTTCAGGAAGAAGCAGCTCTTCTAGGTATTCTTAATGGAAATTGTTCTTACAACATTGCTTCAGTGTCAGGAATAGAAGCTGAATTGTTTCTTGAGAAACATTATCTTGCCGTGCTAGACGTCAGTAAATACAGCTGTATCGAACTTTTTCGTCAAGGAAGGGAGTTTTTAGTTGACTCAGTTCCCTCTTTTCAAGTTATTGGCTGCTGCTGTTTGCTTTAATTATCTTTTAATTGAAAAACAAATATGACAATATCTTGTGTGGATTAACATAGCAAAAAGACTCTTAAACTGCTTATAGTCAAATTCGTTTAAATGCAGTGGGATGAAGTCACTTGCACCGTTGGTTTCCATTTGCTTCGCAAGTTGGGTGTTCGGCGAGGCAAGAGGCAAGCTCCCTGGCAGAACAAAGCGTCTGTCCCTCCCGTGCACATTACTGATGTGTTTGGTGTTTCTTGATTAGTGATTAGTGCATTAACTGCTCAAGGTTTTTGTTTAAAACCCCGTGGATTTGTGGTGCCTGGACATTGGAGGGGAGACACGAGGGCAGGCAGCAGAGCGACCACCAGCTCCAGGTGAGCTGAGAGCCAGCGCCTGGCTGTGCAGCTGCGGGGGGCGATTTTATCCTTACGGGAGCAAAGCCGCTGCCCTGGGCTAGCAGGCTGCTGGGTTGTGGGGCTGGTCACTCGGTGGCAATGCCACTCGCAGGGACACAGAGCAGCCGCGTCCCCCCCTCCCTCGCCTCTCAGGAGGGACTGGGTTTCTGAGGACCCGGCAGTGGTGTTGAACCTGAGATCTCTGCTGCAAAGGCAGGTAGGTGGTTGGTGGGTGGCCGTGCGAAGCTGTGCTCGGTGCCTCTGGCTCCGTCACTGATCCAGGGTCCAGCAGGAAAACAGACCAGGGGCACAAAGCTGCTGCTGGTTGGGTGAGATGGTATGTGGCACGTGCTCCCCTCACTGCCCAAAAGCGATGGGTTCCTCAGGCACAAACTGAGGCTCCTTCCAGACCAGTTCAGACCTTGTGCCCCCCTGACTTTTCCCCGTAAAGACAACGCTGTGACCTGTGGCTGTGCAGGAAGCTTTGCTAGAGCTGACTGACGACTGGCTAGCAGCGTGTCCTTGTGTCACCTCATGGGTTTGGGCAAACAGGCTGAAAACGCTTTTCAGGAGAAGGAGGTGTCTGAGTACCTCAGGCAGCACCTTCTCCGCGCAGCAGGAGAGGGAGTTCGCCGCCTGCGGAGCGCGCATCGCTGCTGCGAGCACGGCTTCAGCAGCGCTCTGCATGCGGGCGCGACGCTGCCAGGTGCTGCTAGCAGCACCCAGTCTGTGCCGTACACAGCAGCCTGGTGACTGCAGCTTTTGTCGTGAAAAGACAGCAGCAGGTCGCTTGCCTGTGAACATCTGCTTGCGTGGAGGTCGGCGGGGTGTAGGCTTCAAACGAGGATTGCTCCAGGAGCGCGTGCTTCATTTGCAGTAACGTTATAGCTGAATGCTTCGCAGGAAACCTTTCAACCCATGCAGAGTGACTTTCTGCTTAGGCCAAGTGTGACAATGACATCAAGCTTCTCCTTTGACTGTTTCCCACAGTGACTAACACATTCTTAATGCTAGTGTTTGTTTTGTTTTACCAAGTGTCTGCAGTTATCAGTGTCTACAAGTTTCCCTGCACCAACAGTGCAAGGACTCCGCTCTAATGTTACACTCAGGAAGAAGCAGTTCCTCAGCAGAAATTATCTGTTTCTCTCCCTTTTGTTTTAGGTTTAAATGCATGCATCCATGTTGATGCCCTGAAGTCATTAATCACAGAAGCATTGGTCTGGAAGAGACCTTAGGAGCTCAGGCACGGGGCGGGGGATATGCCACAGCCATTGTCAACCCCTCCGTGCCCTCCTCTGGTCCCCTCCTCTCCCTCCCAACTTCTTGTTGATGGGTTGAAAGCTGGAGGAAAGGACAGGTGGGAATACAACTGCATCATGCACGAGATGGGTGCTCGTGATCTCTCCTCTGCCTCCGGCAGCCTTCTTGCTGGGGGACGTCGCTGCATCGCTGCGCTCCTCGGCGAGGGTGGCAGCTCCCGCCAGCCGAAACCGTTTGGATGTGGCACGGAATCGGCTTCGCTAATTATAAAAGTGTCTGCTGTCATACCAGGGTGGTGACCTCAGCTCTGCGTGCAAATGTACCACAGATGTTCTGCAATACCAAGTACCACGAATACGTAGAATTCTGGAAAGGAATTTGGAGATTTCGTAGATTCCTCAAGCTGCTTCTGGCGGAGCGCTGCCTGGAACTGGTATTGAGATCAATCATTTTGCAGCGCTCTCCGGTTTAATGCAGACGGTCCTGTGGTGGCAGCTTTTAAAAGCTGTTTGTCTCATTAAAGTTCAGTTAACTCATTTCTGAAATTAGAAACTTTGATGATTAATGGCTTGTGGTAGTTTGCTGTAAAGAAGGTGCTTGCTGATCAGCTTCGGTTTTTTTTTCCAAAATCACTTCTGAGACCTGCATTATTGCCTTAGTTATGGCACAGTGACAAAGATACTTGGCACTTCAAAAAAAATAATTGGTAATGGTGAAATTCGTGCCTACAAGAGCTGTGTCTGAGGAGCAATTGAAATCTACACAGCTGTAATAATAAAGCACAAGGAGAATGATTTCTGGTGAATCTTCCAGCTTTAGCACAGAAACTCTCGCTCATTTTAATGGAGATCTGCCAGGCTAAACGGCCTGAGATCACGACTACAAAGAATAGGTCACGTTCATCTTGACTTTCTTCCTTTAGCCTTTGTTAGTGCCTCTGAACTGCGCTGACATGTAAATAACATGGGGGCTAACCTTTTCGTCGTACACGCGCTCACAACTGGAAGAGTGAGTCAGAAATAGCAGTTTCTCAAAGCATTATTTCCAGGCACACACAAGTGAGGATGACAGCGCTGGGGGTGTTGTCGCTGAAAGGGCATCTGAATCGCAGCTCCCTGTGTTTTCACACCGCGGATGCACAGTTCGGATCATGGTGACAACTCTGCTCCTCCCCGAGTCCAAGGAGAGCGTGTAAGGGATTGATCCTGGGTTTTACAACATCTCACACCAGCTGAGATACGCTGTGACCGATTCTGATGATGTTCCTGGGTGGTCCATGCTCTGTGGTTTTCAGCTCTTCTTTCCAGTTGAATTCAAAAGCCTTCATCCCACCACTGGATCCGGGCAGTGGATGGGGGGAAGGTGCGAAAGCAGCTTCCCGTGCAAGATTGCTGCTGCCGCAGCCTGGGGCCGTGCCCCGCTGCTGGCCCGTCTCCGAGGATCGCTCCCGGCTCCCTCATGAGCCCTGCGCCTGCCGAAGCCCAGGGGTCCCTCCTTGGGCCACCTTCCCCCCGAAACACATCTCTTGGGCAAGAAGTCATGTTCATCACTCTCTCCAACCTCAGAAGTAAGCAGCCAAGTCCTGTTTACCAAATACATTTACCTCCTGTGGGAGAGAGTGATTCCTTTGTTAAAAAAATAAAGACAAAATCCCGTCAGAGCTTGGATCTCTAGGATTAGTACTTTCTAAGAGCAAAATGTTTTATGTGCTCCCCCTCCACTCCTTCTGTGTCTTTTTTTCCCTGTACATATCTCCTGGTTGTTCGTGATTCCCTGCTTTGAAGCTAGTTATATCAGGCTACTCCTCTTTGAATATAATAGTGGGATTTTTATGCGATACTTAATTCAGTTATCTTTAAAATGACAGGCTTGGCCCGTGAAGTCATACTCCACACCTCTCCTCTCCCTTTGAAAAAGAATCCTACGAGTGTACTAAAGTAAGAAGTGTTTACAGAGTGACTCCGTGAGTATAAATAGCTCGCAAGCAAGAGCAGCACCTGCCATCTTTGATATGTCTTGCACTTCCCACAAATCACTCGTGCATGCTGGGTTTGATCACAGCTATTGTTTCTGCTAAGCTTCCTCCTACTCCTATAATCCTCCTATTTAAATGGATGGGATATTTTGCATATGGTAAGGATTTTGCGGATATAAATCGCAGCCAAGTATTTCGTGGACATGACTTGTTGTACGTTTGCGTGTTTTGCCAAGGGCAGAGAAATGGAAATACCGACCAGCACCACACTTTAAATGGAGAGGATACGGCTCTTTCGAAAGTGCCTCGAGTCACGTACTTTAACTCTTATTTCTTCTTTTAAGGAGGTGCTGTTGCTTTCCAAATACAGCAGCTCTGGCTCCGCATGTCAGTCTGATAGGATCTGTGGCTTGTGGTGGGCTGGCGGCCGTGGGGCTATTGCCGCGTTGGCCTGGGGTGGTCTCGGGTGCATCACCCTCCCCGTGTCCTGCTGCCTGCCCAAGGGACGACCCCATGCTTTGTCACCAGCTCAGGTGTCCCCACATCCGTTACTGAGAGGGTCAACAGAGTCAGGGCTTTGCATCCCTTGAGGACTGTACCTGAGGCAGCTCAGTCCCGATCATCCCCACACCTCTGCTGCTGACGGTGGCTTGGAGAGAGGGATGGCTTCTGCCATCGGCTGCCTGCCTGCGCAGCCTTGCTCACACCACGGTGATGTTCTCTCCTGCTGTGCTTCCTGCAGCAAGGAGCTGAAACAGAGCACGCCCTGGTCCTTCGTGCTTCGCATCAGGGGAGGGGACGCCCCATGATTACATTTGGCTGAAACTAGAACAAGCCCTTAATGCCCAGGGTTAGACAAGAACGAGGAAAAAAAACAAACTTCTTAATTTGAGCACATCTGACAGCACGAGGCTGTGCAGCGGAGCTATGGCCAGCAACAGCAGCACCGCGTGAAGCAGTGATCGGTCGGGTTGTCCCAGGAGGAGAGTGCCTAACGCTAACGACACCGGAGGCCCTGTTACCAGTGGCCTCTCGCACGGTGTTACAGGGGTCTGCTGCAGAGAAAGTGCTGTAGAAGAGGGATGCGCAGCAGTCATAAGCGTCAGAGTCAGTGCTTTCTGTGCAAACCCTTATAGACAGGACTGTGCGTAGCTCTTTCGCTCAGAGCAGCTCCCCTGCACTCAGGGGAGAAAAGAAAATTGTCTGTAACGCTCATCTGAGTCACTGGACACCTGAAGAGCAAAGCACTGAGCAGGCAGTAGGGTAGGGGGTAGTAAGCAGCTGTATGCAATGAAGTGGTGTGTCCAGAATATCCTGGCTGCTCATTACAAACATCTAGTTTAATATTTTCCTTTTTTTCTCAAAGAAAATCCCAGCAATGATAAGATCTCCTAGCCTGGGAACTGGGTGCAATCCCTTCTCACTGAATTCTTCTCTCCATTTCCGTGGTGGAGATGAAGATGTCAGTTCTGCCCATGTCGAGCCAGTAACACAAAGCAGAGACGAGTTATAATTTTCAGGTCAGTTGTTTTTCGCTCTTAAATAAAATCCGCTTGTTCTGTTAATTCCTTCTATAACTTTAGGCTTATGGGGATGAATTTTCACTTTCAAAAAAAAGTGACCATATTCTCCAACACTGACTAAAGCTCCAGATAGTATTGTTCCGGCCTCTGACATTTTCTAAAGACGTTTGCTTTATTTGGCTGTAACCGATATTTTTTGTTTCTTTGTTTTTAGAATATACCACCTACTTCTTTTGCATATATTTTAATCTCCTTCAATTTTATGAAGCCAATAGGTGGCCAGAAAAGCAGGTGTCGTGGTTCTGCTATGCCTTATAAAAGCGGGTTAGATGCATAGTTGTATGCATTCGTGTGCTTTGCAAAACAAAAAAGCCAAGGTGTTACTTTAGGATCTGTGAAGACTGGAGTTGAACTGTGGGCATGATATACTCAGGTTGTTTGGCATTTGGTTGGCAGCCTGCTCTGAGAAGCATGGATTTTATTGAACACACTGTTTGAGCAGACCACTGCTGCTCAACTGTCGCGTTTTCCTTCAGACACAGATAGGCCGTTTCTGCATGCCATTGCTTGTGACTGCTGAAAGGCAAGACAGATGTCGGGGTTACCCGTCCTCGTTAATGTGAAGTTGCCAACTGTACCCAATGTGGCTTAATTTTCCCTCAAGCTTGAAACTGCGCAGCACAAGCCTGCTTAAAAACTGTTCGTGCTGTGAGGGTTTTCCTGGTCTGCCAAGGTTTAACCAGACCCTGACACCCTCCCCTTTTTGTGGGACACTATTCCGGCTGGCCAAGGCTTTTCTCCCAGTTTCTGCGAGGTGTTAAGGAGGATCCAGATAGCTCTTCCAGCTGAAAATGTCCTTGATCATTTGTGGCGGTGTCGTTAGGCCGAGGAGGCTGAAGCGAGGAGAGGGGTCGCGGCGTGCGGAGGCGTCAGCTGGTGGGGCGGGCGCGGGGGGCACGGCTCCCCGCGGGCTCTCCGAGGGACGGCAGCGCCCGTGGTTATTTACATCGGCAGCAGATGTGTCGATATGCCTGTGACGTGCCTCAAGATGGCTTGGGGAGCCTGAAGTTTATAAATGATTCTTCTTCTGACTCCTGCTAATTTTAGCCTTGGAGTGTTTACAAACAGAGCAGCATTTGTCTCTGCTCCTGATCCAGAAGGATTTCAGCCCCATCCCTGCTGGCATATTCTCTAGAGAAAAAACAAAAAGGGATACAAAATAGTGACAGCTATTAAAAGATGCTGAGGGAGCATTCAGATTGGAGGCACAGAAAGCCAAATCTTGTGGCTATAAATAATACATCTGCAGATATCATAGTGTCACCAGAAAGTAGGAAGGACATACACCTAGGAATAATACACCTAGGAATAATTTTGGAGGAGAGAAATGGGGAGCAGGGAGCTGAGCCCGAAAGCACGGCTTCCTAGGGGTGTTCCAAGGCGGTATCTAGCAACGGCTCAATACAAGGCCAAAGCAGAACGGCATGACAAGAAATAATCCAGTTGTAGCTACATTTAACAGCTGTCACTAGCTCCAAGCCCGGGTGCAGTCCTGCCTCCACCAAAATGCCAAGTGTTGGTGCGTGCTGGTTACTGCCTACAACATTCCTGATCTGAATGCACCGTTTAGCTACTGCTTTGAAATCAGGCAAGAGCAAAAAGTCAAAAAAATTCAATTATGTCAACACAGTTCATATGGAGCTTTAGAAAGCTTTAAATACACACAAACCAGTTTACAATCCTTTCCCTTTCAGAGCCATGACCTCCAAATGCAGTTCTTTGAACGGGGAACATCTCCTGAAGTGTTTGTGGTTTTCTACAAAGGATGAGCAGGCAGAATCCTCCCGGGCTGGCGAGGCAAGGACCTGCACTCGATGCCAGTTTGAAAGAGAAAGGCAGTAGCTACATGCTCTGCCTTGAACAAATCCAAATCCCCCAAGTCACCTGAAGTCTGCTTTGTACAAAAAGTCTGTAGGTCATGCAACACTTGACTTTCAGAGCTAAAGCTTTGCCTCTCCCCGAAGATCAAGCTAGCTACTAGAACACTGTCACTGCCAGCCACCTCGTGCTATGGGAATTTAATGGGTCATAAGGACTCAAGCAAATCTATAAAAACAAAAGGGAAAAGTCTTTCTCTTTTCTTTGCTTGCGCTCACCCCTGGCACTGTGCATGTCATTCGGATCAAACCCTGGTTGACACATGAGAAATACCAGCTGCCATCTGATTAAGACATGTGAGAGGTTTATGAGGTAGGGATGAGTTCAGTTCAGCTGGAAATAAACGGGAAGCCACGGAGCCGCACGGCGTGGCCATAGTGCCATGACCAGAGGAAACATGAGAAACGGTGCTTAAGTGCTCAGTGTAGCAAAGGTGAGCTTCATCTTCTGATCCTGGGTGACCGCTGCACCTAGCTCATGTCTTAATGAAGGAAATGCTAGAAAAAATCCATCAGATGCAGCTTAAAATTGCTGCGAGTTAAAGAGAACTGAGGCATCTGGAATGAGCTGCACAGAGCTTCAAAGGGGAAGACAATTTCGTGCAGAAAAGGAACAGAAAGTAGTAGAGGGGTAATAGGTTCATGCCAGAGGAAAGCAACTTATTTTGTGGCTATGCAATTCTAGCGCTGCTTGTTGCATAAGAGCATGTTCAAATTAACAGAAAATATCTTGCCTTACACGCTGTAGGCTTCTTGCAACAGTTAGAACTTTCTTTTGAGATGAGTTTCTTGAACTAATTTAATGTCTTTTCTTATTTCCTCTAAGAATCCACTCTGAACTTTACGCATAACTATTGTTTTAGATTTCTTTGAGCCCCAAAATAGGTCTGAAAAACTAATCATTACATTGCTCTCTCTGTCTCTCAGGCTTGTAAAAATCAAACACTGACTAATTTTTACCACGCTTAAGGAAAAAGTCAGGCATGAAAAAATGTTATCTTACGATATCATTGCATATGCAAGCCTGCAATAATGTAGAACTCTACTTGGCAAGTTTCCCTTCAAATATTCCTGTATGTTCTTTTTCCTGCTGTTGTTCTATTCACTTTCTGTGTCTGAAACTCTGGTGTGACTCCAGGGAAGGCTCAGATCAATCACATAACGCTCATCACAGCACTTGCCTGCCTGTAACCGAGGTGGCCCAAGGTTTCTAACATCAGTTCTCCCATCGCTCCAGGACTTCATGTCCATCTGAGTTTACCCCTGGATTTCAGGGTCAGATTTGGTATCGTACATTTGTTGCCTCCCCAGCCTCTTCATGTACTGTTTTCTCTCAGCTCCGCAAAGGCCGGAGTGAGATCAGCCGCCACTGCCAGCCTGCAGCTTGGCAGAGTCAAACATCAGAGCTCCTGCTCCAGCTCCACTTCAAAACCTTTCAAATTTTAAGACTTGACCAAGTAGCAGAAGGAGCTGTAAAGGCAATGCTGTAATGCGCAGGATGACAGGCTCTGTGAAGAGGTGCATTTTCCTCTTACTTTACACAGCAAAAAGTAGCGAGCGATAGCCATGGTTTGATTTGTGCTTCTCGTTCTTGTGTTCACGAGGGGTGTGGGACCACCTTTGCTCCTTGACTCGTGCTATGAACAGCAGAAGAACCGCTCCCAGGTCTTTCATATTCATGCTTTCTGTCACAAACATTTCACCAGCCCTGGAGAAGCAGCCTTGGGCAAAAAGCTGTTTTGACGTCAAGGCACCTGGCTGCAGTTCACATACTGAATGCTTTCTCCTTTTTTTTCCCACTCCACCTGCAAATGTTCAGTCTGCAGGTGCCTAACAAAAGCCACGGAGTAATAACTTTCCTTGAATTGATGATGTTCTCCCTTGTCGCTTTTTGCAAGGTCCTAAATTCACCCGCTTCGTGCGTGCCTACACAGTTGTGCAAACTTCAGCAGGGCTGGAGGAGGTGAGGGTACAGGGTGNAGCTGCAGCTCCGACTGCTCGGCTGGCCNCTGCAGTTTGTGGCTCTGCTCNCTGGNTNCTGGCTGGCAGCAGCGCTGTGAAGAGACTCCATGCAAAACCTCGCACGCTTGAATTCACCTGCGGAACCGCAAATTAGAAATAAGGAATCGGTTCCGGCTCATGATGCTGAGTTTGTCTGTCTGCTTCTCCAGGCTAGCGCGCAGGTAGTGCTGCTGCGACGTGCCTTAAACCACACAGGGCTTCAGCCCCCGCTGCCAGTGCTGGCTTTACCTCAAGGTGCTGGAAAGCGCTCGGGGACCCTTTACTGCATTCTCCCACTGCGACATTCCCACCTCGCACCTGCACACCTGTGTCCTTCGTGTTCCCAATGTTATTCGGGTTTACTGTGCTGGTGATAGTTATGGGATGTGTAGAGGTTCTGGTGTCAGACAGATGCTGCTGGTGCAAAGGAGATGACATTTCTTAAAACCATTGTGTTTCACCAAACTTGAGGAGAGGGGCAACCTCAAAAAAGGGCTGGCTGCTAAGAAATCCTTTACCAGCAGTAATCAGGGTAGGATTTTGAGAAAGAAAACTTCTTTTGTAGGTCTGCTCAGACTTTCCAGGCTTAATAAAAACCTGCATAAACATTTCTGCTAAATGAAGATTTCAAGTGGTAATTCATAGATTGTGTCAAACACTGTCAGCAATTCCCATAAATATATTGCGTTAGCCATATGGCATTTGTGTAACCACTAGCATCCCCCAAGAACATTTTGCCAATATTCACATATTTCAAACTTCATGGTATATTTCAGGATGTTTTCGTTTCAGTGAATCCAGGACTTGAAACCAAGGTCTGCTGTGAGCCTTTCAAAGATCTGTTAGCTGGGAGTGAAGCTCTGAGCTTGCATGTGAGATACAGTCTTTGTACATTGAACTGCTATGTTGTAGGCTTTTCCAGAGCTGCAAGAATAATTTTATTTTTTTTTTTTTACTTACACACCAAAACTAATACCATACTCTGTTACAGAAATGCGTGCCTTTGTAAACTGTGATCAGTCTAGTTTAGCAAATGTACTGAAATGCAGAGAGAAAAGACCTTCAAGACTGGTCTATTTTAGACTTTCAATAATCTGGAAGACTTTGAACTCCTGTGCTAAAGGCCTCACTTCAGCGCGGTGCTCAATCCAGCCGCCTTGATCAGGATTTGCTTTGCAGCTTGCAAAGCTTGGTCGGCCAGAGGGATCACTGCGTAGCAATGTGAGATGCTCCATTTCCCAGCTGCTGAGCACATTCCCCAGCCCAGAGAAGCAATCCGAAGTGCCAGGGTCGCAGCACAGAATGCTTAATGTCCATTAATTTTAATTGAAATGATTCATAGTAAATAGGTGAGAGATTCACCATGTGAGTATGATCATTATCCCTTACCACTGGTGTCTGCTTAGGGCTTCTCTGTTTATCAGACTGAATTATTTAGAGAAATTAAACCGCAATCTCCACACTATCCATTAGCTGGAACTCTATTTGCATATAGCAGTTGGGGTTTGGCAATCAAAAAGAGGAAGATTCTGCACAGAAAGCTGTCTGCCAGAAAAAGATCCTCTGTGTAGCGCTTAAGACTGCGTAGGAATAGGAATGGCAAAAATAAGACGGGGGACCAAATTAAACACCCGGTAGAACAAGGATGCGCCTCCTAGAGAACAGGCCCTGTATTTAATATTAACCTCATGTTTAAATCTTTGCAGTTTTTGTTAAAACACGCAACTGCTAGTAAAGAAATCTGCCCGTGCATTCAGATTCAAGCAGCGGCAGGCCAGGCAATAAGGAGATGTGCGATGGATTTATCTGGACTGACTTTATAGGCATCACTACAAAACAGTGGCAATAAAACTTTAGGCATGGCCACTTAATCGTTTAATTATTTTATCATAATGCAATAGATACCTCTAGATGCCAGTATGAATATAAAAGTATAATTTGAAACGAGGAGTAAGTACCTGTATTAGTGAGACTTCATCATGTCTGGAATCCTAAATTTGAGGCCTAATCCGGCTCCACCTGAACGCAGGGAGAGTTTTACTTCAGATTTAACTGGGAACATACCAGGAACTGTCACGACAAAGCTAATTTAAACTTGCTGGACTGCTTTAAAGGCATAATGTAAAATTCCAGCCATATGAAAGAGCAGAATCTGGAACTTTTACAAACCACTGCCTGCAGAAAAGAGAAAGTTTCCACTTGAGAATAAGCCGGAGAACCGAGGAGAAAGTACACTACGGAGCAATACCACTACTGTATCTATGCGAGTTGCAGAATTCCTCAAGGGTTGCATGTCTCTATAGATATTTTACGAGGACAGGAAAAGCAAGCTCATGACTTGCGTATGTGTTTTATGGACAAACCGTACAGCTATTGGACATTAAGCAGCAATAGTTGTGTTGTATAAAGGCACTTCAAGTTTACAATTTCAGATTGTAAATGATACCCGACTTCTCCGCGCCTGTGCCAAGTCAGAACCTTCTGGGAGATGTTTCTGGGGGAATAAATACTCCCAGGAGAGGCACAGCTCCGTGCAGCACGTCAGCTCTGCCGTGCCTGTTCCCAGAGAGCGGCCCTGAGCCGCAAGTATTCGGCGAGTCCAAATATGATCTGCTGCGTGTGTCTCTCGACTGCGAAAGCCTCATGTTTCACCTCACGCTTGGAGCTTGTGAGCCCTTGCTGTGCTTGGGGCAGTCACATTTGTCCCTCTGGGCAGGAGAGTTCAGGAACCATAAAAGGGTATAGATGACGCTTCAACTCTTCGTGCTGCCTTGCCGGCTGGTTGCCGCTCAGTTTAGATGACTCCATCACAGCCTTGGGAGGAGCGCAAAAGGTGTGTAATTAGAGCAATCTATTACTTTTGACTTTGAATTGTGTTTCCCCCACCAAAGGGAGTCTTGAATTTACACCCTCCCTAGCCACTCAGGGGGATATGGAACACTGAAACAGCATGTGCGCAGGACACATCAGCTTTCTTTGCTTTAAACATCACAAAATCATCTTCCTTTCGGTATCTGATTTACCTGGAGGTGCAGAAATTGTTTCTAATTCAGAAACTTGGAGAACGCTGTCGGTGAGTGGTACAAGCTCGGTGTCAGAGCCACATCTAGGTACGCTTTGCATAAGCCTGGCTGCGGCATGTAGCTTGCTGCGTATCAGTTCTGTCACCACAGCATCCCAGCGCTCCTCAGCTTCCAGCGTTAACAGCTGTAAAGCGATGAGGTGATGGTTTTCCCTGCTATAGCTGGGAAAGAGATGTACAGAGATACTAAGGCTCAGATTTGTGTTTAAATATTTGTGAGTTAGTTAACAAAATTTTATTGCAAAGCCAGACCTGACGTGATTTACCCCAAATCCAGAGATGCTTACATCAAAGCAAGGAACTGACGAGGGAATCTGAAGACAAGCCAGTGCCCCAGCCCCAGAGAATACCTCTCCACTAGAATACTTGAGCCATCAAGGTGGCTTTGAATGTAAAGGTTGTGCAAAGTGTACCCAGGCTGCAATAAGCCTTCATGCAAATCCCCTTGTATTTTGTGTGCATAACACCATGTTTTATTACTGTTTTAATTGACACTTCTAAGCCTTGCAAACTGGTATGGGGGAAAACGAACTCGTTTCAAGGCAGCAGGGTAAGGTCTCTCTGCTCACCGGTGGGTACAGTTCCTCTGCAACACGCTGAGCTGTTGTCTCCTTCCAATGTGTGGTTTGAGCATAGAGGCCTCATTTGGTCAATGTAATAACTGCTCTGGTAAAATTTCACAGATCTCCTGGCAAAGGTGAGAATGTAAGTTCACTGTCAGCACTAAGCACAGCGTTTATCAGCAGCCTCTGGTGCTGGAAAGACCTTGGACCCTAAGTGGGAGTTATCTGTAATGCTCATCAAAGTCACTACAGGTTCCTCTGAAAATCAGGGTGTAGATAAGCTGTACTGGACAGCTGAAACCTCCTTGCTGGGGCTCACTGGCTGCTCCTGACAGCACTGCTCAGCTGAACTGCAGAATCTCTCCTTCCCCGCTCCTCCAGCTCTCTGGTTTCAGTGCTCCACATTTACAGACAGACAGCCAAGAGAACAGCTGAACATGAGGAAGAACTTCCCTCTGAGGGTGACGGAGCCCTGGAACAGGCTGCCCAGGAAGGCTGTGGAGTCTCCTTCTCTGGAGATCTTCAAGACCCGCCTGGACAAGGTCCTGTGCAGCCTGCTCTGGGTGACCCTGCTTTGGCAGGGGG
>Ga0065711_1042645_pt1 | contig 15237 bp, 6 predicted proteins | sample Hoacrofraction12_FD_59098 | JGI IMG/M metagenome (GOLD analysis project Ga0065711, IMG submission 59098) | Hoatzin crop microbial communities from Cojedes, Venezuela - Epithelial fraction 12 v2 (version 2) | ecosystem: Host-associated > Birds > Digestive system > Esophagus > Crop | place... | reverse complement strand
TTCTTTTCTTTTCTTTTCTTTTCTTTTCTTTTCTTTTCTTTTCTTTTCTTTTCTTTTCTTTTCTTTTCTTTTCTTTTCTTTTCTTTTCTTTTCTTTTCTTTTCTTTTCTTTTCTTTTCTTTTCTTTTCTCCTTTCTCTGATCTGTGGTTGCAACCTCTCCAGTGTTTTGTCTGAGACTGAAAAAAAATGTTTCATAACTGATACACAACTGGTAAAAAAAATCATGTTTCTGCAGGTTGATGAAAAATAAGCCATCATCCATCCTCAACTCGATGGCTTTGGAGCAAATAAGCAAACAAAATAAACGCATTTCTGGTTTGTTGTTGAGGGGAAAAGTTCGTTACTGGAATCACACTGGGGGAAAAAATGCAGCTTGCCTATGAAAATGATGAATTCATGGCTGGGGCAAATGCATGACAATTCTTCATTTATCAGAGGAAAATAAATAGATCTGAGAGACACTACACCCAAGGAAAATTTCTGTTTGTATGCATTTCCATAACTTCTTTACCATAAATCTATTTAATTAAAATATTGGACTGAACCTGACCATTTTTATAGGCAGCCTCCTGTCACTGATCAAAACCACTTTCTCCTCTTTGAATGTTTTGTCTTATAAAAAATTAACCATTGCAGGCTTTTACCCTCTGTGTTGCCTGAAGCAAAACAGTATATTTACCTGCTAAAGGCAACCATTTTTGAATTTGCTTTCTTAAGAAAAGGAGTCACCAGCGTTCAAAGCAATCAACATGAGCCCTTTTTACCTTGTAATGTTTTCTATGAGCAGCACAAACCCACCTGACATCTGGAAAACTCCACCTGTTCTGTTCACTAGCTGATCACCACGAGACATATTGCAAATAAATAGGTAGATTGAAGGAAAAATGTGTGTGAACGTGTATATGATTGCATGTGTAAGTGAAGAGAATTGAGGGAAAACACAGTAAATAAAGAGGGCCAAAACCTTGTCAACCCATCAGAGTACTCAATTTTTTGATAGCATTTGGCAGCAAAACATACAGTTGTGAATGAAGATGCCAAAATCTTCCCATCCATGCCTTTGCTGATGAAGTTGTTTTATGTAGAAACTGGGGCATGAGCTAGAAGAGATGATGAGGTACCTGTAAATATTTGGAAAACAGCACAGATCATTAAAATCAGATGTTACTTTTTGATTTTCTTCTTGATTGTAGCAACTGCATTTGTAAATTCATCTTACAATATGCACCAAGGCAGTTGGAAGTACATAATCCAAAGCACCAAACCATAGCTTTGGATATGGTGATTTGCCTCTGATAATTTCAGGGAGCCCCACTTTGTTTTATAACACACATAGATCATGACAATACTAAAAAATGACCATTTGGAAAAGGAATTTTTAGGAAGAGTGAGTTTGCACCTCCAATTCATTTTAAGGAATGCTTCAATACTTTTCCTTATGATCTCTCATTTTAAATCACCTTTTTAGAGGACTGACAAGTTGCAATGGGTAATCTGTGAGTAGGTAAGCTACTGATTCTACATCCCCCATGTTTTCAAGGCAGAAAGGTAGGCTTCAGAAGTTTATTCAGCATCCAGATTAGAAGCCTAATTTAGCACTGCATATGGAGTCTATAAGCCTCTGTATGCCAGTCAGCGGTTCTACATGCAGGCCGTATACTGAGTGGAAAAGCTCCAAAACCAGTTAATGTATACACAGTGACCGTCATCCTCTTAAAATTAGGATACTGGGATCTTTACCCATATTAAGGCTAGTGGACTTCCTCAGCCAAGTCGTCTTACTACACCTTGAGAGTGTTTGAAGCCACCTTGAGAAGGCATATGAAGAGCAAAGATTTGATCTGTCTGTGGGGAACCCTTGGATTTCAGACCCTTGCAGAGCTAATTCACTGCTCTACCATGCCTGGTGAAAGCTGGGACTTCCATGGTTACATCTGGCTGATGCTCATTCAAGGCAGTATTGAGCCGATACTAACAGTGGGGATATTTTGAAGAATTGGACGTGTCAGGGACTCCTTTCTCAGGGACTGTGTTTTGCCAGGTAGTGTTTCTAGATTCCCAGATATTAGATTTCTGTATATCAGAGTAATTTTTGATTCCTTCCTAGATTTCATCTGTCAAGAATGGTTCTCCTGATACAGCCAGAGCCATGGCTATTTCACCCCAACCTCGCTACCTACACCTGTCCTTACCTGTATCCAATGTTAACAAGCACAGAAGGTCTAACTAATGTAAGCCTTTTATAGGACAATCGGGAGAAGAGTGAAAGTGGTTGCGCTTAAGTATTGTCTTAAAAATAGGAAGTACTGCTAGCACAGGAAATTTGCAAAAGTTTTTTTTCTTATCAGCCAAATACTCCCCACAAATACTGAGTCTGCAAGTAAGACAAGGATAAGTCAACTGTATGTTCTTATGAATACTGAACAGCCAGCTGCTCTTCTCTTTGTGCTCTTGGCCATAGTCTTCACAAGGTGGTGTGAATAACTGGTGAAGGCATGTGACTTTCTCAAAACATTTTCCTCTCTGATGCAGTTGGATGCTTTCCAGTTATTCTAAGTAACTCATGAAGCTTCTGATGGTACCCATGGATGATCCACGATTATTTCCACACTGCTGGATTTATATATGTGGTTGGCATAAAAAGAAAACAACTCATTATAAGTCTGTAGGTCCACCAAAGTTCATCTGATGCCTCTGAAGAGACACAGTTATCCTCAGCTGATGTGTTATCTGTACACCTGACCCTCTCTATTACCCGCTAGACACAGTGCAGGATTTCTATCATGGTAAAGCTTTCCTATAACACAAACTGGAGTATGAAGTGTATGAGAGTGTATTTGTAATAATCCGGGCCGCAAGTCGAGTCATGCCTTAGTAAATCATCAGGAATTGCCTATCTCAAGCCAGCAACTAGTTTGGGGTGTTCAGGTCCAAGTATTGACTGGTTTCCATTTCTCTTACTCTTTTTTATTTCCTATATCTTAATATCACACTGAAGAATTTGAGTTATGCTGAACAGTTAAACACACTGCAGTGTTAACAGGAACACAGGGACCTGAATTTTTTTGTGACTTTTAATAAAAGGCATAGTAAATCATTTGTGCACAATCAAATGATCCTTATTGAAATAATTTGGGGCTTTTTTCAGGTCCCACTGAATGACTGGATTCTATGCAATGAGATCTAGTAACCCACCTAATGTCTTTGGGGAGAATACAAGCACCTGTATCTGATGTACTATTCTAAATTAAAACTTGCCAGAGTTAAAAGTAACAGAATAATTCATCCAATCAGCAGCAACAAAATACCTTTTTAGGACTGACAGCATACCAGGATCAGAGCAAATGTAGGAAATAAGGACCATAAGAAATCTGGGAAGCAAACAGTCAGCATAGACTGTCTCAGTAACTCACAACAGAGTGGTGATTTGAGCTGACAAAATGTTATTGGAGGGATCACTCACTTCAACACTGTTTGCTTTGGGAAGTCAGAGAGAGATTTATTATGGCTGAAAGCCTTTACAGCTGTCCAATATAAGTGCTAGTTAAAAGGAGAGAATATAGTAGCTTGAATTAACAACGGGAGATGGGGTCTGAATATACGTGAAAGCACAAGGTTTTATCTGACTGAGGGTATCATCAAAATCTTGCTTGGAAATGCATTACTTTTAGATCACTTTACGCGCTGGCAAGGTGTGTTTATCTTTCATGTATTGTACCTTTATTAGAATACATATTAGTGATAAAGAAGTAATGTCATCACACTAAAAGCTCCTAATGAGATCCCCAATCTCTGTCTTTCTTACAGTATAGATGTTAGACGTGAGTTTCTTCACCACTGATTTTACTAAGGCTCAAAGATAAGGGTAAACACACACTGATGAAACACAGTTCATGGATATTACCTGAAAGATCATTAAAATTTAGCTACTTCTGTTCAACACTGATGATGAATTTTTTGGGCCAGGTCAGAGGAGCAAACATTTTGGGATGAACATAGGATATACAAAAGCTCAGAGCATGCCTTTATATAAACTCAGCAGCAAAATGTATAGCTTCTTATTTGCTTTGGAAGAAGTAGAAGTTCACACGTAAGCAGACACTGACATGTGAATTTGTATTTTAAAGGGAATTGGATGACTGGTAGGGGGGAATCTCAGTTTATATTTTAATGGTACTAGGGCTCTAAATAGACTTAAAGACCTGATTATCAGCCTTTCTTAGAATATATTAAAGTTTCTTAGGAAGATGATCTTTTGTGTTACTCATCCGCCCTTACTCAGGTGAGTTAATCCAGCAGTTTTGTCAGTCAGACTACCTGAATGTGGTGACCGACTCTCTCTTCAGTCAAACATAGGTACAGACACATTATATGCACATATATAGATACTTTGTAATAAAGAGAAGGTGGGATACAAAGGATTCCAGAGGAAGACCCAGAGAATCTAATTTAGGAACAAAGTTATAATTACAGCATCATATAATTTTTTAGGTCAAAAAGGGCTGCTGGAGATTTGGATCAATCCTCCTCTCAAAGAAAGGCCAAATTAGATTACATTAGTTTATTGCATCTCAAAATAGTAAAAACAGTGCATCCAGATGATATCAATATTGGAGAAAACCATATTCTGACTTTTTCTTAATGACTGCTCATTATCTGGGCCACTGCATCCATTTCTACCACGAGTTAAATAAGTGAGCATTTGGACATTGTCTTGACTTGTTTCTGTTTCTATGTATGCTGCGGAACCGAGTAAGAGCTATCCTTTCTGTTGAAAATCCTGAAATCTAATTTGCAGAAACACAGATTGGCTGAGGTTGGCATGGGCCTCTAGAGATCACCTTGTCCAACCCTCCTGCTCAATCTGGGCCACCCAGAGCAGGCTGCCCAAGACCTTGTCCAGATGGCTTTTGAATATCTCCATGGATGAAGATTAAACAAATTAGTCAAATAATTAAAAAATCAGTCAAAAACCAGGAGAAGAGAGGGAGAGAAACTCCTCCAAAAAGTGATGTGACCCATAGTTACCAAACTGTTCAAATGTGGTTAGAATTAAGCCAAAAGTCTAATAAAAAAATCAAGATACTTCTACGCAAACTACATCACCATCCTCCTTAAAAAAAAAAACAACTTTGTCATGCCAGATCATCCAGAATTAGAAGTTCCCTTTAATAGAGCCTATTTTTTTCCATCGTACTTATTAATACTTCCAGGAATAAGAGGGCCCTGAAGTCTGCAGCAAAGCGATGCTTTAAAGCTCATGAAACGTCTGTACATTCTTTATTATTAGAAGTGACACCATTGTGCCGTCCAAATGGAGGACTGCCAGAACATGCTGCCAGTCACATTCAGAGCAGCACTGAAAACTCTAACAAAATGCTCTCCTCTCGCAAGTGCTCTCCCAGTTCAGCTCACAAAAATAATTTAGCGAGAACAAGGGTTGTCTGAATTATTAGTGAGCTGTTGAGCAGAAACAGATAGCTTATAGTTGCAGCTGGCACCACAAGCTTTTGAGGTGAAGCAGCAAGCTCCTCTCCTCACATAGACTTGCTTACAGTGCTGGGTTTGTTTTATGGCAAAAGTCCATTTTTAATAATATAGACATCATTACAGATATTATATGAGAGAAGGTGTGTGGTCTAATGAGTTGCAAGCTTTGGCACAGATTGACTGTGTGACCAGGCAATGTGTCTATGCCCAAAGATTTGCAGCTCTTGGACAAGGAGGGAATAGCATCAGATTTTGAATATATATAGTGCCCATCGCAATGGGAGCTCTATCCCCTGACAGCAACGAAAAGCTCAGTCCGCTTCTTATTCTGGGTCTTTAAACAAGTGAGGTGGCAGCCAGTCAAGTATTTGTTTTCTGTTAACGTGTGACATATATGATTATCATATTTGTTTGCATAATGGCTGCTTATTTTTCCCCAGATTTCTTCCTTAAAAACCAATAGTGTTGCCATTATTTAAAGTGTTGCTCACAACCAGTCAAGAGTTGCGGTTATTCAGCAAGACCATTGCATGTGCGAGGCTATTATGCAAGCAAAAAGGGTGTTACTTTAACTTGCTATTTGGCTCAAAACTTGTTGGCTAGAATTAATTTGAGTTGTGGTGGATGGCAGTAGATTCAGTTCTGGTTGGTGGCCTGTAGTTGCAACAGTACTAGAAACAATAATAAAGCCAGGCTGTGAAGAGTTGGGTGTTTTTCCCTCCCACTAAGCACTAAGAGGTTAATTATGCAAAATCTTTACTTAATTTTACTTTATTATTTCTCATTTTAATAGAGAAGATGCTAGGAAATCCAGTGGAGAATCAGAGCCCCACTAGACAGGAGATGCCATAAACAAGTGAGAAGAGACAGTCCCCAAGTTGGCAAGCTTGACATCTCTATGCCAGACAGGATACAAAGGTGGATATTAAATGGACAAGTGGGGGCTGGCCTGGGAGCGTGGGGAATGAGGCAACAATAAAACCAAGTTAATTTAGTGGGATAGAAGAGGTCTAGGCTTGTTGCTTGTCTCACCTGAGTACTCCCTATGTGCCTGGGAACAGCTCGTGAGCTCTATCACAGAGTAAGAAGTTACAGGCTTAGGATGGGTAGAGGTGCAGGTTCTCTGGTCCACCGCACAAAGACAGGCAGAAATACTCCACATATGTTCAAGATTCACAGACCAATAATTTCAAACTTGGGTAGACAGAATAAAGGACTTTTCTAAAGTACCTGCTGTCCAAAGGTTTTGAGCTACTGTCTCAACCCTAATGCATGACTAGTTTAAACCTGGGTATGACCCAATTTACATAATTTTAGCCCTACATTTAACCAAAGAAAAAGACTAATTCTCTTTACCTTATGAAACGACTATTTAAGCTGTTCAGTACTTAAGACTGTACAGCAGTGGTATAAATATTGGCACTCTGGAGTCAGCTTCACTAGTATCATAAATTTGTTCCACTCTATTATGTATGTAAATATTTGGTATTTGTGTCCAGTGTATGGACATAAAACCCTTTGAAAAAGGTTTATTTAAACTCAGGAAAACAAATAGATCCTTCGGATTGATTAGATGCTGAGCAGGGTAAGGAACGGGACAATTTTGGCCTTATGTGCGTGTAAAGGTGGGAAATAGCATAACGAAGAGTTTGAGAGAGATGCACCCAGGGCCGGAACTGTTTGGTACATAGATTTATTTTGTTGCGGTGACAAGAAATGTTGGTTTCTGTTTCAACAAAAACCTGGGGTAACGGTTTGGGTGCTGTGGTGGAACTCGGTCACAAGAACTTCCTAGGAGGTTTCAGTACAAATTACCTGTTTTTCTTCACCAAGGGGAATTGTCTCCATTTACCTGTTTGTGCCCAGAGTGGACGACACTGGTGATATTTTAATCTACTCTCCCACCAAAAAGAAAGGGGACTGAGCCCAAATACCTCCCATTCTGGTTCAAGTTCATCTTGCCTTTAGTAGCAATCCTGGTGTTGCAAAATCCTCCTTCATTTTGTTATTATTTCAGTTCATTTTCATTCAGTTCTTTCTGCAATTTCTGATAAGATGGCAATAGAACTATTTTGTTTAATGAAAATAATCACATACACGCCCACGCATACATGTACAATCAATCACATTTTAACTATATTAAATACTGGTGCTGTAAATGCTGTGGGAAGTAAGTGGGTTTAGAAAGTATGACCTTAAAACAACTGTTAAACAATTCGCTGCTGACAACACTTCTTTATAAGGAACAAGTCTGGATTTATTGTAATTAAATGGGCCATTGGGAAACATTCACTATTTTCAATGTCACATACAGGAAACCCACCACATATCTTATTAAGACAAAATGTGTCCTTTCAGATTGTAGATTTGGAGTGAAACATTGCTCACGTGTCTAGTGAAAATAACTCTTTATTTATAGCAATGCAGATTTATTTTAACATTTATATATTAGTAGATATACGCAAGAGTTAAGCAGTTGACCAAAATTGCTAAAACTCTGTTTCCTACCATAAGTCCGAAGTAGGGAACAATAGGAAGCTGAGCTATGCTAGGAACAGACCTCAAAATTGCAACAGAGAGTCCAGCCTTCAAAGGCAAATATAGACAGATGTGATCTTTTCTCCTTCTGCTGAGGGCTGGCCAGGTGGAAGCCAGCTCTGGTCTGGAAAAGCGATACAGCTGTAAGAACTTGCACAGTTCTCTGTCAACACGGGCCTCAGTAAGGTTCGTACGCAAGACCATGATGATGCATCCGTGCTAACTTCTGAATTAAAGTTGGCTCATGCAGAGAAGTGACGCTCTGCCTTAGACACAGCACAAGGGTGTAGCAGCTCTGCAAAACCTGCTTCCTGTTTGCATGAAAATTGTGTAGGGAAAGGGTCTGAAGGATTATTCAGTTTAGAATAACAGTCTGGGTCTCAAACTCCCAAATCCTGCTCTCTCTGGGTGTCCTGGTGGCTATGCCTGGGCCATTGAACCACCTGCAGCAGGACGGGGTGGTCCATACAGTCCAGCCACCATCATCTGTTGTAGCACAGCTCTGAGCTGGGACAGCTAAAACTCTCCCCGATAATGTTGAGACATAATTTGGGATAGCACAAGCTGCACATTGTTCTCAATGACATGTTTGGATTCAACCACACTGTTTTTTTTTTCCTGGGAGGGAGAGTGAGGCATGTGGACATGAGTCAGGCTGCACTGCTTGGCCTTGGGGCTGGAGCACGAGGCTCGCCTGTGTGGTTCAGCACTGGAGAGGTGCTGTGGGAGTGTTTCCACGTCTCAGGCCTCCAGCTGTGAAAGAGGGATCGCAACAATTCCTTACTAAGGATGAAACCTCTGAAGATAATTGCATTAAAAAAAACCAAAAGACACAGCTTTCATAGAAAAAGTATATTTTGATGTAAACCTGTGACTTGAAAACATAAGCTGCTGCAGTTTCCAAAAAAAGGCAGATAAAAATTTTTATTCCTTTTACCTTATATTATTTTTGAAAAATGTTTCTGTTAAATCGAAAAGTAAAAACAATAGAGTTATCACATTTGGGTTTTTAGTGTATTTTCATGTATTAATTCACTGGTATACCTGCAAACTCATGAAACTAGTGTTGAAATTTATATTTTTCTATTCCTCTGACATACTTCAGAAACCTAATTTTTCTATAATTATTCTGAATTCAAGGGAACTGATATTCTCCCTTACATTAAAAATTTACTTCACAGTCATTTTTAGTAGTGGATTTTACATATTTTCAGGTTGAAAATAAATTGCCTATAAATACTTGAGAACTAGTAATAATCTTTTTCCATTTTTATTTTCAAAGCTCACACAAAAAAAGAGTGAGCAAGTGAGTGAGCAAGAAAAAAGGGAAAAAAAATGGAAAGAATGAATAGAAAAAGAACAGGAAGGAGAAAAGGAAAGAAAAAGAAAGACATGCATTAGTCACAAAAATAGAGAGAGAAAATAAATGTTTAATGAGACTTTCTTGGACTATCTTCTGCTGAGGTTTCCAACACTGGAGGACAATACGTCTCACAGCCCCAAGTACAATACTTGTGTGTTTGATTGTGTGTGAAAATTGGGGGGGAATTAGTAACTTTGTTTATATGTTTTGCTCCATGTTACCAAACAAACCTCTTTATTGGGTATAAAAGGTGGAAAAGCAGAGAAGGAGAACAGAAAGCCAAGCCCGCATGGCAACGAGCAGTGGAACTGGCAGGAGTGATTACTTTACATTCTCCTTGCCTGAAATTATCTGTTTCCATTCTATAGCATCTTTGTTTGTCATTCCCCTGCTTATGTGGCTGCACATAGACTTTCTTTGTTTCTACATCCAAAACCGTTATCGTGTTACCTTTAAAGTTTGGCATCCAGCGACATAGGGGTCACCAGTGCCACTTTGTGCAGGGTTTGTATGACTTCATTAGCTAAATAGAACTGTGGGAACACATTCTCGGTGACCCTCAAGACACAGACAACTGTGGTTTGCTCTTTTTATTTATAATAATGTTGTCCCAAATACATCCAAAATGTTCTTTCAGTGGTGTTTTCAGTGACAGTCTTATAGAGACACAGATTTGCTGGAATTATAGGATACATCTGCTTTGTACACAAGTTCAAATTCTGCCCCACCATGGGTAGCTCTGAGGGGGTTGCCAGAGTGTTGTACTTTCCCTGTCTGCTTCATAACAGTGACAAATTCCCTCAAATGCACATATTTCCTAGTATCTTGATTATAGTTGCCAGAAAATTTTTTTTTATTCAGAGATTTGAGCTATTGAACCAATTCACTTTTCCTGAAGTATCTGGAACCATATTTTGTACCTGATACTTCCTTCACATGAGGCTTTGCATGAGTGTCATACGTGGCTGTGTATTTTTGAAATCAAACCTCCTTTAATGAAAGGAGGTTTGGCAGCAGGAAATAAAGATGGATGGTATTATATTTTTTCTAACCATGGGGGCTGAGGAAATCTGTCCTGATACTACAGCATCTCTTGTTCTGAGAGACGAAGGACGACCAGGCAACATCACCACTAGGACTTCCAGGACCTTCACACAGTTTCTGAAGTGTTTTGGTGCTTTACTGTCAAGTGACTTTCCTCATAACAGTTCGTTTCTAGCACACAGAAGGAGGTGCAATTTGTCGATTACTGACATGCTGAATTGTCACCACAAATTTCATGGGTGCCTTTGTTTAATGAAGATACTGGTATTTTACCAGAAATTTGAACATGGCCAGGATTCTATCTCTTGCACTCATCACAAGGAAAAAGAGACCCATTTTGGACTTTGTTTCACATCCTTTTTATATACCTGTTAACACAATACTTTGAGGTAGCTACTTTCTTCAATGAATAAACCTATTCACTGGATTAGGAATGGCCAGCAGGGTGCTAGTGGGTCTTCTGGTCTGTAGCTTTCAACCCAACCCTACAACATGTGCTGGAAGTGACCCAATGCAAAGAAAACACCTGTCTCATGGACAGGCAGCTATGACACATTGCACTGACTGAAATAATTACCCAGCATGCTTCAACTGCTGGGCTAAATTCTTATTCTCCCACATGCCTCTTCAACTTTATTTTATTTAAATACATTAAAGCCCATCCTTACTGACATCATTAACAACCTACATAAAATCAAATGCGTAGGAGGTCAAGTGGAAGAATCAGTGTTTATATTTAGATGTTATTGTTTAAAGCAAAGCCAGATCATTAGCTTGGTAAACAGTACTTTAGCTGGAAGCATGGTCAGATGATAAGCACATAGTATATTATTAGATAGTACTTTATTATACTTTCAAAGACCAGCTAGGTTAACTGGGTGGAATTATCAATTTTCACTAGTAATTAAAGTGATGCAATATCTTTGAGCTAAACAATGATGAATTTTGAAGGACATTGGATTAGAATTTCAACCTAGAACTGGATCCAGACTTTTATGGGAAGGCTCATTTTCATACTGTTCATATTGAGCTTCACAATTTAATTCAAAAGGCTGCTAATCGAACACCAATGTCTGTTTAAATGATCTTTATTTGAAAACAATATTTAGCTTGGGTTAAGTAAAAGTCCAGTTCTTTCATCCTAGCACAAATCATGATAAATCCAGTGAAGTCAATAGTCAGATTACAGTGCCAAGGTCCGGATCTTTCAGAGAGTTAAAAAAGGCAGAAATAAGAAAGAAAAGTAAACAAGATTTCCAAAGAGTCTCGATTAGGTGTTCAGTGGGTTCATATCTTTCCCTAGTGCCTACACATGAATGAAGACCTGGAGCAGGATCTCAGCCTCCCACTCTGACTTTCTGATGAAAGTAGATGCTGATGTGAATCTTTGGGGCTGAGCCAACATATGAGGTCTGGCTTTTGGTTCAGACCCAAAATTGACAAAAGTTTCTCTTCTGGATTCACTTTCTATACTCTTTTACCACAGCAAAACAAATGAAGTGATTTCTAGGTTGTCTCTGATATGAACCTAAACCCAGATCAAAAGCTGTGTTTTGTCTTTATGCTTTGCCGTATGTTACCTCCTGGCCTACCTCTGTATGGTAGGAAAACCCAGAGTGTCAGAGGATTTGGGATACTCTGCCACTGCAAACACATCTACCGCATCACTTGGGCTTTTCACTGACTCCAGTTGCCTTTGAAGCATTTATTGACAAAAAATGAAATCTGTACCTTGATTTCTTGTTTATGGTTTGTCAAGCTATGAATTAAAGTCCCAAAGTTATGCATAAGTCACTGATGTGTTAATTTAGTTAAAGCTAGAGATGAGCAGCTCATCTTTGTGACTGACAGATACAGTATTAGGGCCTGTGTCTGCCTTGCTTGGCTTCTCTCTCTTTCACTTGTAATTGCATCTAAAATCCAGACATGGATAGAATCAGAGTCACTCGTCAGAGTCAGTCTCTCCCGGAGAAATGGTGGCATTAGCTTTTTGCTTGCAATTTTCATTTAAGAAAATAAATTAGGTTTTTATTCTTGTGCTGATCTGTTGCTGGTGGCAGAGAGCAAGTAAATTTAGCAATATTGACTATTTCTCCAGTGTCACCTATTTCTTACTTAGTTCAGTATGTTGAGGCTCACTTTTGCAGGATCTGGGACAATTTCCCACTGTCTCCTTGTTGATCTTCTGGACGATCCCAGCCTGAGTCCACATTTCACAGCCTCGCCCTCTCAAGTGAGTGTGAGTGTAATCCACAGTTCAACATAGTTCATCCATCTTCCGTCCATGCAAGCATGCATGTGGGGATTTCTTCTAGTGTAATTCAACTCCACAATCTCACATCACTACCACTGAATTCACTGGAAAGATAGAGCTGATTTCAGCAGAACATCCAGGACACAGTATATGGCTCATGCTGCTTATCTGCCAGTGGTGAGAATTTATCTATCTGTCTTCTGCATCTAAAAATCATTCTGAATGTATTTCATATTAATTCCTATTGTTTAAGCTTCACATATATGCTCACTAAAGCTATGCTGGTGATACAGCAAGCTGTACACTATGGAGAGTAAGAACATAGGTTTGTAGGACTAAAAGAGGAAAACAACATTTTTTGTTGTTGTTTTGTTGGCATGTTTTTAATCAAGTGAGTTGAACATCTGCATTTTACTTCCTTACATTTTCATTTGTGTTTCTGCAGCAACTCAGATGTATTTGTATATAACTGAGGAGAGTGTTCACATATATGTAGGTATTATTCTGAATTTTACTATCCAAAACTCACAACTTTTCCTCTTCTCCAGTACTGGTCTTAAAAATATTCAGGGAAGCATTAGATAGCTATCAGGAGCTTCCTTAAGTACAGAAATGTCTTCCTCATCCACATGACCTGCTAAGGAATTAATCTCGCATCGTTGTAAGTTTGAGGGAGTTTTTAAGAAGGTAAATGCATTTTTTTTTCATTTCTCTCCTTTTTAATAGCAAATACTATCAAGAATGTTGGAAAACTTTTAGAATTCCCATCCAAGTTAATCCTTTTAAACCTAGCTATGCTTATTAGCTTTCTTTGAACAGATAAGCCTTAAACAGATGTGTCATTTGAAGAACTGAAGTCAATTTAATAGCAAAGAAGGATACAAAATAGTGGCTACAGAAGGTGAAATGTGGCATTTGATGAAATAGTGGTGATACATTTTTAAATCTCTTCTAAAACTATATTGTTGAAATGACAGAAATTACTAGTGAGCTGTTATGGTTTTAGGAATTATAGGCATCAACCTATTTAGTGGTACTAAGAAGCAACTTGAATCCCTGGCTGTCTCTCTCAAGTCATTTCTGATGGCATGGCAGCTTCTGCAGTTAGCTGTATCTGCAGACAAGTGCCTTGAATTTATCAGCCAGTGGGTTGAAATGTAAAGATAGGAAACCTCTTTATCCATCTTTAGGAGTAGAAGGAAATTTTTAAATCATCTGAATTAAAATGGAAATTTTAATTGAGTTCTTGCCTGTATCTCATTGTGTATCCTGACGGTGGCTGCTGAGAAACACAACATCACCTCCTCTGGATTGTCCTATTGTGCCAGCGGATGTGTCTGCTGTGGTTAGGCAAGGTGGTTTAATGGGGACGCATATAGCAAGTGTCTGTGGAGTTGAAAGACATTTCATTAGACATATCTGCAGCATACACGAATGGGAGAACTTTACAGTAAGGGCACGCTGTGTTGTATCGTTAAGGAAGAGTCAAAGGAAATCTTTCCACTTTGCCGTACAAAGCTTATCTTGGAAGATTATTTACAGTGAATATTCCAAACAGGAGCTTCTGGGTTTCTGAGACACCTCTGAAAGCATGCTCTGGGAATTTAAGGCAGAGGCAGTTTCAGAAACATGAGGTGTAGAAAGAGCTGGAGGGGGAGTTACTGACTGAACTGCTTTTATTTTCTGCCTACAGCTTAGAAGACACTTGGGGTCTGACTCCTTAATTCATCAGCCCACTCACCCTGGAAGAGACCTCAATAAATACAAGGATGTATCTCCAACTTGGGGTCCCTCTGCAGTGCTACGGTGGGATAAAGAGGTCTTACTCTAAACACAAAATAAGTCCTTTGGGGGCAGCTTCCCTGCAATTCTAAATCATCATGACTCCCTAAAAATGTCTATGCCTCCTGCAGGAACAGTAATGAAACAAACAAGCATTTTTCCAGCATTGTTGTATCTGAGGAAAATACATCAAAACCTAAGTTTCAAATACTTCTTTGCAAATCGTCCTACGGGTATCTGAGGGCTTGCGGAAGGATTAATATCCGTGTCCAGTCTGGACACTGTCCCATGGGGATCAGTCCAACAGAAGAGGTAATAGGGTTTTGCTGAGGCAGAGGAAAGGGGTGGCTTAACGAGAGATGAACAGGAGTCAGAGCCAAATTTAAATTAATTAACTTCAGCTAGACTGAAATTCTATTGTGAAAAGTCAAAGGATGGGACTAGTGACCAAACTTGGAAAGACCAGGCTGGGAAGGGAGTAAAACAATTAGTGTGGATCTCACAGCGACGCTGATAACAAAGCCTTCCACAATTCTCAACTAATGGTACACTGTGATTTGGCAGAGCTGCTTCTGGGCCTATTTCTGAGTGACCAGTGTTGCTAAGCTCTGAGTGGTGGTACACACCTGCCTTTGCAAATTCAGCTTGAGAACTGGGGTGATCCTTCTTTTGTAAAAATCCCCAGCTCCTGGAATACATTTATTATAAGGTCATTGCAGCTGCTTCTTAGCTTTTCTATTCTTTTTTACTCTGCTTTGGGGGGGGG
>Ga0065711_1042644_pt1 | contig 15238 bp, 5 predicted proteins | sample Hoacrofraction12_FD_59098 | JGI IMG/M metagenome (GOLD analysis project Ga0065711, IMG submission 59098) | Hoatzin crop microbial communities from Cojedes, Venezuela - Epithelial fraction 12 v2 (version 2) | ecosystem: Host-associated > Birds > Digestive system > Esophagus > Crop | place... | reverse complement strand
ATGGGCACAAACTGAGGCACAGGAAGTTCCGTCTGAACATGAGGAAGAACTTCTTCCCTCTGAGGGTGACGGAGCACTGGAACAGGCTGCCCAGGGAGGTTGTGGAGTCTCCTTCTCTGGAGATACTCAATACCCGCCTGGACGCGGTCTTGTGCAGCCTACTGTAGGTGACCCTGCTACAGCAGGAGGGTTGGACTAGATGACCCACAGAGGTCCCTTCCAACCCCTACTATTCTGTGATTCTGTGATTCTAACATAAAAAGCAAAGCAATGCTGCTTTTAAAAAAACGAAAACATAAACCCAGAATGTTCTTACTTAAAAACAAGAATTTCAAAGAGTCAGAAAAAAGATAAATTCTACCACAATGAATCTCCCATTTACAGACTTCCTATTGACACAGGCCAGTGTCTGACTGTTTACCCTGGATAAGTTGCTACTTGCATAGTAATCAAGATCACGCTTACTCCAGCTGTTGCAGAGTGAATGAGCCCTCTTCTCAGCTAAACAATGAGGAGGTTCAGCCAAATCAGTCGTCTAAGAAGGGACCAAGCAGCAGAGGCTATGTAAGGTCTGGGGAGAGAGGCTGACAGCTGAATCCAGCTAGGCAGCCAAAAGCATCTCGTGGGCAGAAAAGCCATAAAAAACCCAAGGGTTTATCTAGATATGCAGTTCTTGTTAACTTTGTAAGGTTTACTTGCTAAGTCCGCTAGGTTATACTGAATTTCCAAGCAAAACTGATCATGCACAAGGCATAATCTTTGCAATAAGCATGTCCACACTTGAATTATTTAGGAATATCTTAACCCATTGACAGTCCATAGGCTTTATAGCTTGTTTGCCCATACAGTAGAGCTGCTGGTTTAACTGCAAAATAACAGTCTCAAATATTCATTGGAAAAGCCATCCCAGCAGATTTCTCCTTGCACAGGTACTGAATGTTGAAGTGCAGTTTTTCTGCAGTTCATTCCCCACCACCAACAGAAATAAAGTATGACTGCAATCATACTTCTGAGTAACTCTTCCTACTGAGAGGCTCCTGCTGTCAGTTTTACGTCACGTATTATACCCTAAATAAATGCTGTTATGCTGGCAAGACCTGTAATGTAGCACCTGATGAGACTCTCTCCTTGAACCCCACTCACAAAAGAAGATAATGACCTTTCCTGGTAGTCTGTTACAGTCTCCAAGACAGGACAGACATTGGGAGACTTCTGTTGTTGGGTTTTTTCCTGTTTGTTTTCTTCTGGGAGGAAGGGGATTTGTGGGCTTGATTTAGTTGTGGTTTTGGTGTTTCTTGGGTTTTGAATGGCCAAAGCCAAAGCGAGATCTCTAAAACAAACTGTATACTTTCTGGACAAAATATACATAACAGCCACAAAAGATGACGATGACTTTGTTACTGTGCTTGAATGTGTAAAAATACATGATACAGTGTATCTTTTTCAAAAAGAGTGTTTTGTCTTTGGGAACAATACAGGAGTTTTGTCTTGCTATGTTATTACAGTTAGAGTGCTGAACCCTGCTGCTTTCAGGCTGAAATGTGAAATATCTTACAATGCCACTCACTGAAAATATAATATTTGTGACCTGGGTGAAGAAAACAGTGCAGAACAATCTAAAACATGCCCACAAATTGTTTACATCATATAAGGAACTGCAGACATTTGGAAAGAGCAGCAAATGCTCATTACTCAGATTTAGCTAGCTTCAGTGTATAATGCGGACAGCAGAATGCCTAGCCAAAAAAATTAGAAAAAAAAAAAAATCAGAGACAAACAAAAAAGCCCTCTTCTAACTAATGCTCCTAAGAGACATCCACTTGAGACTACATATGCAGAGTTAGTTTTTAAGCCTCAATTTCTGAAGACCTAGGAAGTAGGAAAGCATAAAAGAGAAGTAATGAAAGTTACAAACAGATCCAAAGAGAAATTATTGCCAAGAGAAACTATATTTCTATGGAACAGAAAACAAATTTTTAACTATTGGTTGATGATGAGGAGCAAACACACATGTAAAAAACCACATCTGAAACAGCACAATGCTATGTAGAAAGAACCATGCCAGTCATTTAAGAAAATTACATGTCATAGTCGAATGCAATATGCAAGTCTTCTGTTTCTAAATTCTGAAAAGCTTTTTAAAAATTCTATCCATACTGCTTGCAGTTTTTATTTAAATACGTAAGCATAACTTTAGCCTATCATCTTAAATTCTTCATTCAGATCCAATCCTCCATAAATTCCTGTATCTTGTACTCAGCGGTACATAACAGATAATTATTGAACATTATCTTTAATAAAAAATGAAATGTCAATCAGGTAAATACATTTTATCCACAAAAAAAAATATGTATCTAAATAATAATAAAATTATCAGTTGTAAAGATTTTTGTGATATACACAAAGAGCAAGGAAATAGCAATACAATATCCACAAGCTTCAAACAGAATTTTGCTGGCTAATTCTTCTGCATATTTCCTAAATGCTTTTGCTCATGCAGAATATAGATTACACTGTTCTTTATGCACATTTATGAGCATGAAAAAACACTCTTGCATAATGATCTTTAAAGAGAATATTTAAATTTTTAGTTGGGTTTTGGTGGAGGTTTTTTGTTCGTTTGATTGTTTTTACGGAGTTAAATAAACTGCTCAAACAACTGCAGATTTGGTCAACAAAACAAGAAGTTACCAGTGATAAAAACATACCTCTGTTATGAATGATTTGGCTGTCGAGGGGTTCATTATAAGAATAGCCCTTCTCAGAGTATCCCGGTAGCGGTTCAGTTCTTCTATACGCATAGTGGCAAAGAGCCCCGTGATCATTTTATTGATGTTGTTTTCTACTTTCTGCAATGCTACATCCATTCCCTGTTGAGATACTTTGTCCAAAAACTCTTGTATTCCACGGATATCTAGGAAAAATCAAAAGCCAAACAAGATATTAATTAGTAAGTGGAAAAAAGACACAAATAACTGTTCAATTCATCTCACAGAAGTGTTTTCTTCAGTGTCAGGTAGACCCCATGGGCTTTCACTTAATATTCATTGGAGCTCTTCCTGAGCTATGCTCATGGCATTTCTAATGTACTGAAACAGTGGAAAGAATGGCCACACATAAGCGACTGCCCAAAAGAACCACTAGAAACCAAACCTACAAATATCTCTAGCAACTTTCTTGATTTGGTCATTCAATCATCACACTTGCTTCTTATTTTTCTTAATGGACTTTCACCCTAAAATCCATAAAGAGCAGTGAGGCTATAGTGACTGTAACATACAGTGCTTCCTTTGAGTAAGGGGTGTGGGAGGGCAACCGAGGGGGAGAAAGGCAGAAAGCAGATAGCAAAATTTTGAGTTCCACAAAAGAAAACTATCTACTGTAGCGTTGTGTAGCTTAATGTATCTAAGTGAAGCTTGGGCTGTTCACTCCTGAAAAAGTCTTAATGATGTTCTAAATTGCACAGCTATTTATTTCCTTCAAAAACAAAACAAAAGCCAGACATGGAATGGTTGGAACGGTCCTGCCTGCTCTCATCTGATACCACCGCTGCTGGCTGAAATTAGCAAGTTCTACCACAGCAAACTGCTCTAGCAGAGCTTTCTGGCTCGCTCTGTGTAAATCCTTCTTTAGAAATGACTTGGAAAGGAAGAATTGAACAGCAAAGTGCTAACTGTGTTCACCCCCTAGCTTGTAATATCTTCAATGTCTCCCAAACTGAAATAGCTGGGTACTCCCACATTGTGATGCTTCTTCAAGCTGGTCCAAGCCTTTGAAAGACCTTTTCCGGTAGTGAATTCCACAAAAGCAAGCAAAAAGCTTGTTTTGTTTTTTTTCCTGCTGTTTTGAATGGCTTTATCTAAAACCCTCAACCTTAAGCTTAAAATCGAAAATCATTCAATGACTTCAGAAGTCAGAGCAGGGTCTCCCAGACCTCAGGAAAATCCCTCCAGCCTCATTGAGTCCTCACTGGCTGACCCATACTCGCCACTGCTGATTCCCAGTCTTCTTTCTGAAGCTGAGTTACCAGCTCCCTGATGTGACTCCTCTTCCCAGCAGTTGTTCAGCCCTGCTCTCCCAGCGGATATTCAGCAGGGCATCCTTTCTTCCATGCTGGCCTGTCAGCCTCCCGCACACCCATCTAATCTCATTTAGAGGAACAAGACACAGCCTCAGAGCCAACAAAACAGACACTGTCTGACACAGATATTAGTTAGGGAAAAAAAAAGAAAAAGAAGGGAAACCAGTAACCAAACATAAAAAGGAATTTATAAAGAAACATTCCTTTGAAAACAAAGGTTCCTCAGGTTTAGGAGGGCTTTTGTGGTTAAAACCCATTAAAAAATATTTCTCCCATTAGAATACCACATCCAGTTTCTCCTAGGTGTGTGGTGTTCAGTCCAAACCCTGCGGGACTGCAGTTCCTGCTCTGCTTCCCTCCTACATCCCTGGTGCTCTGTCAGTTCCTTGTCTTGACCACTTGTTTTCCAGTGGAGTGGTCAGCCATGAGGTCACAGGCTGTTCATGCGTCTGTCTTCGTGAAACATCTTGTATTTGGGAAAAATTTCCATTAGATTTTCACAACTGCTTGGCTACTCTGAGACCTTTCATCCTCATCTATTATCTTCTCCTACTCCCTGCCTTTTTTATACAGGGTGATGGGAAGGCTCTGTTTAATCCTAACATGGGATAAGTAAATACGAGCAGAAGATTCTCTAAAGCTTTTATACTACTGGAAGCACCTTAGATACAGCTCGCACATGATGCAAGAGGACAGCAAAAGGCTGGAAAATCAGACTGAAGGGATGGCTGAGCATCGTAGACTCTAAGCCCTAGACGAGATGTTACACGGACAGCCATAAACTGCACCACGAAATGGCTCTTGGTTGGCCCTTAGAGTGGTCTATTTTGCAGGTGATACAACTGACACCTCCCTGGCACATTTTGATAACAGCTCAGGGTAACTCCAAGATAAACCACAAAGAGTAGTGGAGCATGTAACCATTGTATCAGGATTGCAGTAGCTATGTTCTCATAGGGGTACACTGATAGGTGACAGCTTTTAGAGGAACTGAAGTTCATTTCAAGACAGGAGGAAACAATGAACTTTCCTCCTTTTGAGAAAAATTTTGTGAGGAAGTCTAAAACCTTCCCCCTATACTGCCTAGACTCTGGCACCCTCTGCTAACCATCAAGGGAGCAGTGCTACCCGCACTTAGCTGTGGTCAGTTCTGCAAACATGACCAGAGGTCCAAGCTGCAGAAGGGACAATTATGTGACTCCCCACCCCATCAAAGCACCAACAAGATGACAGAGAAACCTATGTGATACGCCCTTAAGAAGATTATGGAGATATCACATGTGGATTTAATATGAGAACTATGATGGTGAAAGTATAAGATCAATGCAGCTAAGGTCTGGCTAGTAACCACGGCAGATGAACACTACATGGGCGAAAGGGAGCCTAGAAGAAATACTCGTGCACCCAGACCTGATGGACCTTCAGGGAAAAGCTGGAAATAAGTGAGCTAGAAATTTTTATGCTTACTTTACTGGAAAAACTGTACCAAAACTAGATTAAGAAAATAAAAGTTCAGTCTCCATGGTAGAGGAAACACTCTGCCGGTGTCCCCAGCAGAGATGTACTACCTAGAGAGTACTACAGATAGCCATCCTTCTCTGGCACCAGATTACTGAGATGCTTGAAAGTATAAAGAAATAGCAATGTAATAGCTTATAAACAAAGAGTCCACAAACACTATTCAACAGGGTTAGTCTTGGAAGTTGGACTGTCACAGTCAGCAAGCTGGGTCTCTTTGCTAGAGCTCTAAAATACCATGAACTGGAAAGAAATGGTGTTTTAGGCATTTAGGCTATTTTAGACATTCAGCACTGCAACCCCATTCTTCAGACACTGCCGAAACATCAGTATTACTAAGCACTTGAAGGACTGTTTAAACATGAATAAAATACATGCTTACCCTAAAAATAAAGTTCCATAAGAGAATCAGATACTAATTACAACTTCTATTTAATATCTAAATCAGGAAAATTAAATTCAGTCTAATCAGAGATGTTAGAATTTTTTTGGCTCTTTGAATACCAATTTAAGAAGCAACAAGATTATTTGAACTGCTACTAATATGCCTAGTTTTATGCAAATGATAAAATAACTTCTTTCCACTTTAACCCCTTCGTTCTAACGTTCCTGAGGCTCAACCATCCTAAGAGTTACTCAACATCGAGACAAATAGAATAAAAACTGGATAAAAGTGACCAGTTGGATTAAAAATTTTTGAACTACAAGGAATATATCTAGACAGGATCTAGATACACTATTAAAATACCAGGGGGAAAAGTTAATTAGGCCATGAAAGCCTTTTTAAAAATTGAAATTCTATAGCATAAATCCATATATTCTTCTCCGACACCAGAACAGGGCAAGCAGGAACCACCAAGCTAAGTTTTATCTGTGCTTTCAAAACAAGAACATAATTCCACTTCACCTAAATTTATAAATACACTGGCTGATATTCTGTATAATCTGTGTTGTCCCAGAAGACAGATTGTGGGATCAAATGACTTTGCCATGAATATCTGCAAATATAAACAATAAAACAATTCTACTGAATCTTCACCAAATTAAGGAGACAGAGGTACAGTATTATTCTACAGTTCTTCATTTATTAGGTGACCATGCTAATAGTGTGGTATCTGTGTAATACACTTTTAGCAAAATAGCACCATCCTAATGGAAAAGATACCAAATGGGGATTCAAAAAACTTCTCTACTACTTGTGCCTTTGACATGGATGCAACACAAAGCTGCGGGCAGGAAATAAATATAGACTTTGTTATACCTCAGCTTACCCAGTAGAAGAATGGAGATATTGGTGATGTTCACCTGCTGCTATGAAACAGCAGAGAGCACATAAAACACCCTGCTATTTAAATGCTATTTAGATCATGATGGTGCTTCCAATATTTCAGCAGCAAGTCACTAGCAATAATCATACTCAAAGTACATGCCAAATAACAGATGCTGCCACTGAATGGGCAGCATTATCTTTTCTGTGTGGATTGTCTGAAAGCGGCACATATCCACGCTGCACTGTGGAATCATCTTTCTAATAGATAAACTCCGTCTGCAGAAAAATCTGGCAAGCAACCTGTGGCACAGATGGCTCTGCTGTGGAGACACAGGACTGTTCACGTCTGGAACACAGGTGTTTCTCTCCCTGAATTTGCTAGCCAACCTGTTGCCCACCCAGAAGACGCATTTCTATTTTCTATTTAAATCAGATGAGTCACAGTTATTTCCAGAAATGCAGAAGAGCTGCCTATTATCACCAGTGTCAATTATCCTTCTTACTGATGAAAGTCAAAGTTACCACAGAGACAGACCAATGCTAGAGCCAAAGTTGCTATTTCTTCTCCCAGCTCAGCGTCACTATTCTGTTTTTTTGCTGTACAGCCACCTCTTCCACTCTACATGTGCGTGCACAAGAACGTAGTACCATTCTGCAGTCAGATACTTAGCATCAGCTGTAAGGTTAAATCACACTGGAAATTTAAAAGAAACATGACAAAGCACTCTCTTTATAACCAAAACCATGGCTGATTTAAGGGATTGTAAAGTTGGCTTGGGAAGTCTAATAAACAAAGTGCAAGGCTAGCAAACTTTATCATGAAGTCTGTCAGAAATGACCTTCCCTGTCTACCCATATGTAACTGCGACCACAAGGCAGAAGTCTATAGGAAGGCCTTATGCTCTGCACCCCTGGTGCACAGAAGGTCCTACACTGGACACACCACACTGGCTGCAGTCACAGCTGAGGTGCATGTGCAGAGCATCCTGTGTGGGTGAGCGCAAGGCCCGTAGCCTCCTCAGCTCTAAAAACCTGACTGATACATTCCAACGCAGGTGCTCAGCACAACACTACTCAAGATGAAATCTGAATTCAGGTGCCAGCTTTACCACAGACTGGTCATTACTGGGTCCATTTTGTGGACCTGACCTAAGAAAGAGCTTCAGAAATGAAGCACAAGTCAAACCGAATGCAAGCACCTAAACTCACACCATCTTTTCATTGAATAATGTTTTTGATACTGGAGAAACCACAAGAAACAGGTAAGTATCTTAAACGCTGTTGCAGAGCATGCTAAAAGCGGAGCTAAGCATCCTTCAAAGACTATGAGTCCTGTACCTAAATCTCCTTAAATGACCAGCCCGGCAGGAACACTCAGACCCCACCTAACACAAATAGCACCATTGAACAGGAAGCTGAGCAGCTGCATAGCGGAAAATATGCACAGTCAAGTGATAGGTAAAAGGAGCCAGTATTTTCAGATCAGGAGGATTTAAAATCTGCAGCTTTCCTCAACACCACATTAAACAAGAAATTGTGTCTTTGCTCTCTTTTCATTGAGGTCTCTACATTCTATATGTGATAAACATGGAACAAGAAGATACCACGACCTGATCTGAATATTAAAAAAAAAAAAAAGAAGGTCCTTTCACAGGGGGGTTTTTATCACCAGATCAGATGTTCCTCTCACTTCTTTGTTCTCTGTGGCCCTACGTAACTTTCCTTTGCCATCTCTTTTTCTATGCAGAGGAATAATTTCAGAGGGAACAAGTCCCCTAATCCATACTGGGGAAAGTCTAACGATCGTAGCACAAAATATGCTGGGATTTGGGCATCTCATATAGAAAATCTAGTCTGTATATGCAGTGAAGATTTTATAAGCTATACAAAATGAAAAACAAATATTAAACAAACAACTCACATGCTAAGTACCTCTTCTACTCTTATTAAAAATGAGAAATCTACAAGTTAGAAATAAATCTAAAAAATTTTCAGATCACTCTATGACCAGGAAAAGAGAAAGATGACACTATTCACCAGCGATAATAAATTAATCCATCCACCTCTGTCATTGTATTCCACCTAAATCACAAGTCGCACACTCAGCACTTTGGTTGTCTCAAACCTGGTTTACAGTCATTAGCTCATCCTCCGTCTGATACCATTTTAGATCTGAAAACATTTTCCTCACAGTATCCAGATGATAAATACCAACTGATTCAGCTGTGGCAGTAAAGGTGAATGCTCCTGTCCTAAATACTCACTGGTTGATTTACACAAAAGACCACTTTATTTGTACAGTTGATGAGAAAAAAACATTGTATAACAAATGACACACTGCAAATTCTTATCAAGAAAGATTTATAAGTCTAGAACAGTGATTATTCCTTACACAATGATGGCTAACATGACAGCAACTATTAATTATGGAAATACACTGTACACAAGGGAGATGTGCAGCTCCTGCTAGACTCTGATGGTGCCACTGCTCTGCTTAAAGCCTTTAGCAAAGTGTTCACATTCCTGTGCGGGTGTTGATATTTATTAACATGGTTAAGATCTGGACTGAGGAAATCAACCATTTAGGATGATGATTCACTAACAGTCCATCATCCTGCTATCACAGCAGTGGGATTCCCTCTCATTAGTCAGCTTATATGTAATTCACTGAACCTCCAAAGTAAAACAAATAGTGATAATTTAAAAAAACAGCCTACATTGTTCGTTCTTATTAGTATTTGGGAACTGAGAGGGAGCAGATACCTGAACTATTTCAGCTGGATGACCTAGTTTCAGAGAATATAGCAGTAGTTCAAACTCTTTGTAAATTCAAGCTCAAATATTTAATTACATACAAAATTCATTTGTAATGTCAAAGTTTCTGGAAACTAACAAGTGGGGATGATATTTCTTGGGGGGAAACTGAAAATTTGTAAATGGTAAGAATGACTGTTTTTTCCTTCCTTGCAATTTTCTGAAATTTCACGCATCCAAAAAAAGACAACAATTTTTCTCAAATTTCTTAATATCATCCAGCTGAAAATAGGAAGAAAAATATACTTATATACTTCTTTTTCTTTTTTGAATATATTTCCATTTCAAACCGCAATAAAAACAAGTTCAAATTTTTTGATATGAACTATTGTGGCACTACTGAAATGTCTATGTAATCCTTATTTTAAAGGATCATCCAAATCTCATTTTCATTAGCTACTTTGTGCTTCATGCCATGTATCAATCATTGAGATTATCCTTTAAATAAGAAAAATCAATACAGATAGTCTCAAGTAGGTGACTCAATGCTGAGGGAGAGATATTAATTTTTGTAGTTTTTAAATCCTGCAAGACTTAAGTTTCCGACCTTACTGGTGATCCAACACAAGGTTTTTTTTCTTTGAGTTACTCAGATTTTAACTAGCAAGAAAGAGAAAAAAGAGCAAAGTATGAAAAAGATAAATAAAACTGAAGCTAGAACTAATCCTTAAGAGTATCAGCTGCTACCTTAGCTTCTAAAAGATAGAAAGGGAGTCAGATTGTGTTCACCGCTCATTCATGGAGGCTGACAAGGCAATAAATTCTATAATCACATACTTTTGACTGTGTAATCTGCTTTCTACCTCTTCATTCAATTTCTTTTTGACTACAGTTTGCAGTAGAGATTTCCTAAAGGCTTCTAGGAGCTGACTTTGAGTAAAACAACCTCTTGAGAAGAAATAATTTTTCGTTGCCTACTGCCTCCAAAGATGATTAAGTCTTAGAGCCTAGTCCTGTTTGTCTTCAGTATTTACTCCTGTTAAAAATCATGCCAAACTTGAACAATTATACTTAAATCCTATAGAACTGTACAACAGAGCTCTACACCTCTGCCTATATATATGCCTTTATTTAATAGCAAGCAATGTATACTTCTGTTGGTCTGATACACCAACCCTCCTTGTAGGTCACTACTGCTTCCTGTTGGTTTTCATAAGCATGAAGAATCACGCATCCCCTTCCAAGGAGGTGGTGAGAAACAGTGAAGTGACTGTCCTTGCAGACTGCCTGGTGATAAACTGTGACTATGTATGCTTATAGTCTCACTTAAGACAAAGTGTTCTCTGACTGTGCGTCAATCTGCTTCTCAAAATTTTTTTCAGTTGATTAAAAGTTTACACTGCAGAAACAGGAGTATTTTATGAGTGGACTAGTTCTGTGAAGAACATAAGCTATGAAAGCAATGCTGATACACCAAGATTTAGAAATACTCTAATAAATATTTGCTAGCTTTTTCCTGCCTCTGCCTCCTCTTTTTCTGGACTGGTTAAAACTCTGAGAGAAGCTTTCTTTTCAATTTATGATACTATCTGACATTTACGATGCTATTATGCCTAACTCACTTCTTTTTTCCAATGGTGGTATAATTTCTTCCATTCAACATGCAAAGTACTTAGTTCAATAGTTTCCTTGTTTGATAACTGTTCATTTATTTAGCTGCCCAATATCAGTTTACAAACTCAATTTTAACACTTCTGAGAAGATATTGAAATCATGCATTGAGAGTTGAAAAATATTTATCAAACAGTGGTGGAGATCAGTACAAGGTTCAGGTATTCAAATATTCTTAAACTAACTTTGATGCTTGCAGACTGTGCGTACGTGAAAAACCTCATACCTCTGCAAAACCTCAAGATAACACCTCATTTACAGTGATTATCCACTGCACAGGTATTAGGAGAAAATCTACAGTTTTATTTTGACCTCAGCACTGAAATTCTAGATACAATAAAAAAATCTGGTCTTCCTTCCTTACTAACACAACACAGATGGCTGCTAGGCCAAGCCTTTGAATGCTTTATCCATTCCGTCCTTGAAAACAGCAACACGAGCGAATGACAAAACCTATTTTACCTTTCTACATGGTAACTTATAGTTCCTGGAACACATTTCCCCAGCTATAACGTGGTTAAAAAGCAGAAGCACAGACATTGTTGCACTAGAGAAATATTACAGAATAGCTCAGTTGTCTCAGAAGTTGAACAATTTTGTGTTCAACCAAAATGTATATTCAATTTCCAGGGGCAATGTCAACCAGTAAAAATAAGTTGTTCAGAAAGATCTCACAAACAGCTGCTAACTTGCAATATAATGTGACACATTAAAGTCAGACAGATGAAAAATACATGTTCCTTTCCTTATCTGGATGACATAACAAATACTAATGGAAAAAAAAAAGTTCAATAACAAGCTTGAATTTATTATATGTTTATTGAGACACAGTGAAGTAAATGAGTACGGGAAGTTGGCAAAGAGCCAGATGAGTAATAAACAGTTTTAAGACTGTCTGGAGACAGGCTTGAGAATATTATAGTCATCAGGCAGCTGAAAACAGCCTCAGGGTAATTATAAGCATTTGCAATCGATTAAAGAGAGCATGATTCTTTTATGAATCTTTATTAAACTTGCATTAAAACTTTAAATGATTTGAAAATGTTATGGTTTTGAGCACATCTTTGTCAGTGGTCATCACATATTTGTTTCTGGAAAATGTCTATGCAGGAAAGTGTCAATGGAATTAATTACTTTGAATGGTTCTGAAAGGAATTACTAGAAATCCAGGGCCCATACATACAGATAGGCATAATCTCAGAACATCACCTTTCTTACACCACAGGAGGCAGGCTCTTCTCCAGCAGCTTAGCCTTTTGAGTTCCTGGTATAATCATCCCTTCTTTTCCAGGATCTTTAAAGAATAGCGCTACAATCCTAAAGCATTACACTCAATTTACTTGAAAATAACCACCTTCATGGGGCAAGGATTGGGAGAATGCTCCCTTTTATCTTCATAGTTTCTCAGACCTCTTTACTTAGGCTGGAATCCTCAGTAATACAGATCTCACTGCTCTCCTCCTTGAGACCGTATTTTATTTTATATCTTTGTCTGAAATCCTCCCTCAGATTGAGATTGAGACATGTTTTTAGTGATGTGATCAGCTACCTCACCCCTCTGCCTTCACCCTTTCCTGGTGCACAAATACACCTGGTTTCAGGTACCCCTGTGTGTGCTGAGGAGCGAGAGAGGAGATCCATGAGGGAATTTCTGAGACAGACGCCCTCTAAACTCTTTCCTACTGCTAACATCCTCCCTTCCCTTTCAGCGAAGCCTTCAATTACTTCAACCTCCATTTCCTATGGGAACACCTCCTTTAATCTCACAGAGCAAATCCCTGTCATAGCCTTAATGCTTGTTCTATTAATTTTCTTTACAAAAGTTAAAATTAAATTACCACCTAAGAGAATGGCAAATATCCGTTGCCAAATATTTATAGTATTAGTAGCAAGGTCAAAAAACTGTAAGCAAAGATATCTTAGTCCTGGAATCAGTAAACAGGGCATAAATCAACGGTAACGGTAGCATATCAAAAGCACAGAGGACTGAAAAGCACAAGATTAGGCCAGAAATTTGGACAGAGAAGTGGGGTTTCTCAATTTTATTTTTTCAATGTTAAAATATTGCTGCCACCATTACAAACGAGAACCAGAAATAAGACAAAATTCATTCTCCAGAAATAACCTTATTCCTCCAACATTTCTAGATAAAGTGCAGAATCTTTCTATACGCTTTGGCACCAACAAAACGTTAAAAATAAATGTTTTCAAGCAGCTAGGCTTTCTCGCTTTCATCTCAGAAATGCACAGATACCTACACTGTCAATTGCACAAAATTCACAATTATGTTCTTGCAATGATTGACTGGTTCCTTCATAAAGAATTTATTATTACAGAAAAGTATTTACTTCTTCCTGGAAAATACAGTGAACTGTAAACTGCCTAAAGAGTAAGATATGAATTACAAAAGCTTGCCCTTTGTTGATACACCACAGAGATAAAAATCAACAATGTGCTGGGATTTGAGGTCAATTACTCTGCTTTCATAGCCTGGGCTAACAAATTCAGATGTCAAATGACCATTTCATTTGTTTTCCTTTGTGACTGAATGTGTAAGGGTCTTTTTTATGTTATTGCTTGGGGACCAGCCATTGTCAGATGCCAGTCTGTGGGTGAGGTAGGATTTGCTGTTTCAAACTGCATTTTGTTTACTTTGAACTTAAAACCATAAAGTAAAGATCTAATAACCTGGCAAAGCTTGCTTGTAATCTTTATAGATGTCAGTGGCTCTTTTTACAAATCTAAACTTTGCAGTTGCCAAAGGTGTAAGCTATACATTATAGTGCCCAGTCAGAAAATGCCTTCACTGAAAAGGGTGCTGATGTTCCTAAGGAACTATTCAGAGACTCAGCAGAGGAACTGCCCAGTCTCTACACCCACTCGTAAGAAGATGCACAGCTGTCCTCTGCAGCACAGTAATCCTACCGTTTAAGTTGAGCAGTCAAGAATGAAAAGAGTAGAAGCCAATCTAGCTGCTTAAATAAAGTAAATTCAGCTTGTACATACTGTGTGGATAGTATTTTTAATAGCAGGTTGAGAAAGGCATCAATCTACTGCATAATTTTGCTGCATTTCATGCCGCCTACTCTTTAACTGTGCAAGAAGACGTTCCTTAATTGCATTTGAAAAAGTGCAGAAATGTCCTTGAACACTTTTAATATCCTCACATGAAATTTTCTTAAACACAATCAGATTTCATGTCTTGGGCAGGCCTTTGTCTTGTTTTACCTCAAGGAACAAAACACACTGAATACAAGGGGATTGGCTGCACTGTTCTCACTAGGAGTTTGACCTAGATCATCCCAGCAGAGAGCAAAGATGGGGGAAAAGACGAGAAATCTCATTCTGATTTTTACAAGTTCATCTCAGTTTATACACTGAAGGTAAAGACACAATTGTAGTAAACAAAAAACAAACAAACGTCACCTAAGTTGCTCAAGTTAAAATGTTCTCTTTTCTCACCTCCTCACCTGCTGTTATTCTGTGTTAGCCTCACATTTGTTCCTGGCAAGGCACTACCGCTGACAAAAGACTACGACTTTACTAACTTCTTTCACTAGTTACTCAGCTTAACTAAGTCAACAGCAGCAAAATACTTTTTTGATTATCATCAAGGTGTCTTTTGTTTTGTGTTAGTCAGCCTATCTGAAATTTTACTTGGAAAAACCCCATCAATTAAAAAATTAGATGTCAGATGAGAAATGCGTTTCTACACCACTTGAACACCCATCTGGTTATGACTTCAAGAATTGCTTCCTTCGAAGACTTTAAATTTCTTTGTTACTAGAGAACCTTTAAGTAGACTTGAATCTTCAAATCTTTAGCTAGGAGTATTGTTAAAATCACAGAATCACAGAATCACAGAATAGTAGGGGTTGGAAGGGACCTCTGTGGGTCATCTAGTCCAACCCCCCTGCCGAAGCAGGGTCACCTACAGTAGGCTG
>Ga0065711_1009201_pt1 | contig 15239 bp, 15 predicted proteins | sample Hoacrofraction12_FD_59098 | JGI IMG/M metagenome (GOLD analysis project Ga0065711, IMG submission 59098) | Hoatzin crop microbial communities from Cojedes, Venezuela - Epithelial fraction 12 v2 (version 2) | ecosystem: Host-associated > Birds > Digestive system > Esophagus > Crop | place... | reverse complement strand
AAAATCTTGCATATTGCCACTCACGGTTTCTATTATACCCCCGAAGAGGCTGACAACAATAGTGATTTCAAATTTTTACAATTACATATCGGCGGCGACAATGAGCGGCGTTATGTTGAGGATAAGGCAATGACGCGCAGCGGCTTGCTTTTCGCAGGCGCGAACAATGCTTTGGGAGGTAAGGACATTCCCGAGGGTCTCGATGACGGCATCCTTACCGCCAAGGAAATCTCCCAAATCGACCTCCGCGGTCTCGACCTCGTAACTCTCAGTGCCTGTCAAACTGGTCTCGGCGACATTTCGCAAGGGGAGGGAGTGTTCGGCTTGCAGCGTGCGTTCAAAAAGGCCGGTGCTCAAACCATCGTCGTCAGCCTGTGGAAAGTGGATGACAAAGCCACACAAATCCTAATGTCATCATTCTATGGCAATATCGCTAAAGGCATCGACAAAAACACCGCCTTCCAGCAAGCCCAGCAGCACCTCCGCGCAATCGACGGCGGCAGATACAATGACCCCAAATATTGGGCTGCATTCATCATCTTGGATGCAACGGAGTAAAAGACCGATTAAATCATAAAAAATGTAAAAAACATTGTGGGATAGAGGAAATATTGTAAATTTGCAGCGGAAATATAATTTAACCCTGATATATGGTTAGAATATGATTTTACATTTATAACTACATTTAAAATTAAAGACGTATGAAGAAAATTTTAGTTAGTTTGGCTTTAGTGATGGCAAGCACATCACTCTGGGCACAGGAAATTCCTGCAAAGGAAGAGATTAAGGGAACAAGATCGGAAGGTCTTGCCAATTTGAAACTTGCTGCCGATTTGGTAAAATACGGTTATCAGCAAGAGGACGCATTATCTCTATTGATGGCAGCGCAAATCATCGGCGACACTGACAGCCAGAAGTTGGAAGCAGAGAAATCAGGGGAGAACCCTGACATGTCAGACAACACTGGCAAAAAGGGTTTCGTTACCTTAGACAGGGATAAGATTCTTGCCGATGCAAAGAAATTCACAAATGGCGACAAAGACGTTGAGAGCTTAATCGCTAAAACGGAAAATGAAGCCAAGGGCGTGAGCCGTGGAGCCGTTGGAGGTCCTTGTAAGGACTATGCTGCTGTGAAAGCATACAGCTCATACACTTGGACTTGTAATTTTTATGCAGACAGACTGGCAGAGGTTCTCGTTTCAGGTGACGGAGACACCGACCTCGACCTTTACGTTTACGACTCTAACGGAAATTTAATTGATTCAGACACGGATTATACCGACGACTGCTATGTGAGTTGGGTTCCCCGTTGGACAGGTAAATTCTATATCAAAATTGTCAACCGCGGAGGTGTTTTCAACAGATACGTGATAGTGACAAATTAATTTAAAAATCAACGGCAGCGATGTTTCAAACACATCGCTGCCGTTGCTATATATGCCTTATTTCCAATGCATAAACTCCTTTATCCTGTCCTCTGGTATTCCGAAGTTGAAATTGTCGGAGAGGGTGGTTTTTGCGTAGTTCACTGCCACGAGGTTTCCTTGCTCGTCCACCACTGGGCTGCCGCTTGAGCCTTGTATTGTGGCAATGTCGTAGAGCAGGCGGTCGTAGGTGGGAGTTTGTGTAACGTTGCCGCTTGTCAACTGAGCTTGTATTCCCATATTCGTAACAGCCAANGTAACGCCNGCGTTNNAGCCAATCATGTGTAAGGGCGCGCCTATTTTCAACCCTTCGTCCTCATCATCGTCAGACAGCACGTATTTCACCTTGTCGATAATCGTTTTGTTTCCTTTGTTTTTGCTGGCAACAGAGAACACATGGCGGTTGATTGGGGTTACCTTGCTTTTCAGCTGGATTAGAGCCAAATCGACATCCTTTTTGTCAGAGACTTTCACCACCACGCAAGGGTTTTTGGAAAGGAAATCCGACTTGTCGGTGACGTGCGTGTCGTTATAAGCGATGCCGATTGTGCATACGGCCTCTATCTCCATATCATCCAAATCGGTCAGATTTGAGACGTTGTCTCTATATTCTGAAGTCTCATTATACTGCTCCTTCAATTCTTTCTTTTTCTCCTCCAATTCAGAGATACTGGCATTTATATTGTTGATTTTCTCGGTGTCCCAATAATAATTGCCATCGTATGAATTGTAATAATAACTTTGTTTCTTGGCACTTTCAAGCGCCGATATTTGAGAATTCAATTCATCATATTCATCACTTAGCTGCGACATGGTATAAGAGCAAAGTTGCTTGAACAAATGCAATATACCGCGGTAGCTCTTTTTAGCTGCGACCTTATCCAATACAGGTTCAGCCACATGGCGGTTGGTCATAATGGTGCCTTTGTCGTCAACGAAGAAGCCCGTTCCGCTCACCACGTTCTGATTTTCTTCTATATCTTCTTTATTTGGTGTGATGCCATCCAATTCGCCTTCCTCGTCAAGACCTTTGAAGTAGATATAGTTGCCATTGGGCAATTCCATCCGATAATAAAAAGAGTTGAGTATCAGAACCACTCCCGATGACTCTTCATTGAAAATCTCTTCTGCCGTCTTCGGTTTGGGAGAGCATGACGCTAATACCAACAACGCTGTCAATGTGTAAACAATTCTCTTCATTCCCGTTCCCTTTCGTATATTAATTTTTTATTCCTTTATACATATATACCATTTTCCAGGCATAATGTAAACGCGGAAACCGATTTTTTTCAGAAGTGGTTTGAAAATTATACGCAGAGTATAAAAATATCATAATATATTCACCCAGCTTTCATCGAAATTAAGGTTTTCGAGGATTACTTTTTTATCCATGAGTTGGGGCTTCTTGATTGTAAATTTTACTGCATCATCTGGAACTTTTGTGTGGATTGTAAATTGTGAGCCGTGTGGTTGCCAAGTGAAACAGGTTTCGCCAGTTTCTTTGTTCTTTCCGATGAGGTTGCCGTTTTTGTTTGCTTCCCAAACATAGTCGCTTGTTCGATACCTGCTGTTTTCTTCCTCAAAAACAGCATAGCTGAGCAAGTCGTTTGAGCGCACAAGCACAAGAGTTCTTAGAGGATTGTAGTAATCGAGGGCGATGTTTACTCTTTCGTTCCAAATACCAAGCACGGCTCTACCTGTTTCTTGAATGTCTTTATGCGGGTCGGTGATGCCGTAAGAGTAATCTGGTGAACAACGTCCGCTGATTAAACGTATGTTTTTAGTCGTGAACGGATTGGTGTTTTTTACAGTTTTCATAGACCACGCCATTTTGTCTAATGTCACATCTGCGATGCCGACAGGCGATGCGAGATGTGTTCCCCCTATGGCATCTGCAAAGGCGTCCCCCCAATCGTTGCCTCCGATGTCAGTTCTTCCTACGCATAACAGATATACGAAATACCCTCCGATGTTTACGATTAAGTCTTTTGGTATCTCGTTAAGAGGATATATTTCGTTTGTTTGCAGCTTCTTGCTATCTCTTAGTCTTGGATGTTTCATTTTATTTTATGTTGTCAAGTACGTTGTCGATTTTCTTAGCAATCTCTCTAATCATTGGAACGGCCACGCTGTTGCCTGTTTGCCGTCTTATTTCTCCGTGAGAAACGGCGATGCGGTATGTGTCGGGGAAACCTTGTAGTCGGAGCAACTCTCTTGACGATGGTCTTCTAATTCCATTTACGAGCAGATAATTGTACGATGCGCCAGTGCGCAGTGCGCAAGAGTAGTTGAGCACCGAAACGTTGCCGCCTTTATTTTCATGCCATATTGACGGATAAAATATTTTTTTGCCTTCTGTTTGCTGTTTCCTCTTTTCCAGTATGTTGTGTGACGCAAAGAGGCTGTCGTCCACATCCTCGTCTTTTTCCAGAATTTTGTCGAGAGAGTAGGGCTTCTTCTCGAAATCGAAATCGAAAGAGTTTGTCTGTTTTTCGTTTCTGAAGCCTACGATTATAACTCTTTCCCTCTTTTGCGGCAGACCGAAATCGAGTGCGTTCAGAACTTTCCATTTCACATAGTATCCCAACTTATCGAGAGTTTCCAAAATGGTCGCAAAAGTTTTCCCATGGTCGTGGGTTGTGAGTTGTTTTACATTCTCTAACAATACGGCCTGTGGCTTGTGTCTGTCAAGAATTGATGCCACTTCGAAGAACAGAGTGCCTCTGGTGTCTTCAAATCCCTTCATCTTACCCATTATAGAAAAGGCTTGACAGGGAAATCCTGCCAGCAGCAAGTCGAAATGCTCGGGTATGTATTTCTTTGTTGACTCCTTCGTTATGTCGCCGAAAGGCATTTCTCCGAAATTGGCGAAATATGTCTGCTGCGCATATTTGTCCCATTCGGAAGAGAACACGCACTTATACCCCAACTCGTTAAATGGCAGGCGTATGCCGCCGATGCCTGCGAAGAGGTCGATGAGCGTCCTCTTGCCGTTTTTCGGGTTGGGGAACGGCACGCTGAAGAAATCGTCGAACAGTCTGAGTTGCATAGGACTTTCTGCCACCTTATTTATAATGTCCTCTGTCAGCTCGTAGTCTTCTATGTCGTGCGTGGATTTTTTGCTTTGCAAGAAATCGTGTATAGACTCCACGACTTCCTTGCACCACTCTTTGTCATTGGGAGTGTTTTCCCTATTGTGTAAGAACTGACTGAGTATGGCGAGGTGGTTCTCATAGGAAGTTTCACCGTATATTTTCACTTTATCTTCGGCGTACTCTTCCTCTGGGAAGTCAAGGATGCTTATTTTTGTGTTCTTTTTCATTCTTTGTTATTTTTGCGGCACTACTATGGCGATGTATTCCAGGGGTGTGTCGCCATCGTTGTGCATGGAGTGGCTGTGGCCGTCGGGGCAGTAGTGGACGGAGCCGGCGGCGACGGGCTCTTTGGTGCCGTCGTAGATGAAATGGCCGGTGCCGGAGATGATGTGGATGATTTCGCAAGTGCCCTCGTGCTTGTGGTAGCCGATGGTGCATCCCGGCTCGAGCGACATGCTCATTATTTTGTTGTCGCCGTCGTTGAAAGCGCGACAGTTCACGTGTCCTTCGCCTCCCTTGAAACGGGGCAGGGCTTCTTCTTTGATGTTGTTGAAATCTATTACCATGTCAGTTTGCTTTATTCTGTTATTCAAATTCTCCCGTCTTCTTTCTTGTCGGGTTTTCGGGTGCAAATATACTCAAAAAAATCCGTATTGTCAGTGTAAAAATGTCATTTTATGCTTTTTTTTGTCAGTTTTTTGCTCTTATATCAAAAAAATATGTATCTTTGCGCCAAGAAAGGAATATTTGGCAAATTTTTTGTTTACTTTCCGATTGGAAAAGGTATATATAGGTAGTTTTAATTTAATAATGTGAGGATATGGGATTTTTGAAGGACTTATTATCGAATATGAAAGGCAGTCAGACCAACGGCAGCGCTTCGGATGCTGACACTGGCGGGAAGAAGCCTGCAGCAGTCGATGGGCAGAGCAAGGGACAGCGCCAGGGGCAGGTGGAATTTATGACCGACCTGCTTAAGAGTATCGGCTGCCGCATGCAGAAGGACGATGACTATGGCGATAATGCATACGTGTTCGTGTATCAAGGCGAGCATCTGCTGCTATATACCAAGGAAGAGACCCCTATGATAATCATCTACGACACCCATTGGTATGATGTGTCGCTCGACGACCTCGACGACTTCTCTTTGCTGAAAGAGGCGGTTAACGAGTGCAACAAAGGCAGCATTATGGGATGCGTGTTCTACGATATATATAAGGATGAAGGCAAGGCTGTGGTGGGTTCGCAAGTGCGCACACATATTGGTCCATACGTGCCTGATGCCGAGGATTTTATGAGATATGTCCTCGACTCGCTTTTGCGCAAACATCAGCAGCTGTTTCACGAAATGGAAGAAGCGAGGAATGCGAGAAATAAAAAATATGCCGCCAAGTCTTGACGTTTCAGAAAAAATGTGTATCTGTGCACTCAAAATAAGAGTAAGAGATGGACGATAAAAAGGACTCCCGAACCACTGAAGGCGCGAAGTTTGTGAACTTTCCGATTAAGACGTTGTCAACCAACGCCTTTGAGAAATTTGTGATCGAGCAGCGCGATAAAACAATCAAATACCTTAAAGGAAAATTCTCCAGCTTGAGGATTGAGGAGTTGGAAGACGCATACCAAGAGTCCTCTATCGCTTTATGGCGTAATTTCGAGGAGGGAAAGGCACAGGCGGAGTCTGTGCATCAGCTCGAAAACTATTTCTTGCGCATAAACATCAATCAGTGCCTAAAAATTGATAGGAGTAAGAAAAAGACGATAACGACAAGCAATGTTGGCGAAATAGGGTCGTCGATAGACAATTCTGGCCAAGACGATATAGAGGTTAGGATTGATGAGCTGTTAGAAATAGCGGGCGAGGACATGTCGGAGGTTGAGGAAAAGAATGAATACATTAGGATACTTAAGGAGGCCATAACTGGCATGTGCGACAAATGTCGGCAGTTGATTGTGAGTCATTATCTCGACGGGAAGAAATGGGTAGAAGTGGCGGAGATTGCGGAGTATAAGAACGCCGACACCGCGAAATCAGCCGCTTCCAGATGCTTCAAGGAATTAAAGAATGTGTTTGACAAATTAATAAAGAGGAACTGACTATGAACGAGCAAATCTCAGAGAACGAAAGCCGGTATTTTGATATGATAGACAAGTTTCTCTGCGGAGAAATGACACCCGACGAAGAGGCTGATTTCAAGATACTCTTGAACGAAAACTCCGAGTTGAGGGAGATGGCGCGTGGCATGGCCTCTACGGTAAGACAGATAAAAACAGAAGAAGAGAAGAAAAAGGTGGAAGAGATACAGAATGCCGCCTCGCAACTCACTGAAGACGACATAAAGAGCATACTGCAAACAGCTCGTGAAAAGCATCCGATAAGGCATTCGGTTGAGACTTCCGCCGCTTCTGCTCCAACCTCCTCTTCATCGGTACGATTGAAGCGGAGAATCAGCAGAGCTCACCGAGACCAGGAAGCACAACCTTACTCTTCCGCTTCTGCTTCCAACGATGCTGCTTCCACTTCTGCTTCCGCACCCAAACCTCGTCGCCTTTGGCTCTATGCCGCTTGCATCGCCGCCCTTGTCGCATTGGGCATCGGAGGTGTCGGGAAATACGGATACGACCAATCGCAGAGTTTGTTTAATGACAGTTATGAGTCTTATTCCGCTCCTGCCATGCGTGGCGGTGACGATGAGGCGAGGAGCAAACTCGAATCGCTTTTCAATCAGGTGAAAACCGACTCGGAAATGAGTGGCGTGATAACTCAACTTGAGGGATGCAAGACAAAGGCTGAAGGCGACTCATACGACTATGCTTATTATGCAGATGATATTGACTGGTATCTGTCGTTGGCTTATTTGAAAGCCGGCAGAATGTCGGATGCCAAGCCGATGCTCGAAGCCATAGCCCAGAGCGAGGACTCTTATTATAGTCAGCAGGCTGCCGGACTTTTGGATAAAATGGGCGGCGTGGAGTGGACCGACGCTTTCACCCAAGTTTATGTTTGGCTAAAAGGGCTGTTTTAGGTTATTAAAGGTTAAATCCCTGTTTTCGTGTTTACCTTTCCGCTTCAAGGGGTATATATAAATAAAAACGGAAAGTTATGCGAAAAATGAAATTAGACCTTGATATGCTCGATGCCTACCTGCAAGGGCATCTTACCCGTGAGGCGAAACAGAAATTTATTTCGAAAATAAAGAACAATCCTTATCTTCGAAAGCAAGTGTGGCTCTTTTGTATGGCTATAAAATTATTGCGGGAAGAACACAAATGAATTTTTATTTTATTATATAAATGTAAATATCTACTTAAATATCAGATGTTTCAGCTCCCTCACGCCTGTAACCAGGAAGCCTAAGATGAAGATTACAATCCAATCTGAAAGGGGGAGGGGCTGGACATTAAAGAAACTGTTGAGCACGGGGATTTGCACGATAGCCACTTGGCCTAACGTTACTACTGTGGCGATAAGCAAGAAGCCCTTGCAGCCCTTCAGGTTCCACCCTGAGCCGCCAGTCATGTAGGCACGGGCGTTGAACATATAACCCATGTGAGTGATAACGAAAATGGTGAATAGCAGTGTCAGCTCGTAGGTCGTAACGTGGTCGCGCTTTCCAAAGGAGAAATGCAACAAGTCGTGAATGCTGTTGATTTCTGCATGCTGGAAGATGATAAGCAGAGCCAGAAGCACTATGAAGAAGAAACCTCCGACACCGAAAATGTTCTTGAGCATGTTGGAGTCGAGTATGAATGCTTTCGGGTCGCGCGGCTTTTCACTCATCACTGACTTTTGTGGCGGAAGGGCAGAAAGGGCGATGGCTGCGAAAGTGTCCATGATAAGGTTCACCCAAAGCATCTGTGTTACGGTAAGAGGCGACTCGGTGCCGAGAAAAGCGCCTACCAGCACGAGGAAGCTGGCTGCCACATTCACCGTGAGCTGGAACAATAAAAACCTCTGGATGTTCTTGTATAATGACCTTCCCCACATCACTGCGTTGGCGATGGTGCTGAAAGAGCTGTCTCTGATAATCATGTCGGATGCGTCTTTCGCCACGTCAGTGCCATTTCCCATAGACAAGCCCACGTCGGCCTTGTTGAGCGCAGGTGCGTCGTTAGTGCCGTCGCCAGTTACTGCCACCACCTGATCTTTCCTCTGTAAAGCCTCAACCAATCGTTTTTTGTCCATCGGTCTGGCGCGTGCTATAATCTTAAGGTCGATGGCACGCTCCTCAAGTTCTTTGTCGGTGAGCTTGGCTAATTCTGCACCAGTTATGATATTCTTTTCTGTGTCGGCGTCGATCCAAAGACCTATCTCGCGCCCGATTTTCTTTGCTGTTCCCGGGGTGTCGCCAGTAACTATTTTCACCTGGATGCCGGCATCGAGACAATCTTTGATTGCGGCTGGCACATCGTCTCTCACAGGGTCGGAGATGGCGAATACTCCTGCGAAATTCAAGTTGGCGACATTCAGTTTCCCATCCTTAAAAACGTCTTGCCCTTCATCAAGCACGAGATATGCAAGACCGAGAGTGCGCATCGCATTGTTTTGATATTCCAAAAGCTGACGGTCGTATTTCTCTTTCTTCTCGCTGCTAATGTTCGACATTCCCATAACGATTTCGGGTGCTCCCTTTACATAAAGGACAGTCTTTTTCATCACGGGTGAATTTACTATCGTGGCCATATATTTGTTTTCCGTCGAGAATGGCAGCCGGTCTTTTATCTCTGTCGCCTCGCGTATGTCGAGATAGTTCACGCCCTTTTTGTTGAGCCACAGGAGCAGGGCCGCCTCTGTGGGATTGCCTATCGCTTTTATTGCATTCTTGTTGGAGAAATCCAGGTTGGCGGTGGTGTTCACGGCTATCATCTCGTAGAGCAGCTGGTCGTCGGTATCCTCAATGTCAGCCTCTTCCACCTCCATCTGGTTTTTTGTCAGGGTGCCGGTTTTGTCTGTGCATATCACCGATGCTGCTCCCATGGTTTCGCATGCGTGCATGGTCCTTGGGAGTGTGTTGCTGTCCATCAGGCGTTTCATGCTGAATGCGAGGCTCAAAGTTACCGACATAGGCAAGCCCTCCGGCACGGTTACGACAATCAATGTAACGGCAATCATGATGGTTTTCAGCAGATAGCTGACAAGAGCCACCCAGTATTCTCCTGAAGAGAAATCGACCTCGCTCGACATGAAAAACCATGCCATGCGTCCCACTATGATGAATGCCGCAATCCAATAGCTTGCCTTGGTTATCCATTTGGCCAGTCCTTCGAGCTTCTTGCTAAGGGGCGTCTTGCTTCCCTCGCTCACACGCATGCGGTCGATAAGCGGTTGTTCCACTACGACATCAGCATCCTCGTGCTCCATAATATATTTCTTCCGAGCCGTATTCGCCTCAACCTCGGTATTGAATTTGCCGATAATCTCGTTTGTGGTCTTGTCTTTCACAAACCAGCCGACCTTAACTTCGCCTCCCTCATTAAGCGATTTATATACCTTTCCGCTTTCTGTGGCGTCGCCCACTTTTGTTACTTTTGCCACACAATATCCCTCTATGACATTTGTGCCTTTCTTTATCTCATTTGACTTATATGTGGCATCTTTGTCGAAGTCGTCGGGATTGGTGGTTTTGCTCGCTTGCAGCTCTCCTGTCAGCGACGACTCGTCAACGATAAGATTCAGAGACTCAAGCAGTTCGCTGTCGGCAGGTATCTCTTCTCCTGTCTCAAGCGTGATTATATCGCCCACAACAATGTCTTTGCGGGAAATTTGGCACATCTGACCATTCCTTATAACTTTCACCAATGCGTCGTCGTTGGTCTCGTTGAGGCTTTGGAAAGTCTTTTCATTGTTTTTCTCCAACCAAAAAGAGATGCTCGTGGCAAGAATGAGCGCCACGATAATGCCGATAGGCTCGAAGAATGTCGTCCATCCCTCACCGTTCCATTCAAACTCATAGATTGATATTCCCATGGAAAGGATGAAGGCGGTGATAAGTATTTTGAACAAGGGGTCTTTGAAACCTCCGAAAAAACCGACGATAAGGATTAGCAAGGTTGCGACGGTTACTATTGCCGGCATTACCCATATCATGCTTCCCATGCTGCCGGCCAGGAATGCCGAGGCGCCACCGGAAAGTAGGATTAAAGCGAACATTCCAATGGATATCGGATGTTTGCATACTTTTTTTATCTTATCCCACAACGATTCCTTTACTGGTGGAGTGAGAACGTTGGCGCCATATTTTGCACGGCTTTCCAACACTTGCGCGTCGGTCAGGCCTGCATAATGATGTTTCTGTTCCATTTTGCAGTTGTATCTTTCTCTTGACTACTTTTTACCTTTTTCTACTCATTTTCGGCTCAGACTGCCAGAAATTTTTGCCTTCTCTCTATTTACAGCCCTCGTCTTATCCTGTTCTGCGGTCGCATCCCAATACGCAAACCGCAAATAGAAGTGCAAAGGTAAGGCTTTTTATGGAATTACCAAAGATTTTCTCCGATTTTTATATATTCTTGACGAAAAAGCATTCTTTCTTCTTGGATTTTTGCCTTTTTTATAATGCTATTGTTGTCGAAAGGTTTCTTAGAAAAGGTCAACGCGTCTTAAAAAATCCTTTTTTTTCTGTTTACCTTTTGCCCTCTTTGGGTATATATAAATAAAAAGGAATTATGGAAACGAGAAAATTCGCAATACTATCGGCTCTGCCCGATATGAAAACAGGTAATGGAAAAGGTGTCGGAGGCAGGGAAAAGCTCCGAGATGAAAAATTTTTATTAAAAAATCGCAAAAGTTCTTGTGAGTTTAAGTTTTCTTTGCTACCTTTGCAAGCGCAAGGTAAAAACCTGCGCCGCGCCGTTATCCCGGACTGAAATCTGGAAAATTGATGTTAAGGTGATGATGAGCGGAAGTGTTGTATAACTATTAATTAAATGATTCAATGAGAAAGAAAATGTTTATCCAAAGGTCAATGACCATGATTTTCGCACTCTGTATTGCGGTATGCACAGGTGTGAGCAAGACGTATTACGATGTCATGTCGATGACTCAATATAGCCCTGTAAAATACTACGGCTATACCATTAATGTTTATTCATCTTCAAAAAGTATAAGAACTGGTAATCAGACTTGGGATGTATATTCCATAGAACTCAAATCGGACGTTACGATAGTGACGAAGGTGGTGACGACAAGTGCAAATAATTCTTGTATTTATGCTGTTCACAACGAATTCATAGAGGATTCGGATACGGGACAAAGATATTACATACTGAGTAGTCAAGTCGGGTTTGAGAAAAATTCAACGTATCTTCCGAAGAAAGGAACCTATTACATAAAGGAGTATTATCCGGCATTGCCAATAAGGGTGAAGAGAATAAATGTGCATTCAGGCTCCCGTTACCATTTAAAGGATGTGGTGCGTGGATATGTGTATGCTAATTAAATTTTGCATTAAGATACTTCTGTTTAGGGGATTTCGGCTTGTCGGGAATGGTTCTTAAGAGTAACCCCTTTTCTACTGACAGACCCTTTCAAGGTAGTTGATGTTCTTTTCAATGTTTCGCCTATGATAGATTAACCATAGATGCTCTAATATTTCTCTACTGCTTCTTGCTATCATACAATATGACAAAATCTCTTTGTGCCTATCAGAGGTTATTACCAACTCAGAGTTAGTGTCAGAGTTAGTGTTAGAGTTAGTGTCAGAGTTGGTGTAATAGCTGTGTCGGTGTCCAAGATAGTGTCCAAGATAGTGTCCAAGCTGGTACCCAAGTTGGTACCCAAGTTGGTACCCAAGTTAAATGTTTAACTTTTTGAGCATTTTGCATTAAGGTATTTTTGATTAGGAGAAGTTGGTTTGTTGGGTATGGTTTTTACAAGTAGTTTGTTTTCAACAAGATAGCTAATGTAGGTTTTTTTATTTTTCTTTTGAATAGAAACTCCTATATGATTCAATATATCTTTACTACTACGCTCTATCATACAAAACGATAACACCTCTTTGTGTCTGTCAGACAACTTTATGGTATCCAAGTTGGTACCCAAGCTGGTACCCAAGCTGGTGTCCAGGTTAAATGTTTCACTTCTTGCGCATTTCGCATTAAGATATTTTTGATGAGGAGAAGTCGGTTTGTTGGGGATGGTTCTTATAAGTAGTTTGTTTTCAACAAGATAACCGATGTATGTTTTTTTATTTTTCTTTTGAATAGAAACTCCTATATGATTCAATATATCTTTACTACTGCGCTCTATCATACAAAAAGATAACACCTCTTTGTGCCTGTCTGACAACTTTATGGTATCTAAGTTGGTATCTAAGTTGGTATCTAAGTTGGTGTCAGAGTTGGTGTCAGAGTTGGTGTCAGAGTTGGTGTCAGAGTTGGTGTCAGAGTTGCTCACTGTAATAGCGGGATGTTCCGGTCGTTTGAAAGTTATCCATACGAATCCCATTCCCGATGAATATTCCGGCTCTGGCAGATTTGCATTTTTGCAAGCTGTCATGATTTTATTCACTCCAGTTCCCCAACTCTCCAAAAACGATAATCTGTATAGAGCCGATGCTATGATTGGGTTTTGTGGATATGATTTGTGAGACAATTTAATTGTATCCACCGTCAGCTCATTGGGCAGGTATCCAGTGTTCTCAATCTCAACTCTATCGTCAAAAACGGATATTCCTACACTGCTGCTATTGCTGTCCATAAGTCGGTGACATAGAGCATTTACCAGTGCTTCTCGCAAGGCTACTATTGGAATCTCAAGTTCCTCGTGTCTTAACATACCTCTTATTTCGCCACTCAGGAAAAGATGTTTGAAGAGGAAAGACATGCCTGCGTCGAGCATCTCGAAGAAGTTACCGTTAAGTCTCTGAGTGTCAAGGAACACTTCTTTTCGTGTGCCCCTAAACCTCGCCATTCTTATTAAGAACTGTGGATAAGAAGATATTTTCTTTGCAAACAGAAAAGCTGCTGCATTCTTAATTCTCCCGTTTTCCACCATATTAAATTTGTCGAGTAACTCCATCGTGTCGTCAAAGGTCATCGTCGAAGGCAAGCGACCTTCTTGGACACCGTATGATACAGCTTTTTTTTATCCTTTCCTCGTCAAGGATGTCCATGGTAAGAAAATCAGGGGTCTGGCTCTCCCAAGCAAATCTTGCTGGATTACTCCGTCTTAGTCTTTCCTCAAACATTGGGCGTGGCATACGCATGGTAGTGCTTTCCACTTTATAGAATGCCCTCCCGTCGTATGTGTATGGCGCGTCTCCAAATTTTGCGCCATCGCAATGTATGCCAATCACACTATAACCATCTTTTCCTGGCACGGGGATTATATTCGATGGTAAATCTATGGCGGGTTCTATTTTCGACATCTCGTTGGAGATTTCGCGCAACGTGTTGTCGGTCACATTTTGTCCGATGATATCCATATTGGGTGCAATGCCGAAAAATAGCCATCCTCCATCGGAGTTTAAAAATGCGCAAAGAGTTTGAAAACCCTTTGTAATCTCTCCTGTGCTTTTCTTGAGTTCCAGCATACGGTGTTCACCGCTTTTTATTATCCGTTGCAGTTCTTGAATGTTCATTCGATATCGCAATTATTCATTAGTAATGTATTTCGGTTGCAAAGTTACGAAAAATAATTTGTATTAGAGAATTTATAGAGTTAATAAACCCAAAAATTACAAACATACAAAAAAACTTTCATTTTTCTGTTTACCTTTTTACTTGTATGGGTATATATAAGTAGAAATACAAACTTTTAAATTTAGTAAGATATGGGATTTTTTTCAAATTTTAGTGCTATCGGGCGTATAAATGCCCTATTGAAACAGGTTGAGTCGCATATAGATTATATCGCCACGGCTCCGATGTCATCGTATGTTGATAAACGTAGAGTACGCAATGACTGTCAGACAATATCTGTTCTTATGAGTGAAGTGATTAATAAAAATGTAATCTACCGGCTCTATTCGATATGAAAACAGTAATGGAAAAGGTATCGTAGGCGGGGAAAAACTCCGAGGTGAAAAATTTTTATTAAAAAATCGCAAAAGTTCTTGTGAGTTTAAACGTTTTTTCAACCTTTGCAATCGAAAGGAGCAATTCCTACAAGACGACTGCTTAAATTCCATGGACTGAAATCTGGAAAATTGATGTTAAGGTGATAATGGCAGGAACTTAAAGTATATGATAAGTGAGAGAATTAAAAGCAAATAACAATTAAATCAATAAGAAAATGAAGAAGTCTGTTTTTTTTACTATTCTGTTCGCGTTTTTCGCAACGTTCGCTAATGCCGACGACACGAAATTCAAGGAGAGTTACAACTACCTTAGGGGTATGGAGGCTTACCAAAATGACAACTCTGCGGAGGCCTTGGACTATTTTAATAAGGAGGTGAGTGAGAACCCGAAGAATGGTTATGCCTTTCTTATGATTGGAGTTTTAAGATATGCCGAAGAAGAGTATGGCAAATCTATGACTGCCTTAGATAAAGCAATAAAGACTTTGCCCAAAAAAGATAAAGAGTTTAGGTCGAGCGCCTATTTGACAAAAGCCTTAATACACGAAAAGCTCGGTAATAATGAGGCTGCGGAGGAAAATTATACTATGGCAGTGAAAACAGACCCTGAAGATGAGTCTGCATATCAATACCGGGCTGAATACTATTTTAAGAATAATAAATACGACCTTGCCGATGCTGACTACAGAAAACTTATAACT
>Ga0065711_1042643_pt1 | contig 15240 bp, 10 predicted proteins | sample Hoacrofraction12_FD_59098 | JGI IMG/M metagenome (GOLD analysis project Ga0065711, IMG submission 59098) | Hoatzin crop microbial communities from Cojedes, Venezuela - Epithelial fraction 12 v2 (version 2) | ecosystem: Host-associated > Birds > Digestive system > Esophagus > Crop | place... | reverse complement strand
CAGGCAAAAAAAAAAAAAAAAAAATTGTTAATCACTCTGACAAGCACCTGGAAAGCAACAAGCTGATGCTGGTTGTTATTGTGTAGGTGATTGTCACATTTAGACATGTCTGAGTGACAACATTTTCAAAGCCACTGGTCAAAGCTACTTCTGCAACAAGGACTCAAAATCACCAGGCAGAGATGGTCCCAGAGCGGGAAGCACGCAGAGAGCTCAGAGACTATCCCTCAAAAGACAGAACTTCAGTATAAAAGAAAGTGCTTGCCCATTGCCAGATCTTTCACAATCAGAACCAGGAGAAAGAGATGAGAAAAATCCCTGTGGAAGAAACTGGGAAGCATCTGCCACAGCCGATACAGAGCAAGACAAATTTCTGAAACTAATCTAAGATAGTTTTGTGCATCTGTAACTCCATTTCTGTAAGCTGCAACTTCATAAACCTTTTTAATTATTCAGTGACTTTCGGATGTTACATTTCTTTGCTCTAACCTGAACTTGGTTTGAATTAATGGTGATGATACTACATCAAGGTACTTAAAGTGGAGTACCAGGAGCATCTAGCGATGCCCTCTGTCAAAACACACTGCCACAGAGAAAAGAGTGTGTTTTCTCCAAGCTGCTCTGGCTAGTCTAGGAGATGGTAAGGCATAGAAGAGAAATTCAGCTAGGAGAAGCTCCTAACATCCCAAGACCATGGCCACCCAGTCAGCTAAGCCCTCTGAAGTCACTCTGTGCAAGTCTCAATGAACAAACAATTAACATCAACCTATTTCTCAGGGAGGTAAAACTGAGGCACGGGGAAGCAACTCAAGCTGAGCAAATGATAGACATAGGCAGCAGAAGAATTCAGATCAGGAGCAAGGGCTGGGAGATATGGACCCAGCACTCTGTTCAAATAGCTTAGCCCCAGCTACCTTAAGTTAACCAGATTTCTCATTTTCTTCCTTCTCCTTTAGGGCACTCTCAACAGCTTTGGCATGCTTGAGGCCAGCACGCATTTATGTTATGGATCTAGGAGCTAAGGGAAGCACTGAGGGGAAGGACTGGTAGGCACCTGAATGGACATAATGATGCTCTGGGCAGGAGGAGGAAAAACTCACTTCCCAGCTGGCTCCCAAAGCCCAGAAATGACAGAGTACAAGAGGTAAGCCAAGCACCAGGAAAACATCTTGGAGGAACGCAGACAGTAAACCTCAGTGCTGAATGCAGCTCTAGTAGCCTGGCCATGCTGTGCCAGATAGATGGTGTTACAGAGGGCCTAACATAGCTCACCTCCCGATATATATACCCCATATGGGGTAAAAGCAGCACGATAGGGCCGTTTTCCCATGCTGGGAGCTCCTCCCCGTGAACACCAGGAGTCCCTTCATTTGGCAGACTTGTGAAGGGCTGGTTACATTTTCCTCTCCCATTCCTACGGGCGCTGCCATTCGCACAGGCGCTGCTGGTGTATCAACTGCGCATGCATCTGAGCTTTGTAACTCCCATGTAAGAACATGCTAGCTCAGACATGCAAGATGAACACAACATATAATGGAAGAAGATTGACATAAGTAGACTCCATTTTTCAAATCTTGGCAAGGATTTCACAGGGTAGGGTAGTCTCTACCCTCTGTTTTCACATGCCAGGATATTTTCCAAAATGGTTTGTGCTTTAGATCCCATTCACTTCTTCAAAAAAGGTATTTTTCACCAAAACCTGCTGGAAAACAAATCTATGTACAGAAAGGGGCAGCTGCACCATGCAGATATGCACAGCTGAAGATCTTTTATGTAAGACTCCTCCTGACCATGTGGAGAGCTGTTAAGATGTCAGATCATGGTTTGTTGCTCTCAGGGAGGCTGCTGCAGCACTCAGTCAGAACAAGTTTACATCTTGGAGGAATTAATTTGTCTGAATAATGTCATCCTGGTTAAACAAAATGTTAGGGAAAAATATTGCAGCATTCTGGTGCACCTCCCAGAACTGATGCCTATATATGGGGATTAGCCAGCGTGAAAGGGATCCTGCCGAGTCAAACTGGATTATAGCAGTATTATTTCATAGAGACAGAAGAGAAGGGGAGGGAGGGAGAAGCTAGGAAAACCTTGCAAAAATATCAGCTGTTTGACATGTTAAAGCAAACAGCACAGATGTGAAAATGCTGCCCGCTTACATGCGTGCATCAGAGCCAGGTCAGCTGACAACAGTGACCAAAAATAAGTTTTTACCCCTTTTAGCCCTGTAGGCAACCCAGCTCCCAGACAGCATGGTGGACTCCAATCCTTTCCTGGGCATCAAGAGACGCGCTGGCTGTGTTTCCACGAGGCACCAGCACCATGGCAGCACCTCAGTGGTGGTGATATTCCTCACATCGGGAGGATGTCCCAAAGATCCTTGCTAGGCCTGCCCAAGTGCAGGAACAGCACATAAGGGAGCAAGCAAGCTTGCAGACTCAGCTCTTGGAGCCCCTGGGGAGCTGGTACAGATGGCAGGAAGAGAAAACACGCAGGCTTTCAATAAAGCCCCTGAGGTGCCTCCATTTTCACCATCAGGCATTCACACCACCATTTATGCACTGATTGTTCAATGCTGGCTGGAGACTCGGGGCTGGTGTCAAATCACAAATAGGACATGCCCTTGTGCATCTTGTTTGCAGAACTGGAGCTGCAGTGTGTTCTTAGAGCGTGCCTGGAGGGCTGGTGTCCTCTCTCTCCAGCAAACAGCTTGACCTTACACTGACAGCATCAACTCCTCTGCCTGTCTCTCTATGGCCCAGCAAACATTTACCTGTGCAAAGCAGAAACGCTTGTCCAGGAGTAAGCAAGAGATGCCTACACCAACCATCTGCACTCTGCAATGCAAGAGGGAAGACTGAAGTCTGCCTGCCAGCTCTCACTTCAAAATCAGCCCTAAATATCCTACGTCTCAGGTCAGTGCTCTAAACAGTGGGACTGTACGAAGGGCCTAAGAGTGGGTGAAGATCCCCCGTACCTTCATTACATCATTAAAGGACAGACCCTGCTTAAGCACAGAAGAGCAGCAAAACTCAGGCAGGGGAGAAGGTGATACTTTTCAGGCCAGAAAGAGATGCCAAAATAAGAGGCAATGCTTATGCCTCTCTTTGTAGTACTTCTATTCAGCAAAGCTAGCCTTGGTGGATCAAAATTCCCATGTCTGCTCCTCCTGGGAACTGTCAGCGCCTAACTGAGTGTGGTGGATTATGCTAAAAGTTGTGCTTTGCAACACTGAGCTGAAGATGGCTGTGGTAGCAGTGGAAAAACACTCCTCCATCCTCCACTGCCCAGCTCCAGAATATCAAATGCAATGCTAGGCTACCCAGAGCTTACAAACACACGGTTCAAAGGGAAAAATTCAAATGGATTTGAGTCATGGGAGTACGGGAAAAAAAAAGATTCTCAAAAAACAAAAAGAACATATCAGTCATGTTGTAACTTAGAAAGCCAAAATTTCCTCCCAAAGCCAGCAGTGAAACATTTTCCAAGATTCCAGGGCACATCTCTGTCTGGACCTAATACAGACATTTTTTTAATCCAAGTTTCAAGCCCAGTAAAAACCATTTCTGACAGTAAGAACCCCTCCTGGCCAGCCAGCCAAAGAAATCACGCCATTCCTCCTCAGCCCGCCTTTTCCCCACAGGTAGCAGTGTAGCCCACACAGCTGCACCCCTCCAGCATCGCCATGCCCACTGCACATCTCCCATGGAATAAAACTCCTTTCCACATGTTTTTTGCAGTTGGCAGTCATAGCCCTGTGCTTTTCCAAGTGGGGAGCTGAAGCAGGCTGGGAGCCCATGGTGGAAGGACAGGCGCGGTCCTCACCCACATCCTCCCGAGGAGCAGTCCCATCCCTTCTCTGCCCCTGCACATTTCAGCGTATTTTCTGCATGCTGGCCTCAGCTGGGGCTGCAACGAGACCTCTCTCCTCTTGTCCCACCTACACCTCAAAGAAACGGCAGTTTTGGGGTGGTTCTGCCCTCTGGTTGAGGAGGTTTCAGAGCCAAGGTCACTCATTTCCAGGGCCCGTCTCCTAACCACACGTATTTCAAAAAATAGTCTGGGTGTACCGCACCTCCACTTTCTTTTCCTGGCTCTGTCAAAGAAAATGGTCAGAACTGCCTTTTCTGGTGGAGCCAGCCCTGAACGAGGATGAACTGGAGCATGACTAAACCAGCAGGCCACTCGGGAGGTATAGGTGGAAGAAAATCTACTTTCTAGGCACTCAGACAAGGCTTGCCTTAAATCCACCAAGCAAAGGCAACACTGACACTGGGGTGACTGCAAAAGAGTTGTAGGTAGGGCTGGTTAAAACGTTCTTCCCTGAGAGGTACCAGCAAGTCTCCATCATCACTCCCAAGAGACATGCATGTCAGACTAAGCATGTGGCTTGTAGCTAGATGAAGTTGTCTGGGATGAATCCCACCACAGGCATCAGACCCATTTAACAGAAATCCAGTTGTCTCCAAATCAGACAAAAAATGTGCTCCCTTAAAGAAATAGCAGTAAAAATCAACCACCACCCCCAATTCCCTGTGTGTAAACATCAACAAAAACTAAGTTAATACATTTTGCAAAAGTAAAACCAGAATAAATGCTTTGCCTCCAACACATAAGGAACACATTATTACCACATTGTCTTCAGTCATTATTCAAGCAACGCATTTAAACGTTCAGGGAGAAGAATGTTTGCTAAAATATTGTTATGTAACACAGCGAAAATGACTAATTCTGCCCTTGATCTTTTCGTATTTTGCTCCAAGTAAGAGTCACTAGATCTTATTCTCTGGTTGAAGCAGCAGCATGGCCAAATTCTGACCTGATTCCCCCAGTGGCTTTTACAGTGGGCCGATCCTATCCCCTGTAGCTGAGCTACTCCAGACATAGTGAGCATAACTGGCTTCTGAATCAGTCCTTCAAGGCTGCAAATTTCCAAAGACAGGTGGAATAAACAGCGCACATTTCTCCCTGCTCCCTGCTGACAGAGGTCAGAGATCATTTACTTCCAGTTCCTCATGAGCTGCGCAGAGTCTGGTGCCTTACGCATACACCAAGCAGGGCCAACTCCATTGAGCAGTCATAAGCATGCTTTAGCAACTGCTGATTCATGGAGCAGGTTTGCTACACGAATTCCTCCCTTTTCCTCATAGCAGATGGAGAAGTTATTGAAGATTCGTGCTGTGGGTATCCTTATTTCCAGTTCATATGCATCAAGAGTATACATTAAAGACAAGTAGACCTGTCTGTTCTTACAGACAACTACTAGAAGCTGCTGTTTTCCTATCCTAGTGGGGGTGGGAGGGAAGAAATTTGAGTTTATAAACTTTCAGTAGCCTTTTTTAAGCTGCAATTCAATCTAACCTGTATTGGGGTGAAATCTGTCCTGCATACACAGAACAAAGGTGACACTGACCCTGGTGGGTATTCTTCAAAGCGCTGCAGCTAGGGCTGGTAAAAAAATATTTTGTTTAAAGCTTCGGAAATCCCCCTGACTTCCCCTCCCAAACGGAAATTTCCATGTGAAATGCCTGATCCTGACACACTTTTAAGAAGCAGCTTTTCAACAGTGGGGAGAAAAGAATTGTTGGGGTTTTCTTTCAATGCTTTTAGATCCCATCCTTCAAAACATGGGATTAAGATTTTACAGTTTGATGATAAGGGAGATGAAAACAGGAATTCCCGTCACCTTCAGTTGAAATCTATTTCTTGTGCAACTCTGAGTACGTGTCCCCAAGTCACCCAAGAGGCAGCGACAATTTTTAGCCCCCACGGGGCTGCGTTGCCTTATCAGGTGATCTACCATGGCTTGGGTACCTGCAGTCCTCACAAGGCTGGGATTGTCTACATACCCTTTCTATAACCTCCAAGTAGGAGTATAATGCTGTGCATGATAAGATGGGCTGGACATGTCTAGGTCTTGCTTAGCTTGGAGTTAAGAGGGAGGAGAGATATTTAAATGAAGTGTTTGAGATTTATCCAGATATTCCCACAGCCAGATCCAGCTCCTTGGAACTGACCCTATAGCATTCTCCCTCTTTTCCTAAGGGCTTCCTCAGACTGAGGTTCAACGGCACTCGTGAAGCTCTGTCACTGTATTAACCTGTACCAGTGAGACTTACCCAATCTGCCATTGAGGCTGTAATTGTCACCCACTGAACACCTACTACAGCATTTCTGTTATTTTTAATTAACAACAGGCAAAGTAAAATTACCAACTCAGTCCTCAGTGAGTCTGACTTGAATCTATGCCCCCTCAGTAACAGAGAGGTTCATTGTCAGCAGAGGAAAATGCATCAACCTGTCAAGGGATAGCGAGGCAGAAAACCCCTAACCATACCAGAAAGTTTCGGAAGACGAACAAGGCTCCTTCTCCGGCTAGAGCATCAGGGCTTATTTTGCAATTAGGAAAGAGAAGATAAAGGGACAAGTGAATTTCCTGCTGTGATGGGGCATTTGCAATAGAGTCCCTATAACTACATCTTGTTCCTAGTGGTACCAATCTACACAGTGCTGGGTTATTATGTAGTGTCTTGGACTGCTTGGAGGTAATAAGCATTCATGGAAAATGGACTGCTATTAGCCACCAGCAAAAGCTGATTATAATAGTGCGAGCACTGGAATATGTTTTCCACCCATTTACAAGAGGAGTAAAATAACAGGAGGGAAGAAAAAAAATAAAATAAAAAAATCACATTTGCCAGTGTTTGGAGCGTAGTGTGCTCTACATACAATTATCGAGAGAATGACAGGAAATTGACCCATTTACTCAGAAAAGTTCCTATCGTGTTCTGCACTATTTCATTTCATGCCCATTTGAGAACAAGTCATTTCTCTTCAGGGCAGAAGATAAATTGTCAGCTCGTACACACATCTCTTTTCACTGCCAGGCACAAAAATATCACAAAGAAACATTTCCCTGCCCTCTGCTTAATTTTCTTTTTCTTCTTCTTCATCTTCTCTAATAAATGGTGCTAACTATAAAAGTCAACGGACTGTAAATAAACTCAATTCTATTCCTACCTTACCTTATGATTGATTTTCGGACATAATGTATTCCACCCACAAGGTCTCTTGTCTGATTCAACCACTCTTCTCAGTACCAGAGAAAAATCAGATAGCAACCTCGGTGGAATAGCTTTATGTAAAAACAGAAACATTTGGCAACTACGGTTTTCTTAGTGGCACATTGTAATACACACTATACCGCATTACAGCCCAGCAGAAAGGCTTTGTGTCAGTATGGAGAGCTTGTGTCCTGCGGTGGGAGTCTTCTCTGCAGGGTCTTTGCTGCGCCTTTAGGCAGAGGTGCTGCCAGCATTGCCACTGAAGAAAAAGCAGAATGAAGTGGCACTTGGGTTATGGTAGGTATGTGTGGTACAGGGTGCAGGGCAGCCTAGCCATCTTCCCAGCTCTGTCCTTAGACTTCACCTGTCATTTGACCCATCCACTTCTCCACTCACTAGGAACATGCTTGACAGAGAGGGCAAGAGCAGCAATTGGATCACCATGATAGACAGAAAATTCACAGAAAAAGGAGGAGCCAGAGACCTAAAGACAGCAAGGTCCAGGGGAAAAGGCAGCACACGTGGGCGAGAAGAAAAAAAAAAAGTACGCCATGGAGATATCTCTATCTACGTCTACATCCTGATCTCAGGTTTCTAGAGAACTGAGCTTGCTGTCCCTGCTGCTTTCAAGTGACAGTGCTCAGTCCTGGTTAATATCAAGGACATCAATGAACACGGAATTAAACAGCGTCCCCAATGGAAGTGCCAGCAGTCCGGGTCTGCAAGCAGAATGCAGGTGTCTCCCGTGCTGTACAGCTGGAGAACTGCTAATGTAAGGATGAGCCTTGGGCACAGAAGAGCCAGCATGGCAGTAATTTTGTACTCTCCAGCTCCAGCCATATCCTTCAAACACCCTTCCAGTCCTCAGCTGCTTTCTTCCCCAGTTTCTTGAGGTTCAAGTTAGAGCAGCCCAGCAAACCCCGAGATCACACAACCTTTCCTGCAGCTTGTGTGCTGGCCAGCACACCTCAGCTTATCCTCCCATCCCTCACTCTGCAAGGTGTAACCTCCTCTTCTGTATGTCTGTAGTACATGTGGTGCTGAACACACTGTTCATTTGCTCTAGGACTTCACATTCAATCTAATCACTTGCCATAGTTCTTTCACCTGAATATTAGCTTCCCTGTGCTCTTCCATCCTGGAGCATCATCACCAGGCGTGAAAATTACCAACCATTTGGAGCAGGAAATGAGATGGGGAAGGGAGCCCAGAGTCAGCACCAGCCTCAGTAGTTACACCACTTCAATCTTAGACTGAGAGCAGCAAAACTCATGTTTTGCACAGAATCTAGTCATGGGAAATGTTATTCTGACCACAGTTTTGACTATAATGGAGCTATGCAGAATATGAGCTTGGGAAGTGTCTTGCGAAAGAAAAAGCCTTTCTTCACAAACAAGCAAGATGTTCAAGGTTCTGCTAGCTCACAGCCAGACTAATTATTTTTTTTTTTTTTTTAGCCCCCAAAACACTGTTCCCCAATTAGGAGAAGGGATTAGCAGAGTAACAAAAGGAGGAGCTTCCAGATCAAGAATCATTTGGAAATTATAACCAAAACCAAATTGCTGGGGTCTGCTCCCTGTCCCAGAGAAAAGCTGTTTGCTGCTGCTTAGCACAGAGCACAGCTGCCTCTGAAACACAGAGTCTGCACATGCCTACAGGGAATGAGAAAAGGAAAAAGAGAGAAAACAGCTCTCTGCCTCTCAGCGAGAGGGTTTTGTACCTCTCTGGCTGACAGCACGGACCTTTGGACATGTACAAGCGCACAGCAGAGAGCATTACCTGCTTGGGAATAGCACTGCTGTTCGCCTCTGTGAGGGCGGACAGATTCGCTCAACTCCCTAGAACAACAGTGAAAGCATTAAAAGACACTTTCACCTTCCTGTCTTCATCAGCCGAGGAATGAATTTCCTGTAGCTAATTACGCATTTTAGTACCAAGATAGTGATTGTCCTCTAACTGCAAACATCTGCCTCCAGCCTGGGGTAGAGCCCAGCGTGGACTGCAGGACCTTGAGCACTGGCATCAGGCGATTGCAGGACGGGATGGCAGTCCCTTATCTCCTGCCCAGTGAGTGATGCAGACACAGTTACGGGAACACGAACCTTGCTGAAATGGGATCCAGCACCGGAGGTGCCAGCTGCTGACCGTGCAGCCTCCTGCTACATACCAGCCCCATCCAGTCCTCCTCCCAGCTGCCCTCCCTGCCTGCTCAAGGCCCACACGGGAGGCCTTTGGGTCTGCTAGCTACCAGAAGAAGCTCAGCTCTTCCCTTTAAGGCTGGATGCAAAGCCCATCAATCCACATATCTGTGGCAATTTTTACACTGATGGGATATGGCTTTAGCTTTTATCAGGTAACTGCTGCTTATCCACAGGTCAGGCTCGCTGGGCTCACTCTTGGTCCCTTAGAAAATAACCAAACTTTTACTAACATTGAGTAAGGAAAGTCAGAGCCCTTCAAATGCGTGTCCTACTCCCTTCTCCTTGCTCCTTATTCCTTTGTTTATAAATGTTGAAGTATGAGTTAAACCTTGACTGCTGCCACAGCCCTGAAGTCACACTGATTCCCAGACAAGGGTGAGAGCAGCGATGTGACCCATCCACCATCCGCACAGAAGCAAACTCCCTTGCACAGGAGGAAACTTGCTTCCCCACTCCGTGTCACTTCATACATCAACACTCACCTCTCAACACCAAAAAATAAGGAAAAAATGAAGCAAACATCTTCCTCTGCCAACACATACACACATACACAAATATTCTGGTAGATGGAGGGGTTAGTGCCAGATTTTGAAAATTATTAAACATTATGTACAAAGAAAACATAATGAGCTCCTATGGGATGTAGAAAAAATTACCGATGAATGAGGGGAAAATGGATAACCACTCTTGGTTTTGCCACTGGTGAATTATTTAATAATCACTCCCCAGCAGATGGAATATATTTATCCACCCCATTAGAGCACATTTTACAATTTATTTACACTGCTTTAAAATATGATTATTTATTTTAAAAATAAACAAGGTATTCACAAGGGAAAATGGAAGTAAACACAAGTTAAAGTGTGGGGGGGAAAGCATCTTTATAGCTTTTTAGTTAATTATAGGGAATTTCCACTAAAATTCATGTCAATCTTCCTTAGTTATCTTCAACTTCAAAAACTAGAAACTGAAAACTCTGTTAATGTAGCCAGTCTAGACTCCTCACACAATAAAGAGGGTCACTTTATGAGATACAGTCTATGCCTCTTATGCTTTCATTAATCACATTGTTTTGGGTACTAGAAGTCTGATTCAGCTCCCAGTAATATCAAAGGAAAAATTCAAATCAGGATCAGTGGGAGCAGGCCCATACCTTAGACTAATTGGATTTACAGGATCAGGTCCCTCATCTAATCTAGAGTGACTCTACATCCGTGGACCGCCAAACAGCACTTAGCCTTGCCATTTAATTAGCTACTTATTCTAAAATGCAAAGGGTGCCATTTCGCAAAAATTGAAAATGCAAAAGGTATAATTTAGTACCATGTAAGTGCATGAGTATACTGTCTGCTCCCAAAATTAAAATAGCAATTGTGAGCAAAAGGCTTCGCCCACTCATCAGCAAAGTGTGCTACTGATAACTGCAGAGTGATTTAGACGAGCTTGAGGGAAAGTCCACAAGGGGAAGGAATACCTTTCCCAGGCAAATACCAAGTCCTTTTAGACTGAATTGAGGTTTCCAGATTCTTCCTGTGCAAGTTTGTGTGTATGTACAGGTATACACTGCCCATGGCAGGGTGCAAAGGAACTTCACTACCCAGGTGAGCACTGGTTTTTAGAGCCAGAATTTATCTGGTAGAGGAGAGGTCAAGAGACAGACCCACAGCGCAACACAAGTTTTCCTACTTTGCCCATACAAAGCAAAAGACAATCCCCAGCCCAAACCCACTGTCCCCTCACCAAAGAAAAGATTAGTTACTGTTGGTGAAACCTCTTCAAAGTTAGTTTTTCAGTAACCCATTGTGATTTTCTTTATGACCAGCAAAGGTTATTTATAGATCTCAAAGGCAGGAGAGTCCCACAGTGAAACCATCAACAGCTATTGGAGAGGCAACACTTTCAAAACTGACTAAAGATTAAGATTACTTAGTAGTAATAGTTAAAGTCTCACTGTCAAGAGTGGGTTAGCAGACCAAAAAGCAAGTTCCTCAGTCATTTATGTGCTTTTGAAAATTTTTCTCCAGGTCGCAGAGATAATTTCTTTCTCATACCTTGTTTCCCCTCCCCAGACCAAGAAATTCTGCAACTGAAATGGATCAAAATACATATTTTGCAAAAGATACCACCTTAAAAAGTAGGGACATGACAGACTTAAATCCAGATGCAGGTGTGGATGTCAATGCTTTACCAGCTAACTAGTTCAGTAAAAGGGCTACTCTATAAATAAACTGGTATAGTAAATGCTATACATCTTTAAAGTTAAAATTAAGTACTAGAATACTATAACTTAAAGAGCTCAGACTGAGGAGAGCAAATTGATATGCCCTCCTTGCTAGCAAAGGGCTCAAACATAAGCAAGCCCTCTCGTGAACTGGGAGTGCTGTGCTTTTCAACAAGAAAACCAAACCAACCTCTAAAATCTCAACATCCTGGAAGAGTAAAAGCAAGTTCACTGCATATTATTTCTGGAAAGACAGATATCAGATTTTAAAAACTGCTTCCAGCACAATCGCCTAATACAGGATTACAGACACAGATACAGATGTGCACTTCTCTGCTGGGATACAGATGTTGCAGGCAAGGGAGGAAAATGCTCCCCTACCCTCTCTTTAGAATGCAAAATAGAAGGGTCAAACACCTCATGTGGAGTTATGCACTCATTTATTTTAGAGACAGAAAGGATTAAATACATCTACATAAAGGAAAGAAAAAGTGTTTAAACAACAATAAAAAAAGATTTAGTGGTATTAATAAAGAACTCCCTTAAACCGGCATGTCATCATTAAAGTAATTAATAGGGCACGCAAGGCACTTCAGTGAAAAGTGAGCAGTGCTCACATTAGAACCTTTCAAGCTTTCACTTGACCTCAAGACAGACTACGGCATTTCTGTGCAAAAGTACCCTCTAAAACAGAGATGGGAGCATTCAAGTCTATAAAAAAGTGATTTTAAAATTTAACTGATATGGTCTAAGTCTAAAATGCAAAGGTTAAGGGAATATTAGAAGGGCAATAATTCTATCTGATTAAACTTTCATCCGAAGTGACAATAAAATGTTCAAAATGAATTAAGGATTTTATTAACAGATGCAGAAGCTCTATAAAAGAGTTTGAAATCTAAGTAGCAGAGGAGAGGTTTTATGGATTTTTTTTTTGTCTGGATGGAGGTGATATTGCTATAAAACTTTAATCTTATTGCCACGCCACAGTGAAAGTAAACCTGTCAGAGGTAACAGAGCAAATCAGGACCGCTTTCTCTTCCTTCTCTATGCTGCAAGGACCTCTTTCCAGCATATAAGAATCTGTACATTCTACGTACAGCATTGATACTATAGGTGACAGACACACAAAGGCAGGTTATGTGCTGGTGATTCACCTGGACTTCTGCTGGTTGCAATAGTCCCAAGGTGGTACATACAGGCAACTTATACGGACTGTTCCAAACAAATACTGAGCAAAAATTGGTGCTACACCACCAGGGACTCTTCAGAACGTTTCAGCCTTTCCAAAATGGAATTAAATCTTTCAGGACTGTTTCAGATATTTTAGTTATTAGTACCTTTGTGTAATAAGTGGATCACATCAATTTCTGAGCCCTTGAACAAATGCATTTCACTACCTTAAACCAATTAAGTTTAAGCCAACTATAAATCTCTGGAACAGGATCAAATAGAAGACTTTTGTGAAAATTATTACTAAAAGCAGGGCGTATATTACTTAGAGCAGAGCTCAGCCCCATCAGGGCAGTTTAGGCTCAGTAGCATTTGCCAGCCATGATTTAGGCCATCACTAATTTTTCCTTCTGCCTTGCTGCCGCTAAATTCTGGCAACTTGGTTGCCTTGGTGATTGCTGCAGTGTCTGTGGCACATGCACTGGAAGACATCTTGCAAAGTGGGTTGGCTTTTCTGGGAACTCATGAGCCTTTTGTGTATTGGCAAGAGTGCTATGGTGATCACCTGTGCCACGGTGCCTACTCTACCACCCCTCGACCCACCAATGCAGCAGTGCCCGTCCCACACTGCATCCTCTGTGCAAGGACCCAGGGCTCAACCTCTCGCTCCCTGCAAAGCCCCATCGTGTGCTGCAGCTGCCCCTACTCGCTGCTGAGGAGCAAGCCCAGAAGGCAGCTTGAGAGATGCTCATACCCTTTCTTTTGCCTTACACTACCCACAAGAAAAGCACAGCTCCTAAGAGGAGCAACCGACTGCAAATTGCCAGGGAGACTAGGATGTCAAACAAATATTTTTCTTTTCACAACAGAACATAAATATTTGGCAGCACATTTAATTTTAAAAGTCTAAAAGTTACTCAAATAGAGTGGAGAATGTTGCTATGATGTTCACTTGCTTCCTAAAATATGACCAGTCACAGATGGCTTGCTGTAGGAAATATTAAATAAATTTTTAAAAGTGTTGTCTGGCTTTAACACAGATTGCATTTACACAGATACCTCTGTTGGTGGAACGCCAAGATGGTGTATTGGTTCAAACACATACTTAAACAAAAAACTACATTGTCAGTAGCTAATGGAATATTCATACTTAAAATCTCAATCCCTGATAACATCTGAAAGTTAATTTACATTTCAACACTGTTCCCTGCCCCCCCCCGCTATATTTTCCTTCACAAGCAAGGGAAAATATCCAGGTTTGGTCAGTAGCAACTTTAAGGTTTTGGGCACCATAACGATTATTTGCTTAGATTTTCAGAGTAGTTTGAAATAATACTTACATAAAGATCATTAGGTAACATGAGAATCTGAAAACAACAGAAGGCCACTTTGTGTTAAAGAGTCGAACAGTAAGGACATAAATACAATCAGCCGCAGTGTTAAATTATCATATGTTAGCAGATTAACTCCAGCAAGACAATAAAAATCAAAACAATACAAAGATCTTTTCCAGTTCTCAGCATCTACAGCAACACATTCCTCTGGTGCCTGAAGAAGCTTACTGGATTCCTGCTTTATACCTGAAACCAAAGATGTTACAAGGGTTCTTGATCCGGTTTTCTTCCCCCACGAAGCTCCATGTTTGACAACAGCAAAAGCGTTTGGAAGCATGGGCATGTAGCATAAAGAATGCCATCATTTCCCGATGCCCTGCACTTACTGCACTGCCTCAGAGAGCTGGGCAGTAAGTCTGCTCAGAGGGTCACAGCATCAAGTTGCTGTGAAAAATCTATGTAGTGCTTCTACATTAAATGTCTTCCAGGAAGCAGCAGCCAAGGGAAAGCAGGGGCAACTCCGTGCAGATCCCGTCTCTCATTTTAAACCACCCAGACACCCCACCAGCCCCACACTTGCGGACACGCACGGTGCCATTGCTGCCTCAGCTCACCTGGATGGTCCTCACAGGGAAGGGTGCAGACACAGCGACCACAGGTCTCGCTGGCCACACCAACCACCATGCTCCCCGCTGCTGTGAGCTGCTGCCTACCCATGCACAATCATCTCTTGTCCCCAGCAAATGCTACAGCCCCAGAGTCGAGCTATAACCTGGCCTTCCTTCTGCCCAGAATACCCAGGTGGGTGATTTACCTGTCAATACTGTACTCAGCCCATGGCTTTACAATCAATGCAGCTGAGAAACAACAACACGCTCGCAACTCGCTTTGACCCTCCCCGTGAGCACCAGACGCTCACCGTACTCTTGGAATCAATAAACTCTTTCTCCTGTCATCATTCACGCCTGTTGTGCTTTCCCTGAACTGCCACGATTTTGTTTTTTTCTAACCAGAAATCTACCAAGCCCGCTGGGGTTTCTGCGTGTGGGCGCGCGATGGCAAGTTAAACCCTCTCCTCTGCAGCAAACCAGCCCCGCAGGCAGGCCTAGCCCCGCAGGCAGGCCCAGCAGCCCTGCAGGCAGGCAGCGGCCGGCAGGCTCAGCCCTGCAGCCAGGCTCAGCCCCGCAGCCAGGCAGCGGCCGGCAGCCCCGCAGGCAGAGGCCGGGCCAGGCCGCTAGAGGGAGCCCCGGCCC
>Ga0065711_1042642_pt1 | contig 15240 bp, 11 predicted proteins | sample Hoacrofraction12_FD_59098 | JGI IMG/M metagenome (GOLD analysis project Ga0065711, IMG submission 59098) | Hoatzin crop microbial communities from Cojedes, Venezuela - Epithelial fraction 12 v2 (version 2) | ecosystem: Host-associated > Birds > Digestive system > Esophagus > Crop | place... | reverse complement strand
TCCTGTGCAGCCTGCTGTAGGTGACCCTGCTTCGGCGGGGGGGTTGGACTAGATGACCCACAGAGGTCCCTTCCAACCCCTACTATTCTGTGATTCTGTGATTCTGTGATTCTGTAGCTGTCCCCTTCCCACTTTTCCCATGGCTCTAGGACCCAAGTCACCTCTATTCTCCTTCTCGAGCCTTTCCTTGAAGGAGTGCCAGGGAGCCCTGCAAGGCGTGGTGTTGGCAGGCAGGGGTGTGTGGGACATGGGTGCATCCCCCCCCCATCCCCGCTGCGGTGCGGTGCAGAGGAGCTGGGCACATCTCAGCACCTGAAGGGGAGGGAGTGGATCCCACGATGGAGCAGGGCCTGACCGCGGGCAGGGAAGGGGACAAAAGGGAGCACGAGGCTGCTGCAGATACAGTGGCAGTAGCTCTCAGCTAATCATGCTGCTGGTTTGAGGCATTTTATGTGTTTAGGATTGCGACATTTACCACAGTGTTGATACATTCCCCATCACTCAGGACAAAAGCATTGCTGCAGCTTGAGATCACTGTGCTTGTAGGGTGTGTTACCTTGGGTTTGGGGTTTTTTTTTGCATTTTTGGGACAGTTGTGCTAATGCCTTTGGATCAACCTGCCCAAACTCAAGTTCCGCTGCTGAACCACATGCTTGCTGGACTTCAGCCAATGCCACTTGACATGACCAGTGCCTGTCTTTGTGCTTTGATTTTAGGAACTCTCATTACCAGACGGAAAACAGATGCTTCCCATCCAGACTAATCAGGGAAGAAGTATCACCCAGGGGATGCATCTGTTTAAATATAGTTTAAAGTAATCAAATTGGTCAAGTTTCAGGACCAGCAGAGCTCTGCCATGAGGGACAAAACAAAGGGACTGAATACAAATATTAAATCTGTGCTCACACATGATTCTGGGGACTGTGCTGTGCATTTTACCACCAACTGAAATACCCAGAGGATAAAACAGCAGCTGGGATTAAAACAAAGCTGCCGTCCATCCAAAGTACCAGTAAATCACGTGGGATTATTACTTTGCTAGAGATTTTACTGGTGTGGAAAGAAAAGAAAGTTGAAGCTGATTTCCACCAAACAAAGGAGTTAAGAGGAATCTCCAGCAAAAGTAAGCCCTCATCCTGCAAAATCTCTACCCAGTTCTTAACTGTAAAATTAACAACACATGAAAACCTAAACCCACTGTTTCCAAACAGGATTGGGGTCTGACAGGGGCTGCACCAATCCATAAGGGATGATTTCCTCCCTGCAGTTTATAATATGACATCCAAAGGGTGGGAAATCATCAAATGTGCATAGGTTTCTTACCTGCAAAATTTCCTTTTCTGTTTATACAGATGCTGAATGTGAACACAAAGGAGATCAAGCATTTGGTACATCAGAGGAGAAAGGCAGAAGAGGTGAGGAGGGACAGACACATGGTAAAAAAATAGGATATAAAAGTGACTCTTACAAGTACACAGAAGTGTCAGAACAGTCCCTAAAATAACCTGTCTGATGGGTATAATGAGTGATACAAAACTAGTGCTTGCTGTAATCATGTGTCCAGATGAAGCATCCCCCTTCAACCACATTCCCTAGGAGGCTTCATTCTGGACCACTTGCTAGAAACCAGCCACAGCTCATAGCGGGCACCATATGACAACAGACGTTTACCAGCATCCTCCGAGAAATTAATTTGTGCAAGCCAAACTCCCAGTAAACATGTCACGATCCCCCACAGCACCAAATCAGTGGGAAGACTGGGTTCTGTCATGGGGAACAGGACTGAAAAGCAGTGAGAGTTGGACCAGTACTGTCTCCCTCCACATCGGTGCGAGGGTTGATGAGCCTGCTGGCTGTCTGACGTGCTGCCTAGTCTCATTGCTGAAGCTGGGATAACTTTATGGAGAACTGGAAGTAATTCTTTTTAAAAATGAAAACTAAACCATCCCCACCTATGTCCATCCACCTTTGCAAAGGCAAGCATTATGTTTTAGAGGTTTTTAGGAAATCAGCTGCTCTGTAGGTTTTTGGTCAGAGCTGTGGTTCAGTGTGCCTTGGGCTTTGCTTCGCTAAGAAGCACAGATTAATCCCGTGCTACTCTTTCTTCCAAGACTCCAGCACAAATGATTCAAAGGAAACTGTTAGTGCAGACTGCATTGAACCTTGCATTAACTGAGCTCGCTGCAAGGCAGGTGCATACAAAGGGGCTGCAAGCCAAGCATCATTTGAGGGGAATGGGAGTATTCTGGGGTGAGAGTAATATGGCCACAGCCTCTGGCCCAGATTTTTGCTGAATTCATCGCCTGACGTCTTCTTAGAGCCAAAGTACCAGGAGTACAAATGTCTGAGTAGGACATGGGAAATGGATAGTCTGAAAACCTTCATCTACATCCCTGCAGTATCTAATTGTGAAGGATACTTCAGTGTAATGCCATTCATCTGAAGTTCACAGCAACCTATCCTAAGGTTTCATATCATCCTTTGTCACGGTATCTGAGCCCTACACAGTCCATACTACTAGGAAACTCTAGTAAATATGTGTAGTTAATCCATGGACTTTTCCTCTCCCTGTGGTAGGAGGGCTTCCATTTTTCTGATTTTTTTCTTCTCTTTTAAATCCTGCTCTGTTTGGTGAGCTGGTTTTACTGTGTGGTTATGCCAATGGAGAAACAACTTTTGAGGGTGGTTAACGATCAGCAACTAGAATTCGCAGTTTCTTTTAGAAATGTGTTCAACAGCCCAATCCGTTGACGAAGAAGGTAACTTTAGATCATAATGATTAACAAAAAGAATAAAAAGGGGACATCAGACTCTCTCTTTCTTTCTAGCTTCATGCTCCTATTGGAGGGCTTCTACCCTACAAGATTCAGAATGAAATTCAGGTCGTGCCTTCCACATCTTGGAGTCTCTGGAGCATATGAGTCTACTTCGTGCAGCCACGGTTCCCTTTGCTAAATGTTCTGTGCAAGTACTTGTAATCCTAGCCTCTTTTATTGCCGATGTAATGACATTTACTGGAAAGCACATTAGGAAAAAATAGTCTGGGCTATCTTCATTCTTTCAAAAACCTGCAATTTAATCTGGAGGTCAGAAGATGGCAGCAGTAAGGCATAATTAGGGCTTTTTTTGTCCACGGGCTTTTGTTTCAAACCACGTTTTTATTCAAAAAAGAGGCAGATTTTTAAGAAGGTGTTATTTTTAAAAGTGGCATCAAGTATTACAGGCGTCCTTCCAGTAAATGTGAATGCATGACTGCTTTTCATCCTAAGGGAAAGCAGTATCAAGAGCAGAATATCCCTTATTATATGCTAGCACACTTTTAGAAAAATCGTGTTGCCCTATTATCTTCAGAAAACTAGTGTTCCATCTTACCCATAAGAAAATATAATATATTTCTGTAAATGTCCATACATAGAATTATTCAATACAGTGAACATTTTTTGAATTTCAAGGATCACTTCTTTGAAATAAAAAAAAACTATTTGTATTGCAAGCATTTCTCCCAGTGAAGGCTACATTTTAAAGCTCAAGAAAAGCAGAGAGATTCTACGGTGGAAATATTCATCAGCTGATGAATGTTCAACAGTTTCACTCCACCTCGAAGGTCTTTGGCTGTGAGTCTGTTAGCTTCACCCATAGCTTAGCAGGGTGTCAGCTATCAAAGGACAGCAAGTGATGCCAAGAGACAAAGTGTGTTTGATTGAGGCTGTTAGTGCAGAAAGAAAAGCCAAGAAATGAGGCATTGTCACTGAGTCTGTGTCCCCTTCTACAACAATAACCTAGTGTGGTTAGTAGACCATATTCTCAAGCTTTACTATCTGATGTGACTGTCAATACGCCTGCTGAGCTTTGGCATGACAAGTCTTGCCCTTCTTCAGGTTCTGACCTAATCAGTTGCCTTATTTTGCTGTATCCTCACAAATGTCATTGCATTTCATGCTCACTTCAGAGAGATTTGAAGCCATTTTATCTACTCGTTTCTGTGGCTTTAAGAGGACAGTCCTGGAAAGACTCTTGTGTGATGTGAACCACATGCTGGCTTTGACAGTGTGTGATATTGTCTGTGGGATAAAACCAGTGCAGTATGTCTGTGGATGGCAGTGTTCATCCCTTCAGCCATGTACCTCACACTCTTCACTTCAGTGTGGATGACTTGCCCCAGGACGCCTTTCTGTAGCTACTGCTGAAGAACCAGGTGCCTTTTTCCAGGCAGAGTTCCTCAAGTGCTCTGGTTGTACCGTGTGTCGTTGCAGCATGCCTGTCCCTTGAGAATGATGAGCTCTGGACAGTTGCTTCTCCCTGGGCCAAGCAATAAGCTTTTGTCTGACAGACAGGATTCATATGTCTCCAGTTAACAGATTCAGGAGTCCGAGTAATTTCTGTTTTTCACTGGATGTAAAAAATTGTATGTAATGCAAAACATGCAGATGTTGCCTTTATTTCGTAACATTCATTTCTTCCAACTTTATTCATGCCTGTGGCATGGAAATAGCTTGGGATAGTCATCTAATAGTTTCTACAAGGAGTTGTTTATCTTGTACAACACACTTCTGCTCCTCAGCTGCTAGCAATGAGTGCTTCTTCATTTCTTCAATGAGCCTGGGCAGATTGACACGAGTTGAAGATCAAATCCCATGTGATTAACTGTGACAATAACCACAGCTAATATGGTCTTACCCTGTATACCTCTAGTAATCCATCTAAGACCTAAGTAATCTAGTCAAAATAATAATTCACGAGGTGTCTGTCAGTTATCAGAAAAGGAGCAGAACATCTGTGATTCTTCTGCCTGTCTCAGTCTCAGGGCTCATAATGATCAGAGTCGCTCCTTCCCACTGCACGCGGCTGCTTCAGAGGACAGTTACAAGTCACTGCTGTGCGGTGATTTGTCCTGTATAACACATACATGTAACCTGATTCATCACTGAGCGACTCCAGAGTCATGGCAGTATGATTCAACTAATTTTACAAAGATCTGCCTATTACTTGCTTTAATGAAGATGCAATGGATCATGATGACACAAGCTACAAAAAATACCAGTGTGGTTTGAGTAGTCCACTGACCACACAAAAGAGAGAAAATATGCTGTTCAACAGCTGGTACCATCCTAAGTCCTGAGAACCAACTGGACTTCCAGCTGATATTTAGAAGTACCCTGAACTAGTATTGTTTAAGAAAAAAAGGTTTGTAATAAAAAAAGACAAGTTAGGTCAGGGATGTGGAGACTTTCACCCTGTATTTTTACAGGTTGTATTTTACAACCCTAAGTGTTGTAATCCTGTAATACAATTTTTCATAGAACAAAAACATCTAAAGGTAGTGAATGCATATATCCCCTTAGAGTTGGGAAGACGGGAGCTTATGAAATCAGAGTAGACAGCACTACAAATATCATTCAGTCACACATCATCCGTAGATACATTGGCTCTGCACATGACTACAGGTAGAATTGAATGATCTTCCCTGTTATGCTATATTTAAAAACAATCTTCAAATCACATTTTCTCAGTAGAGAGAGCTTTTATGTAATACATGATTGTTATCAGTAATAGCAATTGAACTAATGCCATCTTTATTCCACTCAGCCAGTGGGGCCAGACAATAAAGTAATCTCTCTCCCTTGTAATTTAATTTTGCCATGGGGATCATTGGTGCTACTTGGCAAAATCCGTGCATAGAAGTAATAGATATTGTTGAAAAAAATGAAATAAAATCCCAATATGCTGATGCTATCTTGATAATACCTAAAAATCCATCTGTGTGCCAACTTCCATTTCCTGATCAAATCAGAATATGTGAATATTACCTATAAAAGTATCTGTAAAAACTTTGATAGAAACATTTTGAGTTTTGCCTGGGGAAAACCACTCAGTCACTCACGACACTAAGGAAATATATTAATGGACTTATCCTCTGCGTCCAATCATAAAGTGATTTTCTTCACTATAGGTGGTAGTACTTCCATTGAGGTTCAAAACAGAAAATGATTTAGCTACTCCATGTGAGGTATGGCAAATGTTCCCATATATTAAATGGATCACTGTGCCTTCCAGAGAGAGTACTGTATTAAGTACAAGCTGGGGTGTATTACAACAGCTTAATCCACGCTTATTTATATTGATGTCCCTGTGGAACAATCAAAAGTTCAAGTTCATGGACAAATTGACTTCTCGGTGTGTGTGCACTCAGTCTGTAAGGCCTTGATCCATCCAGCTCCCTTTGGGTACCAAGCCCCTGTACCTGCGACTTCTGCACTCACGTCTGTGTTCCCTGTCTGATCCTGTGGGACAGGGTACACGCAGGAGGCTGCTGTCTGGATTTCCCCAGTTCCTTCCGTCTCCACAGAACATGTCACTGCCCATTCCATCAGTGATGCTGTGCTTGGAGATACCTGCAAAGTTTTGGGTGAGTGCAGGTCCGGTGAGGCAGGGGCTGTCTTTGAGGCACAGTGGGATCAGCTCTCTCAGAGCCACAAAAACGCTGAACTAGAAAAACCATCAGAAAGCTGCTTAGGAAATCTGGCAATACAAGCTGAGCTTTGGGCGTTTGTCTCAGGCTGAGCTACTGACTATGGCAAAGACAGGGATTGGAGATTCTTGTCATTTATCAGACAATAATCGCAGACTGTCAGTAGTGTCATTGGTTCTTTATTTATACAAACTTTGAGAAAAAAGTCTTTAGCACTGAGAGATACTATTGCAGAAATTTTATTTATTGGCATTGCACACAGAGGAAAAACTTCACCGCCCACAGTCAAAGCTGGAGAGCAGCTGATCACATATCACCAAGGCCTTAAGAAAGATCTGTGGTAAGCACTTCATTACAGAGTACAGTGCAGTGATTACAAGCCAAGGTACCCCCAGATCAGAAATATGAATACATTTTAAGCTCTAAGAATAGTTAAAAATATTCATCTGAGCCCATTTCTACGTTCAGTATTTGGAAGTAAACCTTATTTCTCCATGTATGGCTAAACTTTGAAGTGATAAGAATTTGCGCAAGTAATCCTTACCTTGTTGCTCAGTAGGACATCAGCTACATGCTTATGTTGCTGTTAATGGTTAGGCTTTTCCATAACATAGGGGAGAATATTATAATGGGTGGCAATGCAGACTCCACCTGCAAGGCTTGGAATATTGCATTTTCTGTGTTTGACTTGACTGGTTGGTTGGAGTTGTAGAAATAGGATGTGACATCTGCCTGGGCTTGCGTGTGCAAAACAGCAGCTGTGTGAGATGTGATCGACAAGAATTGGCTGCCTGCAGAGCAAGAAAACACCCACATAAATGACGTCTCTCTCTCTTCTAAAACATTAGGCAAGGAAGCCTTTCAACAAGGGGCAGGCAGCCTCTCAGGAAAGAACTGTCAAATCTGCTTACATCATTGTGTCTTGTTAAATTGGGAAATGCAACTCTTCTAATCATTAGTTCAGACAGTGTATCATCCCACCATCCATCAAGATGGCATTATTGTAATGTGTTATTTGTGTCAGTGTTCACTGTAGCAGAGTTCTTGGAGACTCCTGTAATGCAGCCTTTTTTGTCTTTTATAGAAAGTCAAAGAAACTACTTAAAATTAGGATTCTTAGGAAACAAATAGAAAACAACACAACAAGCATCATTACATTGCCGAATAAATCCATAATGCACCTACACCTTGAACACTGTAGGCTCTTCAGACCCCTCTGCCACAACAAGGATATGGAAGAGCCAAAGAAGGGAAGCAGAAGAGAACAAAGGCATGGCACCGCTATTAGGAATGAGTAGATCATCCAGGAGTCTTCAAAGTAGAAGAGAGACAGCTTGGGGAGGGAGGGCAGTATCGCATTGGTCTACAAAGTCTGAGTGACAAGGAGAGATTAGGCAGGGAGTGTTATTCACTATTTCTCATTATTCAGAAACCATAGCTATAAAATGAACATGTTATGTTCAACACCATTCAATTCCAAACAGTCAAAAGGATGTACTTCTCATGTAGTACACGGCCAAACGGTGGAATTCACACCAGAATACCTTGGATGCTGAATGGTGAGATCACTCCATGAGTCTGTAGAAGGTAAAACTGCTGACAACAGAAATAACTATCATTGCAGCTTCTTGAGGAGGAGCTTCTCTGGGCTGCTGAAACTTGGAAGGTCCAATGCATGTCCTCTTCTTACATTCCTCCTTAAACACTGACTTCCATGAGCTAGCTGCATCTTTAATGTGAGCCAAGAGACTTATTCATATGTTCCAATGGTGTAAACAAATTTTCACTGTTGGTATTATTAGCGACAATAATGGAAGTGATAAGATAGTACCTTACTTTAATAAAGTTGTTGATTTTTAAAAACATACTGTTTCCACTAATGTAAAGAAACTCAAAGGCCTCTTTGCCTGCAATCGAAAATTAGTATGGAGCTAGGAAGAACTAGTATTACAGTCAACATCTTGGATCAGTAGCAAAGGCTGATAAGAAGTCAGTTTTTATTTGACCCAGTTGAAACTCAGATATGGAGGAGACCTGACTGCCAATTTACTAGTGAAACTACTGTGGCAGATCCTGCTTTGGTTGTAATGGCTTAAAATGAAAATTTTATCCAGCTTTTCAGATTATTCTGTGAAATTTTTAATGTAGTGTTTTCCTTTTTGTGATCTGTAGCCCTCACCCGTATTCAATTTTCTTATTAAGAAAGGAAAAAATAATCAACCCAGACTCTAGAAGCACCTAAAAGATATATTTAAGAAAACACGTTATCATATTTCTAACACCTTTCAGCTGTGGTGCCAGGACAAATCAAGACAATGGCTGTGACTCCATAGGTTGCTCCCGTCTAGTGCCTTCATCCACTGGATCTCATTATGTGGATACTTGGGGGCAGGATCCTTCTACAGCCTGTGAGTCATAGTGCAGTACAGTCCCACCAAAAATAACATCTGAAAGTTATCTTGAGCTCATGAAAGCTTTGCTCCTCTTCAGTCATGTGTGGCATCCTCTGAGATTTGAAGTCATAAAAGAAAAATGAAAGTAAAAGCGATGCAGTCAGCAGTGTGACCTTCACAGCTGCAAATCCATTGGGAGTCAGAAGAAATTGTCTTCCTGTATAGGAAATACTGCAGATAGAGACCACAGCAGCACCTGGCCAGCCAAATCCAGATGCTGGCAACTAAATGCTACAGATGCCTGCCAGGTAGCTGATAAGCAGAAGCATTGCATTTGCACTTTGTTTTGGCACTCTTCAGGCCTGCACGCAGAGCATACCACTGGCTTTTGACGACAAGCAAAATAAGGGGGTTTTCAAAGTTACAAGGTAAAGAAAGGTGGGTGCTGTCATAGTATTGTATCCTTACTACATATTTGCTTCAACTAGTGGGAAGCTTTGTATTGTGAATAATCAGCAGTGGTGTGATAATACTATTAATGAAAAACAGAAATACATGCTTGTGAAGCATATGGAATGGGTATAAAATTGGAAGGGATTTTTATTTTTCTTAGTTAATTTTATTCAAGAGCTTTGAGTTAACTAAGAGGCATGGTTTCTACAAGTAGTATCTACTTGACGTGTTTACTAGTAATATACAATGCAAAAAGGAAGACAAGGATAGAGAGCAGTAGAGAGAATGAAGGTTTCAGTGTTTGTCCCAGTGAACGGCAGCCATAGCACTGGCTGGTGCCTGGGCTGGCTGGTGGTTGGCATCAGCCACCGTCCCCCTGCCTACACTGAAAAAGGTCAGAATGAGCTGCCTGGTACTTTGTGGTGGCTGAGGAACTGAGCTAGGCATCTGGCTTCCACATCCTCCTTCCCATTGTGTGGCTGTCATCCCCAGAGCAGAAGAAGGAGGTGTGAAAGGAGGGTGCCAGGATGGCCAGGAGCAATATGCACAACGTCTGTGTCTCTAACATGCCCCAAGACAACAGGAGCAGCAGACTCCATCCCTCTGCTGCTGGGTCTATCTCCTGGCTTCTCTTTCTCTGATGGAATGACATCAGAGACAAGAACAAGATCTGGGCTGAGCTTGGGTTTCTTCATCTGCTCCTTTTCACTCGTGTGACAGCAATGCTGGAGTGGAAGTAGGGACCACTTACTGGTGAGGGAAGGGATGGGGCTTCTCATTGGAACTGGAGTGAGAAGGCACAAGGCTGGGCTGTGTCGGGGTGATCGGTGACTGTATCTCAGGATGTGAGAAGCAATGGGACCTTGTACTTTTGTAAAACATAGAGATATGAGAAAAGAAATGAAATATCAGGGAGTTACTTTCTTCTAGTACTTGGGCAGAAAAAAATCACTTTTGGCTATGCATCTGAGGGACCCTGGCCTGACTCTCAGCTCTGCTAAGAGATACAGGAGATACAGGGTTAGTTTCATGCTCCTTACACAGTAATCTGAATGGCAAACAAAGACTAACTCTGAATCTAAAATTAACAACCTAATTCTGTATGATGTTGAATATCAAAGACTTCCATGGGGTTGTGGATCTTAGGGGGCACCTCTGTGTGTCATGGTCTTGCAGTACTGAGGCAAGTTAGTGAGCCTGCTAGTGCAAAGTGATGTGAGACCTAGTAAAGTGCACTGAACGGGACCCAGGGGACCTGGATGCATCCCACGTGGCCACTGAATGACTGAATGTGGGTGGGAAAATCCCTTCCCCTTCATGTGCTTCTTTTTACCCGCTCTTGTAATGGGCGTGGAAGTGCTCACCTCCATCAGAAAGCTCTTTGAGTGTTATGAGCACCAGGTAAAAGCAAGGCATTTCAATGAGCTGTCTGGAGACAGCTACATGTGCTACATGTATTTTATATTATTCCAAATGTAGAGTCAATGATAAAGTCAATATATTAAGAATACGGTCTGGGAGCTGTGGCTGCCAAAGTCACTGTGTGGCACCAGACACAGCTTCTTGCATGTTCCTCCTATTAGAAAGCTGTGGTGATAACATCTCAGTGGGCAACTGCAGGATTTGATGCTAATGATTACACACTGTTTTGAAAGCTCAGACTTGCTATAACAGTAGTGGTATGAGGGTCTGGGCCCATGTGAAATGAATTTCAGCTCTCAGTCTCACTGCCAGAGGGGAACAATAAAGACCTACCCAGGAGCCACTGGCAGTTTCTGAAGGAACGGCATGGGCTGTCACAAAACCTGCCCTATTCCTTCAGCTCTGTCAGGTTGGGGGCAGGCTGGTGGTGCTACCCGGGAATACTTGTGTTAAATGTGATTGCACTACCCACATTCAGCAAACACAGGTTTTTTTCCACTCCCTTCTTCTCAGCACAAAGTTCACTTGGAAACCAATAACGAACAGTCAAAGGAACGTCCCTTTCCTGTGAGTGAATGCCCTTGCTAAACTTGTACCCCCAACATACAGGCCATGTGCCTTAGTTCTCACAAGCAGTGTAGGTCGGTGTAAGGCAGGGATCATGCCAAATACCCCTTACCTGTTCTCCCGGGTAGGCAGGTTATTTTTTCCCAGCTGAAAATGCTAGACTAAAATTTGGCAAGAAGACAAAATAATCACACACAGGCTGGTAATGATGGTATCACCGGGTGTCCTGTAGCTTTGAGTTATTAACGTCACAGAAAAATTCATTAGCATGTCAAAGCACCGTAGCCCAGAATGCATACAGACCGGCATAAAGAATTAGGGCATGAAAGACAGCTTATGTGGAGAGTCACCGACAATGAAAAAAGAGAATATTGTGCTTGGGGCAATTGTCATTTGTCGGAGCCTTGTCAGTATGGTTTGAGACTACCGAATAAATGTGTCTAATCACATTTTGTTTGGCCACACTCGAAAGCAATGGTAATGAGGGTAGCCTCCATTTTCTTCTATACAGCACCCAGAGATGCAGGTATGTATAGGACCCTTTTCTCTGTCTCATCACCAACTTTCTTTCTGCTGTGTGGTGTCATACCATGTAGTATAAGGTATAGCAACCTATCCATTTTCTGACCCTCTCATTCGAGGTATTTATACTCTCACGCAGTGCAAATCACTGAAATCATCAGAGTAGTGTTGATTTGGAATCCTAAGGCCTCCAGACCAAAGCCACATGTGGTCATGCTGCAATCTGCCAAGCACTTGCAAGCTGGCTCAGTAACTGTGCAGGTGATCTTGAGAATATTCTTCTGCTACAGATATTGGTGGTGATAATTAACTAGACAATGGTCCCTCTGAGTCACTGCTCTGTCAAGGGTCATTTCAGTGCAGAGGTGTGCTCAGGTGCTATGTATGCTGTTTTCCAGGCAAGACATAAAATTGTGGTATCATAACTATTCCATGAGGAAGCGTAATGCTGATGAAGTCTGGTGTCCTACTTACATCCCAAAATGGAAAATTTCCACTCTGCCTGTTTGAAGGTTTGTTTACCTAGAGCGCACAGTTCTTTTGGAGCTCTGCGCAGTTACACATTGTTGGTGAATGTCGTTAGACAGCTGCTTTCTTTTTCCCCGAATTTGATGGCAACCTTGCCTGCCATTGGGGGTTGAGAACTGGGTACATCTTGCTTTAAAACTCAGTAAGTACCTTTGAATTCAGGTTGCATGGCCTTGGCAGCACTACAATTTTTATTTGTGCGAGCTAACATGAAGTGAGAGATTTGTTTTACTGACACTCATGTTCAGTGGAACTGGCACAGGCCAGTATGCAAAATGGATGTTAGCTAACTAGCAGGTGTTAGGTATGAGTAATGAAAGAAATGTGGGAGGCGAACTTTGCCTACTCACTTTGTGCAATACTTGTATCCCTGCAAAGAATAGCCTCTTTGTGCAGGCATAAGCCTTGCATTCATTTCCTTCTCTGATCTTATCTAGAGAATTTGAGTGACCCTGATATGCCATTAAATTTGGGTCCCTATACACTGAACTACTCCTTCCATTTTTATTCATGTCTTGGCATTACTGGTCATCCCATTTTTCTCCTCCACAGACAGATCAACACCCTGTAATATTCCTGGGCTAATTTTGTGTGTAGGGCATAATACAAAGCAGACGTGATCTGGGAATAACAATCCCAGCTTTTGAAATGAAGCACACCGTAATGTGATCACACATGTAGTCATACATTGCTCTGAGCCTGCAGTACCCTCAAAAGTTCAGTATTTTCTTTTAAGGTAACAAAGACTGTCTGTCTGTAGCCTACCTGTAGTCTAGAGACCATCTATATTCTAAATACCATCTGCCTAAAGTCTACTATACAAGATTTCTAATTTACTTCTGCAGTATAGATTTCCCAATGAAGCAGGGCGTGATTCTCAACTATTGTTTTTAAGGTGGGGATTCAGAACAGAGCTAAGAATTCAGACTCTAATTTCATCAGTGCCCTACTTGTTGCCCTACTGATTTATGGTATGTTATTGCTTTTGTGTCCAGCAACATTTACATTAGCAGTAGCATCACCTTGGAACGTACTGTGAGACAGTAAGTCACCATTATTCACAGAATCACAGAAAAGCTGTGGTTGGAAGGCACTTCTGGAGACTGTCTAGTCCAACTCCCCTGATTAAAGCAGGGTCAACTCCAACAGGTTGTTCAGGGCCATGTCCAGGGTTTTGAGTGTCTCCGAGGATGGAGACTCCTCAGCTTCTCAGGGCAACCAGTTCCAGTGTTTAACCACCCTTCAGTAAAAAAAAGGTTTTTCACATGTTTAAGTGGAATTTTCTATATTCTCATTTTTTCATCTCTTACATGAACTATTTGTTCTTGGATGAATGGCTTTCCCTTTGATTTAGCTAAAATACATTTCAATGATCTTTTAAATATCATTAGAAACTGAGATAAACTTCTGTGTTCCTGTCCTCAAGCAGTGCATGTTAAAACTGAATACATGTCAGTAATCTGATGTAGTGCAGTTAAATAAAGAGGCTTAGATTAAGCAGAGGGATCTGATAGTCATCATCCTGAAGTTCAGCAAGATGCAATATTTGAAACAGTAAAATTATTTAGAACTTTGTGTTCTCTTTTTTTTGTTCTATTTGTTTTTCTATTTTACTCTCAGTGCCGTGATACCTTAGGTTTAGCCGTTGACATGACTATCTTGTTTTGTCTAATTCAGATCAAGGCACTGATACAACACCATTCTCTCAATTTTCATAACATATGTGGAAATACATGAATAAAAACACATGATAAGATGTTCTATTTACTTATAATTTTAATATTCATTAATGCTACTTTCATTCTTTTGCTTATTGTTATGTGTTGAAATTAATTCCTTTGTTAGTCTTTTACATAGATTTAAAGTGGTGTTTGCATTCCAACAGGTGAGACTCAAAATGAATTGTCAGGCTGTATGTATCTTTCAGACCATGCTTTACAGAAAAAATGGACCATTATTCTGAAACACAGAAATAAAATAAACATTCAGACTGGATATTCTCATATAGAATCATGAGAATGTTTCCAAAAAAAGTCTCTTTTATAATATGTAGATTTAAAGTGCTGCTAATAATGTCAGAAAAAGAGAACTTCAAAGTACTTCATGGTTCCCACTGACAGAAATGAAAAACTGCTGGCATCATTGACAGAAAAGACCAGCTTCAAAGTGGATAATCATCTTCAAAAGCTCAGAACAAAGCCAAATGCTCCCAATGTACCTGGTCTGTGAATGCAGAGAATAGGGATCTTGCCTTGGCTGTCAACCTCTCTTTTATGAGGACTAAATTATCTTAGAAGTACTAAAAAAAAGGACTACACAGACACCAAAATAGCATAAACTTCATTTCTTACTTACTTCCAAAACATTTTAAATAATTTTTTTAAAAATTCTTTTTTCACTTATCAGATGCAAAATATCAACCTGCTCACATGGGCTGCAGAAACCTTCTCTACTAGTTAAAATAATGAACATATTTATCAGTATTATTGACCATAGGCTCACATTTTTCAAGCAAAAGAGCTGAAAGTAAGATGCTGTTAGCTTTCTCTTAATTGAGTCACATGCTTTGACACTATGTAGATGGTGGTTGACACATGCTGCTGCAGTCCCACATATCCGTATGTCATCTGGGCTGCACTCTGCTCTTTAGCAGAGCCTTCTCTCCTCCATTCAAAGCGATTTTTGGCTACCATCAGCAGTAAGCAGTAAATGCCCCCATTACTCTGCATTTACAGAAATTTTGGGACCTTCTAAATGCTTATAAATATCTTAAGGGTGGGTGTCAGGAGGATGGGGCCAAACTCTTTTCAGTGGTGCCCAGCGACAGGACAAGGGGCAACGGGCACAAACTGAAGCAGAGGAAGTTCCAGCTGAACATGAGGAAGA
>Ga0065711_1042641_pt1 | contig 15242 bp, 12 predicted proteins | sample Hoacrofraction12_FD_59098 | JGI IMG/M metagenome (GOLD analysis project Ga0065711, IMG submission 59098) | Hoatzin crop microbial communities from Cojedes, Venezuela - Epithelial fraction 12 v2 (version 2) | ecosystem: Host-associated > Birds > Digestive system > Esophagus > Crop | place... | reverse complement strand
CCGCCACGGCCACCCTGCGCCCGAAGCAGCGGCTCCGAAGCCGGTTCAGACGCGGATCCAAACAGCCCGAGATCACAGCAGCCCCGTTCCCAAGGGAAAGGCTGGCAGCGCGTGCCAGTCTCGCTTCCCGCGCCCCGCATCGCATCCCAGCTCCTCCTGCCCGGCAGCCACCTCGGGAGCTGCCCAGGGAGACCGAGCCGTGCCGCGCCGACTCGCAGCGAGAAACGCAAGCCAGGACAGAAAATACGGTTTGGTTTTGTGGTGGATGGGTCAACAGAAGCCCAGAAAAGGTTTCGCTCCTTTATGATCCTAACAGACACCTAAAATAACAGCGCTCACAGAGAACAAAAGTAAAATCACATCAGAATTGCAGGATGATCATCTCACAGCGGAGTCTGTCGCACATCACAGTCAATATCCTGGAACTTGTGTTTTTGGGGAAAGCTCGCCACAGGTCCAAGCCAGCGGGTCACTCGGTGCTTCACCGCAAACGACACCAGCAGGGTTTAAATTCAAACCGTTTGCAAAAGCTGAAGATGTCGTTAGGAAGGTTACTGCCTCCACGCCTCTGCCCAGGCCGGCAGGAAGGGAACCCTGCGGCAGGCGCACCGGAGCGGGACCACGCTCTGCCGCGCTGCTCGGAGCAACGACGCTTCGATGGCGCGAAGGGAAGGAAGACTGCCATTTCCAAAGCCTGCAACGTTTCACACCTTGAAGGCCGCAGCTTCAAGGGCGATGCTTGTTCTTGCGTTCCTCGAGTATCGGGGACACGCTCCGGCGTCAGCGCGAGAGGCAGGGCCGCCCCGCGGGACCCCGCGGCTCCAGCAGCCCCGCTCCGCGCCGGGGGGTGCCCGGGGGGTCTCCTTCCAGCCACCCAGGACGACGGGCACGAGGGCTGGCACCAGCCTTTCCAGCACTAACACCAACGGAGCGCACGCTTCACGTTTCACAGGGATTTATTCACCTTCTATATTGATTTTTTTCTAAGTACTTTCTAGCCCATACTTAATAAATTGACTACGTCTCCTTATTGGGTGTTGAAATACGTTCCCATCGCACATCAGTAGTTACTCTCATTAACCACAGATTGAACTCGGCAAGCGGTGTGCGGTTCCAAAGCTACCCAAGAAGGCTCTGCTGCTGGCACGAGCGCGCTGACAGCCGGCTCACCGCAGCGACAGAGCTCCCACAGCGGGGTCCGCAGGGGGCTCCGGGGCCGCGGCTCCCAGGCTGAGCTCTACCCCATTGACCAGGACACAACGAACCACTGTGCCGAGGGCTGCCAGACCCCGCTCCCACGGCTCACCGCGCTTTACAGCCCCGACAGCAGCCCCGGGACGGCTCGGTGCTGCCGGCGTGGGCTGCTCCGCGACCCGGCCCAGCGTCACCCCGCGACCCGGCCCAGCGTCACCCCGCAGCACACGGAGCAACGCCGGGACGGCACCGCGCCGCGCACGGCCACGTCTCACCGCCCGCGTTCCCGCAGCACAGAGTGGGTCCGAGCCGTCTGCTGCGTCTGACAGCGGATACCGTCACCTCGCTGAAGAGCTCGAGGTGCTGCTAACTCCAATGGCGTTAAAACGCAGCAGGAAGGACCTCCACGGGACGCTCCGCAGCTGATGCAACCCCTTCTGCGTGAATCTCGTGGACCATTCCGCACACAAACATTTTTCTTCTTCTCTGGCTAACAGCACAAAATTCACATCTGCCTTGTATTAATTGCTGTGATTAAAAGGCAGACCTGAAAGCAGCAGTCAGTAATCACTCGCATTCAAAAGCTTCGCTTTTAGCAAAAAACCAACCAAACAACATCAGCCACCTCTTTTTCCTCTGCATCTGCTTCCCTCGGTGGCCTTATTACAGTTTGCATTGGCCAGAGATGGAGCCTGTTCTAAACAAAAACATTGCCCGCTACCGCGGTTTGAGGAGGAATATTTCTGAGAGCAGAATGTCCAGTCCCAAGGGCAGCTATGGCCCAAAGCCGAGACGCACACCCCGCATTCTACACAGGTCTTGTGCTTTCTTCGCCAAGTTCCCGATGAAAGGCTACAGCCGGAGCTGCGGGGCTCAGTAAGAACATCCTGGAATATTGTTTTGCGTGGTACATACTTTGCTTACAAGCAAACTTACCCCGTTGTTCAGGTTTACTTTTTCTGGCACTGCTTTATTTCGCTACAAAGCTCCATCACCTTCTAAGACAAGACCTTTAATGCTAATATTTCTTTTAAAGCTAGAACACAATGTCCAACAACCTTCCAATTTCTTTCAAATTTAATGACTTTAAACTGAAATAATGACACATCCTAATGAGTAAGTTTACACAGAGAGATATATATATATATATATATATAAAAAAAAAAAGCACACTCCCATAGCACGGAAGTCCGCCCCATCCCTCAGCCTCCCCGACGCCTCCCTGCTCCCCGAGCCAGGCAAGGGGAGCGCAGCATCGGCCCGACACCAAGCAAAATGCCATCCCCCGATGGCTTCCGAGAGGGCAGCGCAGGCAGGACCCGCGGCACCGCGAGACCCGCGCCCGCCCGCCCGCGGCTGGCACCCAGTCTTATGGCTACACGGCTCGCAGGGCCGTAAGAGAAAAACAGCAGCACATTGATCTGGATATTTTAAGGCAGTCGGAATGACAGTTCTGTGAAAATTCAGCATTTTATTAAGTGCCCAGATACACTGAAAACTGGAAAACACGAAGTATTTCTCAGCGTTTAGCCTTCTGCGCGGCCCGAAGCTTCGCCCCCCTGCCGCGCTAGCTCCTCTTCCGCTTACTCTTGGGAAGGAGCCGGTCACTTCCTGGCACCCGGGGCTGACGCGACTTTCTTTTGGTGACTCTCAGACCCAGACAGCTGCTGCTGGAAAAAAAAAAAAAAGAAAAAGGAAAATACGGTTTGGAAGATGCTCTAAACACAGCGGTACTGCAGGCAGCGTTACAGCAGCGTGTGGGCACACACACACACACACACGTACGTGTTCCTGGTGATGGCAAAGAGAAACACTGCTCCTCCTCCTTGCTGGGAGCAGGCGGCAGCGCCCACGGCCCGCGCCCGTCACCCTGCAGACACCGGGACGGGGCAGCAGCAACCCTCAGACTCCTTGTCCACAAATAAGAAGAGCCACGGGCGCTGACAAAACCCTGACTGCGTTGTATCAGAAAAGGTCAGCCTGAAACGGAGTCACCCTCGGCACAGCCACCGAGGAAAAGGAGAAGCGGTTTTGGTCACGGTTACCCCAGAAGGAAAGCACGTGGGACTTCCATCTTTAAACAGGCTCTCCTTGCCAGGGGCTCTTCTCATTTACGCACAAAGAATTTTCCACTGGAAACCCAAAGAAGTGTTTTCTTTTTAGTCACAGAGTTAATTTTAAAGAAAAAGTTAAACTAGCCATATTTAAATTAAGCACCTAATTCTCATCATTCAGCCTCAGAGCTTAAAATTCCGCACAGTGCTGCCGTGAAAGATGCCGCTCACCCATCAAGAGCTGTTACTAACTGAACATTCCTCCTAAATGCACTCTGTTATTAAACAGTTGCTAGGAATAATCCATCCCGCACGGACGATTCATTTGGCTTAACCTGGGAATTCACAACTGAAAACAACAGCAGAAAACGTGACTGGGAAGGCAAAGATTGTTAGCCTTGCCGTTCCCTTTTACAAAATTTCTCAAAAATACTTTTAAACTGGCTGTTGTTAACATGTATGATCGACTAGCTACTACCTACAAAATTACAGCTAGACCTAGCAAACAGAAGCCACATACTCCAGGCATTACATGGACAATAAAAATATCATCAGAAGTATGTTAAATATCCTCCTGCAGAAGTATGTTAAATATCTGTGCAGGAAGCACAGAACCATCAAACTAAGTTTTCCCTCAATAAAAGAGGCTGCGATACATTCTTATGGAAAATACTGAGGAAGAGCACAGTTGTCCGGCCGACCTTCTCCCGAAAGCCCTCTCCTGCACACCCCGGGTTTCTGCCAGCCCTCTCGGGTCCTGGCAAAGGACGCACCTGTAGCTTCCGTTAACACTCCGAGTTGACGACTGCTCTTCCTAAATCCAATGTCCTTGAAAAATGAAGCAGGTGTACCAATTCTACAATACTGATGTGGTATTTTGTCCCAGACTGATCTTAACAAAATGCCTTGAGAGCTGACCAGCTGGATTTTTCCCATCCAAACAGCTAGTCAGGCAGACAAAGGGCACAGACTGGATTACAATTTTAGAAAAATATACACAATTAATATCCTAAACTCACGGAAGGTATAGAAGTACAATGAAAGTAAAGTATTTCTTAAAAAAATGAAAAATATTCTACTGGGTAGCCAGGAACAGCAATGCCATCCCTTCCCTGCCGGGCAGCCGTCTGCCAGCCCCGCGGAAGGAGCCACGCTGCCGACTCCTGGAGCACCGCGTCCCAGCTGTGCATCCTCCTGTGGTCCTCCTCAGCAGGAGCGAGCGCGGTCACGATCAGCAAGGAACCAGGACCACAGGAAACACGGCAAAAAGCACCCGTCCTGCAACCCAGACGTAGCCTCAAAGTGCTGGCAGACTGCGAGAGGTCAGAATGAGCTCAGAAGCATTTGCAGCCACTGATGAGACAGACGTTACCAAGCTCCACATACTCTGTAACTTCCTCACAGCATCCAAGAGGAGGAAATCAAGAAACTTCCTAACTTCTTCTGTCCTCACCCTGATCTCCTCACTTCTGTCCACCTACTGTCCCTCCCTGCCCCGGTTTCCCACCCCGTACGCCAGAGGCAGCTGCGGTAGCAGCAGCAGCGTGCGCACTGCCAGGGACGGGGAAGCACACACGTCAGAACTGCTCTCACGCAGCTGGCAGCGGCAGCTCTCAGTCGTCTCGGCTTCTTCGCTCACGTCCTTCACTCTTCTCCAAACAGAAGATGTACTCAAAAGGATAGATGCTCATTTTCTCCATCTCTTGCTGTGTATTTTGATGCCTCAAGCATCTAATCAAGACACTGCGGGGAGCTGCCGGCTGCCGGCTGGCTCCCTCGCTCATGAGCCCTCCAGCTCTTCTAGTCCAGTTCCACCTTCCTCTTCTGATCACAATTCAGAGCCACAAATCCTTACGGACTGGCTTTTATTCAGGAGCCCAGCTCCCAGCGATCCAATTCACCGAGAAAGAGCCAGCCGAGATGTAACACTTCACAGGTCATCGATAATTACACAACGAGGTGGTTACCAAGGATGATTCCTGACCTCATGACCGATCCCTGAGCCCTGTGTATCAGAGTCTTGCACAAACCTTGTAGCAGATCTACAAACATCTGGGAAAGCCAGCTGTGGCTGCTTACTCTGCTACACGGCAGCAGCCCCAGCAGAACATCCCCAGGGGAACAGAGACCAGCACCTGCAACGCGTACAACCAAGTATTTTTTACTTCACTGCCCGTCTCAACGAGCCACTCGCAGGTACCACAAAACAAAGTGGGCTTGTGAGTGTCCTCCCCGTGACCACCGCTCACCTTCCCAACGTGACGCCTCAGTCTACAAGCAAGGCTTTACGAGCACCCTCTGTTTTTCCAGGGGTGCACTCCCCACTGGCCTCCAACGCCACTGTAATCCAGGTCTCAGCAGTGCTTCCCTCACAGCTCCTTAAGATCTGTTAGATTATCTAAACACACATTTTAAGCGAGTTTCAAATGTTAGTTCTGTCGTTAATCATTAATTTTAAGAGCTTCCACAATCTATTGGCCACATATGCATGTACTGGATAACAGACAAAACTGTGTCATAAATACTCTTTGAAAAGCAGACTAGGAGAATTAAATGCAACGTGGTTCTCATCATGACCCTGAGATCAAGTACCAAAGCGGACGTGGTATTTGAAGAGCGACCCCAGATCCAGCCAATTTTTTCAGCTGCAAGGCTAAACTGTACTGCTTTTGCAGCCTCCAACAGTCTTCACTCCTGTTTATTTGTATACCAGCCACCGAGCTCTTCACCTGATCCAGCACTACGCTATTCCAAATATCACTACACGTGCACACCTTCAACGCTCCGCACATCCCTCTATTTCTTCTCCATCTTCACCTACTTCACTGGGTTACTTCAGGAATCCTTGGATGGTTTCTGAGTATTTCTTTGTACAACACCTTGCACAGCTAGACCTAAATTTTAAATACTATCACTATTTAATAGAAGGAGATTTTTGGTTTTAAGAATAAGTGCTCTTCTCTCTTCAAACAGAAGTAAATGAAAACATGCTGCAAATCCAGCACATTCACCTTGACAGATGCGAGACTGACAACAACATAACTTTAAATACAATAGAAAACCAGATTCTCTTAATTTTCCATAAAAATCAGGTCCCTCATTTTTTTCTTTTTTTTTTTTTAAATATATATTCATACTCAAATATACCTTAGAACAATGACTTTCAACTGGTCACCTGTGGATCCTTGGAGCACTCAGGTATTACTTCCAAGGATCCAAAAACACTGACCAAGTTGTATCTCCCACAGCTGTGGAGAGGCACCAAGCACCCTTCAGGGGACATGGGCCTCCCCTGCAGAAAACGTACAGTGTTCCACAAGCTGGAAGCTACTGACCTAAACCAGTCGCCAGGACTCTCCCACCCATACATTCTACTCACTTGTCAGAGTTGCACGTCTCGGGCTCTTGCAGATCTCTCAGGATGTCTGAACTGGAGCTGAAGGGGAAAATAAGAGACATAAATTATCTTCACCACACCTACAGCAAAGTAGAGCTCTGCTTCACAAAGACAGCAGAACCCGTAGATGAGACAGACCTCTCCCCACAGCACTGGCAACGAGAACTAATTACAATCAGTGAAAAATAATTTCCATCAACAGCACAGTCCAGAAAGTTCTGGCTCTGCATCACAGTTTTCAGAGTTATTACTGGGTCTCATTTTCATTATTTAACACAGAAGACAACTCTCTCTGTTCATGTCTGCTTCCTGGTAACTACGACAGCTTGATCTTCACAGACACCAGGCAATTGCTCTGGAGAGGACTGGCAAGACACTTGGGTGGGTAAAGCAGAACATTTCAAAGGGTGAAGCTGCTTTCAACCTCAAAACTCAAGGCTTAGGCGTAAGCTTACACACTGACCCTAACAAAACAAAAAATCAACATCAAGGAAAACGCCTTAACATCGGAATCGTTAGCGACCAAACTCCAAGCTGCCGAAAGTCTGTCGGCACATCCCGAGACGAGCCACGCGCCAGGCGCCGTGGCAGCCACCACGGTGACCCACCGGCGGGGCGGGGGCGGCTGGCGCCGAGCTGCACACCCACCTCGGCGGGACCGCCGCGCGGGGGAAGGCACCCAGCACACGCTACCCAGGGCCGTCCCAAGCTCCAGCTGCTATCTGCCCCCGAGGTACAGTGGGTTTGCCCTGGGGTTTGATCACATATTCTGAGAAGAATACAACTGACTACGGAAAGATGTATTTCATAACGCTATTTATTTCTTAATTAAAATAATTAATTTAAAACTTTAATGGATGCTTTTCTTAGACAAAGGAAAAAAAGCATCTCATTGCCTTGGATACTGAAATTGAGGTGAATGAGGACTGAATACAGCTAGATGTGTCACAACTTTTTCTTCCCCTAAACTTGCTTGAGAAGATGATTTCATTTTTCATCTTCACACATAATTTTACATTCTAACATGACAAGGGAATATTTATTTTCTAAGTCAGTGTTTATATGCTTACCGTACAGAACACAACAAGTCAAACTCAGTACCAGTGCTGGACAGCTGCGAAGCCTGAATGTAAAGGATTTAAGACGGTAACTCTAAATACACAAACAAAGACCCACCCCCCATCATGAGTTTAATGGCAATAAGCTACCAACCTGGCTAACGAGGGAATCGAGCAACTCCTGTCACTGCCCAGCAAGCCTCAAGCTGTTGCCACAATAAAAGCCCAAAACGTCATCCCAGAGTGCTTTTGTAAGAGCAAGCACATAAATGCATAAAGTCTTTATGGTTATTTTGGTTTTTTTTAAACACTAAGACCTACATAAAATTTAAATTTAAAATTTAAAAAACATGTAAAAATCAACCAACAAATTGGAAAACGTTGTTTTCTGGAAACGATCTCTCCAAAAGAGGCCTGGCAGCTCTAACAGCCTGTGGGTTATTGCAGAAATTACATGACTAACGGCGTTACCCAGCAGTTGGGAGGTCTTAGTGTAAACCACGGCACAGCAGCTGGATACCAGTTCTCCTGGATTCACTGTAAAGGTTTAACAACAAAACTCATCCCCTGTTTGTTAGAAGACAGCAGACATAAATCATAAAAATACATGCCTGAAGTTCTAACTTTATACACAGATACGAGTGCGTTGCTATGTTTGTTCAGAACACACCCGAAGGAAAACCGGCCAGAAACACCCCTTCCCGCAGGACAGACCCCAGCACGGCAAAGCAGCGTCCCGGCAGCACGGACACCGGCTGAAGGTTACCCAGGGCACTTCACCAAGAGCCCCTCTCACCAAGCCGCCGCGCGACAGGGCAGCGCCCGTCCCCGGGCCGGGCAGCAGGCCCGTGCAGCCACTCCGGCGGGCACCGCGCAGAGCTGCAGCCCCGTCTGCGCTCCAGGGACGGCGGAGGCCGAGAGCCGCTCGCTGCCCGCTCCAGCGCCGGGAGCCTCGGCACGCCTGCCCGGGCAGGGACCACGCTCTGCCGGGTGAGGACCACGCTGAGCACACGCCGGCAGGCAGCACGCCGTGCCAGGCAGCACGCCGTGCCAGGCAGCACAGATGACTGTCTTTGCACTGTCTCTGCCGGAGAGCGACCCATTCAAAAGCAAGCGCTGCCCCGTGCGCTACCTCCATGCCCGGGCGCAGGACAGCAGCGCAGCGTCGCAGCTCATCACCTGCTTCACAGATGTTTGAGAACCGGAGTCAGCAGTTCCCCAAAACACTTGGTATTCCCGACACACGGCGTCGTTCGAGAGAAGACAGTGATTCCAACAGGAGGAGGTCAAACCCAAAGCACGCCGGCGGGCAGCCGACGGGGCTCCGGGTGCGTGGAGCAGCCAGAGCGTTCAGGGAGAGCCCGGGGTACGCCGTCTCTGCCGGGCAGGGTGCGGGGCCAGGCGGCTCCTGCCCACCCGCATGGTCCCCCACCATCTCCCCGGGCTCTCCGCACCACGCACGCCTTCGGCAGCCCGCAGCACGGGCTCCCCGCGCCCACGGCGTGACCCCCGTGCTTCCATCCGCCCAGATCTCTCCCAGAGACAGCCGCCAGCGTGTGCTCGCAGCAGGAGCCCCGAGCATCGCCTCCACCATCTGAACATGTCCTGCACCGAGCTGGGCTTCAGCCCCAGCGATCTGCAGACCCTCAGTGCAGTCACAGAATCACAGAACGGTGGGGCTGGAAGGGACCTCTGGGGTCACCCAGCCCAACCCCCTGCCCAAGCAGGGTCACCCAGAGCAGGGGGCACAGCACCGCGTCCAGGGGGGTCTGGAATATCTCCAGAGAAGGAGACTCCACAGCCTCCAGTGCATGAGGAAACACCTGCTCCTAGGATGCACTGGGGGAAACAACATGCAAATCTACTACTTTTTTTTTTTTTAGCTTTTCTTATATAAATTAATAAACAGCATGCAACTCCTGTAAGGTGGCAGGATTTTTTTCACCCATGACGATTCTGTCTCCTCCTGCTGCCTGTTCTCCCCGCTGAAGCGAGATTCATCAGATGTTACCGCGGGGGTAACTATAGAACCACCCACAGGCTTTCACGGGAGAAAAACACCACCGGATTAGACCAGAGAAACCTTTAACACACGCACATTTAGTCACAGAGAGTCATAGAGACACCAAAAATACAGACAAAGCACTGCTGTCATATGGAGAAAACTATTTTGAAACAAAATAGATTTAAAAGTTTTACAAGCCATTTTGGAAACCCTTCAATGACTCCCCAGGTACTTTCATCGACTGCTGAATAAATCTGTCGAACTACAAACATCACCCGACAGAGCAGGTTTAATATGGAAGCAAAGTCACCTGAAATTAAGAGCAGTGATGGCATTTATATGGGAAAAATGTTTTCTCCCCGCAGCAGTTAGCAATACCAGCGCTCACAGTGCCTGGCAGGGGAGCGGGCAGAGCCCGCAGCCCAGCCCCACGCACAAGTGCTCGGGTGGAGGCCAGGGAGCCCCGGGACACGGTCAGCAGAAGAAGAGGGTGACCGCATCCTCCCCGTCGCTCCTCAAAGCGAGAGCCAAAGAGGGCTACGACTTGGTAAGGCCACTGCCTGCGGGACCCCTCGCACCGCACCGCGCTCCTCGGTCACCAGCCTTGCCTCTTCCCCCAGCCCGGGCTCAGGCAAGCGTTTAAAGTTCTTAGGTCAGCACCAAAGCCAAGATGAAACGCTCAAATGAAAAACATGCCGAAACATGCTGTAAAAGCAATGGTGGATGGAGAAAGTTTTGAAGCCCAGCATTTTTTTTTTACTCTCAAAACTGGAAATGCATCAAAATCTCATTTTTGGTACACGAACTGGATGCCCGAGGAGTGAGTTATTATCATACTTCTAAATCCTATCCTCATGTTCCTGTTACATTTAAAAAAAAAAAAAAAGAGGGTGGAGGACAAGGGGCTATTTTTGTGCTTTTAGTCCCCTAAAATCAAAAAAGAACAGGTTTGACGCCCGAACACGATGTACTTCCTTGCCTTGAAAACCGCAGCGTTATCACCATTTATCACCAACTGTGTTTGTCACAAGCAAAACAATGAAAGTGAAAAAGCCTGGCTGACACTCAGAACAATAATGCAAGTTCACAATTTGCATGTGTAATTCACTCAATGCCGACCAAATTATTTTAAAACTGAGCACAAAACGTACCGAGTGAGCTCCCACCTCAGCCTATACGTGGAGAAGCGCCCGGGCTATCGGCTGCAGAGCAGTCGGAGTCCCCCAGCGAACCGAAGCCACCCTCACGCTCTAACGGCATCGGCACACCGAGGATCACGTCCGCACCCGCACGGAGCCACGCCGCGGGGTGACCAATGTTCCGGCCCTTTGCTTCGGAACTTCAAGCAACCCGTAGTTCCAGCCAGCCACCCGATGACACAGCTCTCTGCATCTAGGCTTTCTTAAGCATCACGTTCTTCTACAAAGACTGAGCAGTTGCTTGATTATGAGTTGAAATACTTATGCACTTTTTCCCACATGTAGGGGGAAAAAAAAAATATTTGCAAATTAAAAACTCCTTAAATACGCCAGACAGTTGACAAACAATTATCAAAAAACATTTTCAACTAAGCAAAAGAAATTTTGACCACCAACTGAATTCATATTTTAAACTAATTCTCCCTTTTCCCCCTGAAAACTCCTAAGCTCTTTTTATCACTGAATAAATTCACCTAAACTGAAGAAAATGAATCAAATAAAAAAGGAAACAGCTACCTCAATATTTATGTTGTTTCTATACATTTTAGCCTAGGGGGCCCAAAGAGATCACAGAATTTGGAATTAATTTCTTCAATATTTTCTGCTTTTTAAATACCCCATGGCTGTCTACCTACACTGGGGCCAGACAAAGCCAGACACACCTTCAGACTTTATGCAGACTCCACGTTCAAGACAATTCCCCACCAGAGGTTTTCTGCCCTTTTCTTTAATCAAGGCCATTATTCTAGCCTAAGATTTTACGTATCAGTGCCAGATGAGAAAAATTTTATAGCAAAACCATTAAAGTTCTGCAGCTTAACTGCTCGAGATGCAACAGGCGGACGGACAAGGGGACGAGAGGTTTCACCTCCTGGACTCGCTCACGTCTCCAGGTTGCGAAAAGAGCAGCTCCGGTGACTCAGGCAATTCCCCGCGTGCCTCACTTGTCTGCAGGATTCGTTTCTTCTGGGCACTTACAGATCATCAACCAGGAGTAAACCATTCCTTCTTGACCATCAATTAGATTTTACTTCCCTCCCCTAGCTTGTTTTTGTTTTGTTTTTAGATAAACTCATTACCTTAAAACAGACAGAAAACAGCTGCCCTAAGTGTGAAGAACATGTCTCGGTCTAAAGATGAAAGCAGCGAATGCCTCTTCGAATTTGTTTATTTTAAGGCAGATTAAGTTCCTGCTTGGCTCCACGGTGAGCAGCCCGTGCCCTTTAGCCAGTCCATCTTGCTGTGCCTTATGTACCGTGCTCTGGCACGTGCAGTGCACGTTTTTTTCCTCAGTGCTGGCATGAGAAATGAGCTACAGCCTGCCTCACTTTACCAAGGTCATTTGAAGGTGAATGCCCAGTCACACGGGGTGAGGGAAAATGGTTTTCCCCACCTTGCAATCCCACTTCCACTTCGACCTGCCTGTCAAATCCTACAAGCTTGCTGCTGGAGCGACCTCAAGTCCCACGTAACATCCAAGATAACGGTTTCCAGCAAGCCCTCCCTGCTTCCCAGCACCCCTCCTCCAAACCAGCGCCCTGGCACCACGGGGCATGGCTTCACCTCCCCGTCTTTGGAGGACAGCAGCCTTGGACCTTCCCCCGGACTCCTCACAGAGGGCTCTCGTCTATATGAAACCTTACACAGCCTCCACTGTTTCACTGGTTTTCTCGACCCTTTCCAGGCTGTCTTGGCTTTCAGTGGCCTCCCCAGCAGCTCAAGCGCACACCTCTGAGGCTCTGCCTCCAGGAAAGGAAAAGATCTGCTGGATCCATCCTAACTCTTTGCCTTGGGAGTCTGGCACCAGCTGGGACATCGTGCAGGCTAAAGCCCTGAGGAGCACAGGTTCACGACCACTCCTGTGTTCAGGGCTCAGCAACGTCAGACCCCACGGCTCTAGACTAGGGACTACGTCCTTCTGGATGCATGCCATATATGCTCACTTCTCCCCATAAACATCGGAGCTCATCAGCTGTTACTGCTCGCGATGACTTCTCCAGGACTCTGTCCACCACGCCTCACAGTTCTCAGCCATCTGTTACAGCTCAACAGCTTTTGGAAGAAAGGTATGAATCAACAACATAGCAGAGAAGTGTCATCATCCTCCCACAGTGAACCCATACTTGAGGCCAAAAATCAAAGATAAAACGCTCCTAGCTAACACTGTAATATACACCAGCTCCGAGACAAAGTAGTTCAAGATTTATGAAGTCAAAAGTGTACTAGAGAACAGAAAAAGGCAGTTATTCCTCTGATCCACACATGTTCATACACTTCTCCACGTGACGGCGGTGGCCAGCCTGGGGATCAGGACAACCAACGCCTTCCTGGAACTCAGACTGCAGCAACCGCCAGGGCAGGGCTTGCGCGGCGTGTTCGGCCGTCCCGTCCTGCCAACGGTCTCTCCGACAAACTGATGCCCACTGAGAGGTTTTCAGAGGATTGCTGCCATCCAGTGAACTCCGGACTCACTGAAGCACAGCTCCCTATTTCTACCTTGTCTTCAGCTGATGAACTGAAGCCCAAATTCTGCAAAGCACATAAATCCAAGAATAAGTGACAGCTAAACCCAGATCTTAGATCCTGATCGATAGTTCCCAAACTTCATGCCAAAAAGCCCTGCTTATTGCAAGCGAGGCCCCTTGCTTGGGCAGGAATCTCCCCTGGCAGACGCTGCAGTCACCCTGTGTACGCCAGCGGCAGAGACTGCTACGAGCTGCGGATAGAGCACCTTCCCACCAGCATTTCAACATTAAGTCCCTGTGTTTCGGTGCACACCTCAGTATCTCAGGTGAGGCCAACAATATATATTGTCCACTGCCACAAGTCTTTGACTCTAGTCATCGAGAACTGACATTTCTGCTTCTAAGATTTAAAAGGGAAATAATTTGTTTAAAAAACCTGAATTTATCCCTATTACGTAAAATACTTTTAATAGAGTATTTCCTCTACATAGTTCATTAATTGGCTTATGATTGTCCCACCTAATTTCTTTTCTAATTTTCCTATTATTTAAGTAGTTGCATAAAATTTGGCTTCCATCCCAAGAAGTAAAAAACACAATGGGACTATCTATACGGAGCACTGAAGTTCTATGAAAGCTCCATGTATGACTTCATAGCTTGGAAAAATTACCCTTTAAAAGCCACGGTTTCGTCTTGGCGATTCTGTCATGCACACTTTGCTCTTCGGTGGGATCATCAATTCAGGAAAGGACCAAGCACGTTTGGGTCAATGCTATAACCTCCATGCATGGCCTGGATCTTTTTCCAGCAGGTGTAAAATTTACATTTTCTCAATTAGTATCAACTTTTGGATAATATCAGTACACCAGTGACTGTTGTACGATGTAAGAATTTCTAATATTGACCAAAGGCAGAAGGTCTTATGAAGGAGGAAACATAAGAATCGTTCATTTATTTGCAGCATCTTTTTACAGAGCAAACATTTCAACTCTCTGACTTCAAGATTGTTTTGTTCTATTCTATACGCTGCTCAAAATCCTGATTTTCATCATAACATCAGCCCTCCATTTAGAAGTGCTCTATTCACAGAAACAAAACATGCAGATTTGGACTTCCAAATATATTTCAAGTTTTGACATCTCAATGTGAAAAACATTTACCCTTGTCAAAGGATATCCTCTTATTATCAGAAATGAAATGCAAGTCTCAGAAAAATCATTACTTGGTACAATAGCACAATGCTACTTACAGCCTCAAATCTAAATCATTCTTTTTTGATTTGTGCTGGTTTTATTCCACCAGACTTAGAACAGTAACCCCATGGTAACCAGAGAGCGACAACACACAGCACTCGATTCCACGCGGTTTCTGCATGCCTACACCCATGGCAGTGGGTGTTCACAGCCCCTGAAAGCCCTGCCACAGTTCAGGGGCATGCAGCGTGCCGGGGCCGGAGGCAGAGCCCAGCACGCAGCGCTCCCAGCCCAGAGCTGCCCTGCAGCCACGGCAGAGCCCGGCCAACCGGCAGGGCCACGGACCTGCCTGCTGCCCGCGCACCCCAGGCCCGCTGGCTCTGCAGAGCACCTACCAGGAACAGAAACAATACGGATGAAAAGCATTTTTAATTCTTTCGTCAGCATTCCCCCCCGTCAGGGTGTGGAGAGGGGCGACCCCTGCACCCTTTGGTTGGCTGTTACCCAGAGGGCAGAGGGACACGCACCCAGCGCTCTTCGGGAAGGGACAGCCTGGCACGAGGACACGGTGCCCACGCGAGAGGGGCCATCACAGAATAGTAGGGGTTGGAAGGGACCTCTGTGGGTCATCTAGTCCAACCCCCCTGCCGAAGCAGGGTCACCTACAGCAGGCTGCA
>Ga0065711_1042640_pt1 | contig 15243 bp, 8 predicted proteins | sample Hoacrofraction12_FD_59098 | JGI IMG/M metagenome (GOLD analysis project Ga0065711, IMG submission 59098) | Hoatzin crop microbial communities from Cojedes, Venezuela - Epithelial fraction 12 v2 (version 2) | ecosystem: Host-associated > Birds > Digestive system > Esophagus > Crop | place... | reverse complement strand
ACGGCCCGGGGAGGAGTCTGCTCCGCTGCGGGGGGCCGGGAGGGAAGGCGGGGGGGGGCTCCCCCCAACCCCGCCGTGCGGGAGCCACCTGCGGGACCCGCACCTGGGCGGTGCCTGCAGAGAGAGCTGCGGGCTCCCTGCCCCCGGGGTAGGCTCTTCAGGCGCGGGGTGCCCTCCGGGGCAGAGCCGGCGGAGAGAGAGTCCGCTGGGATTTGCCAGAGCCCCTCTGCTGATGCCCTCTGCTCTGATTTACTGTGTTAGGAGGTTCCAAGGTCACACTGAGATTCTGGTGGAACTGAATTAAACCAGTGACTCGTGACATTATATGCTTGGCCAAACATTCTGTCTCGTTGTAGCCCCTGTAACTAATAAGAAGAGATCAGTGAACCCTTGACAAATGATCTGAGAAAAAGGATGAGGTATGAAAAGGCATCATGGGGAGAAACAAATTACAACCTTTTTCCCCTGGTTTGGGACCAGGGTGTTTGGGGAGCGCTGCTGGGAGGTCATACACCTCCCGGGCTCCACAGATATTTTCAGATGGCTGAAAATTGAGCAGAACTTCCATTGCTGGACGAAATACTGAAAATACAGCATATGGTGAAACCTTTTACTAGCATGAGGAAAGAGCAGTTGACTTACTAAGGGGTTTGTAGTGGGACTTCATGAGTAACCAGGGCTGTGTGTCTTAGTAAAATGCAACTTTATAACTCTTAATATTAAAAAAGGAAAAGAGAAAGAAACGGCATTCTGGAGCTAAGCATTTTGAAAGGACTGTTCCATGCCTCCTTCTGTGTCACTCCGCCGCTCTTTGCCTTGCTATGCACAGCCAGCATTCCGTGTTCCTAAGGAAAAACCATCCCTTAAAGCTCTGAGTCCGGAATGTGGTGGCTCCTGCTGCAGGCGGATAGTTTCGGAAGAGCCACCATGTGGAACAGGGATGGGCAAATGGAAAAACAGATGGTAACTGTGAATCAGAAATACAATAGTGATTTGCACTGGGAGGCAGAGATTGGAGCTGTGCGAGCTCTGGTCCTGTCTACTCACAGAGAGGAGAGTTAAGTGTGCACACACATGCTCCTAAATTGTAGAGCTGTAGTAATGTTGTTCCTGTAGATGTTGTGCTGGGTTAGATCGTGCAGGCTCAACCTCTGAGATAAACGGCATATGAACAGCGTATGCACTCAGATCTACGACTGGACCAACGCTGTTACGTTCTGCAAAGAGCTCTAGACCCAGAGCCATTTCGAGTCCTGCCCCTGACCTCGACAGCGGGGTGGAGGGGCCTTCCTAGGAGCTGCCTTTGGCTGCCTGGGAGCCCACCAGGTGTCGAAGGAGTGGCAAATCTTACCCTAGTACCACCTCACTAGTGCCACTGGTCTTGTCGCAGAAACTGAGTTCAGACACCACGAGGAAACCTAGGCGTGAAGGGTGTAACCCCGAAGGTAAATGAAGTCAAGTGAAATAAAGATCGTACTGTGAAAGGGATTTGCTTCTGGAGCAGTCCAAGATGCGGTAGATTGTGTACATCCCTTGATAGCTCTAAATTTAAACTAGATTGCATCATCAAGGATGTTTCTTGGATTTAGTGCAGCAATTACAAGTGAAGCTCTGCCCTTCTGTCCTGCTGTCCATACAGGAGGCTGAAGTTGTGCTGGTGACTCTGCGTGTGGTAGTTCTTCTTCCAAATCAAAAATCAGTCCATTCCCTACAGTGTTAGAGCTAAACCAATACGGCATCAGATTTCAGAGGAGTTAATGAGATATTAAAATGCCCTTAGTAACATCGCTAAAATGACATTTCTTTATAGAAAAGGGGCATTGCATAGGCTGTCCAAATTCCAGCAGAATGTTTTGATTTTCTGAATTCCTGTGTTACTACAGCTGGATGAAGGCTGGGTTCTCCGTGCTGAGTCTCTAATCTGCGAGGTTTTTGTTCTGTTATTGATGTCATTGATTAGAAGTTGTATTTTCTTTATGGAGAACAGTGGACGAAGGGAACATATGCGTGGTGTCCTTTTCAGAAGACTTTAAGCATCCTGGGGAATGCGAGTATCCATTTCCTTCAGTGTTACTCAAAACCAAATATGCAGTTTGTAATTCTGCTTAGAATAGAAGAGATGTTGCAAATCTTCGTGAATAGGAATCCACAGGTCCTTGTAGGCAGGCTTGGTAGTTTGGTTTTATAGCATCTACATGACTTTGGTAGGCGCAGCTTTGGGCCTGGGCAGAGCTCACGTTTGCTGTGTAGACATCCTCCAACACAACTTACCCAACACAGCTGCTCAGCTCTGCCTAACTTCCTCTAGACAGCGTTCATCACATCTATTTCCTTCTCTGTGTTGGTGCAAAGTCCCGTGTGTGCAGATAAAGACAACAGTAATCACTGCAGTACTCTTTACGCATAGTCAGTGTAGTAGTAATGAGAAATGAAATATTTTCTATAGACTCCGTGACCTGAATTCTTTGCAGAGAGATTCTTTGAAAAGAAATTCCTTATTTGGCCTGAGGAGTGCCGTGGGAAAGTTGCTGCAGATGCCAGCACTTTCCACTGCGTTCTGTAAGGCCGTTTCAGAAGATGATGGTGTCTGACGGTCTCTGGAGATACCAGTTCAGGTGTAAGACCTTTGCTGAACATGGAAATACACAAAATGGAGCCCTTTTCCCACTCTTTGGCAGATTTATATTGTAGAGAATTGGCTGAAAGAGCCTTTCTCTCAGGCGAGGGCTCACTGAATGAGCAACGCGATGGAAGCCCAGACTTCCAAGAGCAGGGTGCCCTAGTCTTCCTCCTAGTCCTGATCCCGCTGCTCAGGCTGTGCTGTTCATCTGTTGCTGCGGTGCCCCTGAGGGCTTCTGAGTGATGATGCAGTTTAAAATTTTCATGGTCTGCTTCCTTCCTGGTCGTGTACCAAGGCTGCCTCTGTTTCTTGCCAGACACCTCACACGGCATAGCATCGCAGCGTTTCGGTCGTTAGGCCCAAGGACGATGTGACACGTGCTGAGCGTTGCGCAGGAACGCAGTGCTCACAGGTGGCCTCTTGCTGAGCTGACAGGGTTCGCCAGCGCCCTTGGATCCTGGCAGTGCTGTGCCCGTGCCCGAGCTGTTCCTCTGCTCCAGCTCTGCCTAAGCACCACTGCGGAGTAAGTGCAATTAAAAGCTAGTACTCTTTTTGTATTGCCGCAGCCCGTTATGCTTTGCCTTGTCTCACAGCCAGCACAGCCCCGTGTTAGAGAGTCTGTCTTATTCCCCCGAGACCACAGCACTGACACGACTCCGCAAACACCTTGCTCTCTGCTCTTGCTCAGCAGAGGGCTGTTACTGCAGTTTGTGAAGTTCAGGGCCGCTGCGCACGGGTGACACGGAGAGCTCCAGGGAAGCATCAGGTCCGTAGTTGTTACCCTGCCTGCTGCCGAGCAGAACGCACTGCTTGAATATGCTCTGCATCCTGGTGTCTGGAGAGGAAAGAATTGCTCTCGACAGCGGGCATTAGAGATTCAAGGATGCCCCAAGTTTTTAAGAGCACAGAGATTTAGCCATGTAATTCTCATTAAAGATAATGGAAGTTAAGCAGCTAATAAACTGTGACACTGACAGCAGAAGTCCACCTCCTTGTGCTGTGCCTCACAGTGACTGAGCAGTACGTATGTATCCTGCTATTATTCCTCAGTTCTTGTGAAGGAAAAAACCTCCAGTATATAAGATTAGTGCCAATGCTAACATGTTTATACACCATGTGGAGTTTTCTTAACTGGAACAGACATTGAGCTCTGCGAGATGTTAGACACATGACACAACTTCCGTTTACCTCCCTGTCTTTTTTTTTCCTCTGCTTTCAAGAAAAGATTATTACCTTTCATCAAATTTTCACTTCTGAAAAAGTATGAAAGCAAGTTCTTAAACTAATGAATTCCTTTGTTTTTTGCATACCTACAAATTCAGTGCAGCCCTTTGGAAAATGTATCTTAAGACACTAAAAATTATTCCCAGGATTTTCTAAAAATCTCTAAATTACTTTTTGTGGTTTGGATCAGCCCTCCAACTATCATACTGGGAGTACAATCTGGATGTTCATCAAGCAGTCTTCACATATACTGTTAAACAAAAAGGGCTTCGGATGTGCATGATTTTGTGCTTATGGCACAGGATGGTCATGAGCATTCTCCACCCTCCTCTTCATTCTGTAGCACTGACTTCATCCGCAGTGGGGTTCCAGTCCTCTAGCACTAGAAATTAATTTACTTATTTAGCATGGAGACAGATGGATGTGTGGATCTGAGATTGTGATACAGTTTGCTAAACAACAACAACATTACATAAAATGTCAAATTGCAGCCCAATTCCTCATTGCCTTGATGCAAACACATTCAGCTGAGACAGAAGAGTAGCTGAAAATCTTTCATTGTTCCATCAAAAAATGCAAATAAAATAAATGTCACTAAATTTCACTTGGAAATACACAGGTAAGAAGAGAGCTGCAAGAGCTGCCAGTAGCAAACATGAAAATGGAGGAGAACGGAGCCACACAATTGTTCATTCTGTCCTGCAGCAAATGATGCTCTGCTGGGTGGGGTGTCGAGAATACCAATGTACAGGTACAGAATAGATACACACGTGCTCAGAGGTGAGGCCCTCCTGAATTTTGCATTGATTTCAAAGTGCTCACCTGCAGCTGTTTCTAATCTAATCTAATCTGGTCTAACCCAATCCAGTCCATTCCAGATATTTATAAAATACCTATCACCAGCACAGGGTGTGTGCAGCTGTAATGATGATGCTCTCCTAGCTGTAATGATGAAGAAATCTGCAAGACAATTTGTAGGAATACAGAATTTTTTGTATATTCATGAGCTGCGTGAGCTTCCCCATGGTGTGTTAAAACGCCAGTACTCGATGGTTTGCGGAGAGTGAACGGGTAGTGAGGTGTCATCACCAGGAGATGTAGAAGCAGTTATTACTCAAACTTTCAAAAGAGCCCAAGGAATCTACACCAGCTACAATGAAGTTGTGAAAGGGCTGATCTTCGCGACACTCCCAGAAAGTTCTCCCACCTGTCCCGTCTTTCCTTGTACCTTCTTATCCAGGTAGCTGAATTTCCGATTTGGAAAGGTGTATCTTACTGTGAGTGGTGCATTGTAATCTTTGACAGAAACCACAGAGTTCTAATTTATCCCCTTTGTGTGTTTATCCAAGTTAACTTTTTTTAAAAAACAAATTTATTTAACCATGCCGGATTTGCCTATTTTTTTTCTAGTATTAATAGTAGTAATGAATTTCTTTTGCATAATTTAATCTTGCATTGAAATATAAAGAGTGTTGGAGGCATAACATTGATGAAGTAGTTGAAAACAGAGCTCTAAATCCCCAATTGATGCAACATATTTGGGGAAACTGAAAGGGGCCTTTTATTTCTTGAGATACCAAGTCCCAATCTTCAGTCTAAACTCTCATCTGTAAGTCTTGTGCAGACAGCATTTCGTGGGTGGGAAGCCTGTGTGACGTACAATTACTGCTTCTTCCAATTTATAATACTGCATAGCACGCAATAACATCTCGCTGACTATTTTCAGCAAGTGAAAAGCAGCATCAAACAATCCTTATAAGTGATTATTTCAGAGTTTTGGGAGGAGCTTTGCCTCCGTTGTTTTTGCAGCACCACACATTGTTGAGAACAGCAGAAGGTGGTACAGTTCACATAAAAACAACAGACGTTCTTCCCTGCCGGTGGAGTTGTTGACTCGAATCACGCTTGGTAGAAATGTGCAGGAGTTTAAAAGAACCGCAGTGATTTGCACAGCTATCGCGGGGGAAATAGCAGTGCGTGAGAAAAGCGGTTACAAATCTTACAGACTGAGCATACCATGATAAAGATCCACTTGGTGAGGCCTTTCTTTACAGCTGAGATCCCCCAGATAAGCCCAGTCAGTCCAGTCTTCCAAGGCGTGACAGAAGGAGTCAAGGCAGACGGAATGAGGCTCCAATTGCAATTCAAATATACTTTCGTAAAACCGTGATTAGTGCTGCTAATCTCGCCTTGGTGAGCCAAAGACAATAACAACGAGGTTACCGAACACCTCAGGCATTATGTAATTCTTTTGCTTAGAAACTTGCTGGTGTGAGAGGGCTTTTGAAACCCATTAGTAAAACTGAACTTGCCAAATGAGCCTTCTCCAGGGAGAACAAAGTCAGATGTGTGCCAGCATGGACCCAGAGCCTGCCAGGGACTGAGCGCTCACAAATCCCGTTGCTACCAGCGAGAGCTGAGGACGCAAAGTCCTTTGTGTAACTGAGCCCAGTTGTAAAATGAACTAATAGCTGTGGACCCGTCTTTCACCCGTTTCAATATGATAACAATATCATGTATTTACTCATAACAGACCCCAGTGCGTTGATTTGTGCTAAACGGTGACGCCAGTCTGCTTGATTCTGGCTGCAGGCTTGGGAAGAGCCATGTTGTCCTGTCTCGCCGCATCCGGCTGACCGTGGGCGGCACTCGCCAGCGCGGAGTTAGGCCAGGCTGTGGGGCCGCTTGTCTCCCTTGTCTAGTTGATAAAGCCAGTCATGAACTTTTCTGCACCAGAAGATGGTGATCCTTCCACATGAACAAAATTGTGGAGAGAGAGAGGAAAAAATAGCCAAGCTGTCTCAAAAAGCCACAATGATTTTTCAGCAGAGGATGGGAACAGCGGAAAATTCCAAGAGGACAGTGGTGAGATTAGAAATGGCTCTTTGAGAATAACTATCTACAGAAAAAAAAAGTTTGAAATAAGGAAAGGGAGAGATTTCCTTTCATCATTAAAAACATCAGGATAAAACACATGGAGAAAAACAAACAGTGAAGACACTGTTGCTAGTGGGCTGGCTTTTTAAGTATTAATGGAACCTCACAGAACAAGAGTTTCTTTTATTCTTTTTATCCCAGCTCTCTGCTTGCAAGGTTCTTGTGTGAACATGCAGCAGTTTCCAAGGCTGTGAAATTATCAGACCTGGAACAATGCCAGTACAAACCAATTTATTGGGGTCCAGCAATTAACCAAAACCCAGAAAGCTTGATTAATTGTGGCACTGCTCAGCAGGGAACATTGAGAAAAAAAAAATCAGACTAAACTCCATGCAGTGTCTCTGTTCCATATACCAATTTACACTATATGTAAAGAAAAGTTTCTTCTCCGTAAATACCCGTAGTATATTATTTTGCACCATGTACAAAGAATAATTACAATGACATTTGAGAAAACACTGGTTGATGGCTCTCTGGATAATCATTTCATAATAGCTCTTATCCTGCTATGATTTTTTTGCTGTTGAATTCGTATCATATTATTTTAAAACATGGGGTTGCTAAGCTTCTCTCTGGAGGGACATCTTGAGAATCCAGCGCTGCTCTGTTTCTCTATATTTCCTCAAACATTGATGTGTGCAAGAAAGGTGAGGGTTTGGTAGCTGTTCAGAATTATCTGGGATAGAAAAATAAAAAAAAATTGGAGCTAAGAACCAATTTACCGGGACAGAATATGCTGACTGAAATGAAATCCCATGGTCTGAGGAGACAGACAGGAACTTATACAATTGGGATGTTTAAAAACTGAATTAGTTATGCCTTATACATTATGAGAAGCAATTAAAAGGTGTAATTAAGGCGTTAGCTGATTTCATTATGATAGTGTTAACAAATAGTGCCCGCATTGGTTGTTTTATCGTAGAGCTTGTCATAAAACCCTGTGCATAAAACAGAATTTCAAAATCTCATTTCTAGTTGCCTTAGTGGTACATTCATCACTTTTAGTATAGATTACTGAGAAGAAAGTAAATGTTCCAGCTCAGTGTAATGCACTGCTGCAGTGTAGCGTAATGGGTAGTGCAAAACACTGGGTCTAGCAGTTCACCTTAGTTCGTCTCACATCAAAATAATTCAACGGCTAGTAATGGAAAAAAAGCTGTACAAGGATAAAGAAGTAGTGCTAAAAGAATAGTCACCTCTCTCAGTGAAAAGAAAGATATGTGCAAATGTTTTTACCTTTTCAACATCATTTTGTATCCTAATCTGCATCCAACTGCGACACTTGTCACATTCTCAGCTTTAAAGAGCGCAGTCCGCCGACGGTGCTAAATCACACTAGGCAGTGGTGATAATAGAGCCCGTGCACGCCCAGCATCCAGGCAAGACATCTCGATGGGGCCGTGGGGTGATTTGGGACACTCAATGAGGTAGGAAGGGCTGTCTCCTCCAATTTCACTGTATTTATTGGGGATTGAATGTATTTTTTAAAAGATATTTGCAGTGGAAATCGGTTTGTCGGAGGTCATCTAATTGAATCTACAGCCCTGGCAACCCTTCACAAAGGCTGCCAGAAATGACCGAGTTGCTAATGTTGAACTGTGAATACCCAGCAGGGATCCTCCGCAGGGCTGAATACAGTCAATTATGTTATTTTTCTAAATATTAGTGACTCAGCTGTCTCTGCTTGTGAAGAGTTGCCAGGGTCACAAATACAATCAGACAGATCCTCCCCTCTGTCCCTCCTAGGAGATGGGGAGAATCTTTTAAATATCACATTGGATAGTCCTGAAGTAGAGGGAAGGGCTCGTGGGAGGCCGTGCTGCTCCTCCGGAGCGGCTGCACGCAGGCTGGTGGTTTTGTGGGGTTCCAGTGGGCCAGGCAGGGTGATGGGTAATTCCCCGGGGGGAGCGCTGCCACGTATCAGCAGCCTCGCTGAGGTCTGTGCGATAAATTCGAGATTTCACCGTTCAGCTCCGTAGGCACCAGGGCTGAGGTCTGGCAGCAGACGTCGGTACCAACGGCTTGTGTCTCCTCTTCCATACTTTTTTGTTCTTTCTGTTTCCTCCGCTCCCCCTGTCCCTCATCATGCTCCAGATATCTCTCTGGAAGGAATGTTTTTACGTGCTGTAAGAATTCAGTTTCCCAGTTTCCTCTGTAGCTTGTCAGTGAGGAATACAGAGTGCTGGGTAAGGAGAGCTCAGCAGAAGCAGATTCTGAGCAGCATCCCCTCTCCTGAGCGCTCGCCGGCTGAGACTCACAGATGCCCCGGCAGCCCCGCTCCTTTGCCCTCCGCACACAGCTCTGCAAGCATTTTAGGTTTTGATTGCAGCTTCCTTGGTTTTTGCCACAAAGGCTCTTTTCCAAAGCCCAGCCCTCTCCAGCAACACCATCCCTATTCCCTGTGGTGCCCAGCCCAGCTCTTCTTATCTGATCGACAGCGTTTGGCACAAGGAAAAATCCTTCTAGAGCGTTTGAGTGCCAGTGCATCATCTTGGCCCAAGTTTGAGGTAGTGCTTTGCAGTTGGCAAAGTTTCCTAATTTACTGCTGTTAAATTTTATCCAGCTTTAAGAATATTATGTGGATGTGGCCAATCTCCAGCTATTCTGAATCCATTGCAAATACTTTGCCAGCATGTGTCCAAGTATAAGCCAATTTTGATGTTTTTATTGCTGATACAGTTTCCCTAAAAGTACCTTCAGGCATGGCATCTGAACTGCAGCGGACAGTTCAGCAACCAGCTGTTGGGAGCCCAATCCTAGGAGGTGAGACCTTTATTCCTTCAGGTCCCTGCGGCTCCTGGAGTTGGAAAGCCCAGACTGGGTCTCTAGTGACCACTGATGTTGCTGCCCTGTTGAAAATACACAGTATTTCATTTGTGAGTGAGGGTCTCGGCATTTCCTTGGAATGAGCAGAGAACCGAGATTCATGAAATGTCTTTGGCAATGTGACATCAGGACACGTCAGATCAGGGGCCCAGGTATGCTAGAAATACAGCAGCTAGATAAAACTGCAGTGAAAGCGGAACTGAAGTTTCAAACGCTTCAGTGCTGCAGAGAACCCAACTCTGAAGAATGGGCCCTTAGCGAAAGGGTGCCTTTGTAGCCTATTCTCGCTGTAAAAACAGGGAGGAGACCAAGCCACCTTCTGTTAAAGCTGGAGTTTCCCCTGGCTGGAGCTCCCCTGGGGAGAAGGAAAATAAGCCAGCAAGGGAGAGGAGGCTCACTGTGTTTAGACAGCCTGTCCTCTTCTGATCCGCGTGTGCCTCTCAGGAGGAGGAATTCCCGAGGAAGGTTTTGATGTCTGGCTAATTACCAAGGCCAACGTCTCCCTCCGTAGGAGGATATGGTTTGGGCAGCAGCTGTGGTACTCTGGACCGAACAGGAGATGGTTTCCTCAATGTTTTCATTTTTTAATCCTTTGCCTTCTCCCCAGATTGTTGTGATGGGCAAATGCACAGTGTAAAACTCTGTCCTCAGGCAGTGCGTGAGGACTCCACTGTGGAAGACTGGCATCTGGATGTTATTGATTTTGCAAAGTTACGTGTGACCTATTTTGGTCGCAGAAACGATCAGGTCGACAGCATCCTGTCTTGCACTCCAGCTCGTCCAGGTATCCACCAGTAAGAACTGGTGTAAGTGATGATGCCCATTGCTATGAGCAGCTGACAAACACACACCAAAGAGCGTAACGAAGATATTTCTAACTTCTGTTTCAGCAAATACACCTCATTTTTCTGTTGACACCGGCACCCGTTATTGTTCACAAGACTTCCTGGCTTTCTGTTCATTATTCTATAGCATTCAATAACTTAAACTGTTAGCAGAATTATATGAATAACAAAAGTGATTTATCCGTCAGTGTGTTCATCTTGCTTTGTGAGGGGAGAACTCCCTGCTGATTCTGTCACCAAAGAGCTCCACCCTCTTCTCTGCAGTCCGAAATACAAATATTAGACTGGTGATTGATCATGAGATGTTTTGCAGGCCAAATTCATAGCTAGTGGAAGCGGGCAGGAAAATTTCACTGCGGTTTACTTGAACTCATTAATGTCAGCAATTGATTGCTTTTTGGTTCTTGGAGTTTTTGACTAGCTGACAGAACTGCTTTAAGGAATGTTTAACAATATCTCATTGCATGATTTAAGTACAAGAAAATTACCGTCTGGCAGTGCAGTGAGAGCAAAATTATTCCTGTTGTAGCATCCTTAGAAATCCTTTCCATTTGAATCCAGCCACATTAGGGAGAAGGGAGAAGGAGTTCCAGCAGCTTGGTGTTACTTCTTGCGCTGCCACAATGTCCGTGCCCCATCTGATGGCGGGGGGCTCTGCTGACAAGGCGGGGTATCATAGCTCAGCTCATCCGGTGATTTCATGCCTGGCACCGCTGTTACACTGCACTGTCTTGTCTGAAGGAACTTTAAAACTTGTGTACATTTCAGGTGATCTCCTTTAGAAACAGAGAAACTGAGACACAGCGAGAGGAAACGCTTTGTGTGGAGGTACCCGTCAGGCCCAGAGTAGGACTACAACAGACCCTGGCTCCTGAGTTTTGGCTTGGTGTACTACCAACGGAGTGATATTTCTACTCAACAAACATGCTCTTTCATGTATTTAGGCGTTCCTTCAGGTATTTCAAGTCTCTGGAGGTTCCAAATCTCCCTCTTCCTCAGTTAAGAAATGGGAGAACCACATATGAGATCACAGCCTTATTTATTCTTCTACCCTGACCCTTTAAAAGAGAAAGGAGAAGAAGCTGATATTAAAAAAAAACAACACTCAAACAAAACCCCCCAAAAGCTGGGTAAAAGTTTTAAAAAGAGCCAATCCTCTGTTTGCTTTTCCTTTTACAGGCCGCCTTCCAAAGTTACACAAGGCTAACTGTATTACAAGGAACGGATTAACACAGAAAGGTTCTCTAAAGCAGACCTGTTGGAGTTATCTTTAATATTAAACGCAGAGTGTTTGTTTTCTTTAATATGGAGGGCAGCCCCAATAAAAACACCAATGAAAGAGGCCAGTATTGCTAGATCACATGTCTGCTTTTATCTCACAGTGGAGTTATAGTAGAATGATTTTTGCTTGGAAACTTTAAAGCTGGACTGCATCCTTTCATGCTGAAATCATATCTCCTGCAAGGATTATTGGGGGATATAAGGTTTCCTTCAGCTTCTTATTTTCTCCACTCCTGAACTTGGACTCCTGACCTCAACTTTTCTCTGGTTATGACCAAGCATTGGCCTTCAATTGAATAGCTGAGCCTTTTACAATCAGATCAGCTCCTGCTCTTGTAATTTCAGACTCATTTGGTGACATCGATATTGTAGATCTTAATTAAAAGTCAAACATTTTATATCTCGGCTAATGACCATACAGGAACCGCCAGGTTTTGCTCCCATGTGCGTAACCATCCGAACCATTCAATCCGTGTGACTGAAGGTGGAGGAGCTGTGCACCGTTTGTGTGTGGGTCCCCTTTCCTCTTTGTGTCCCTCCCGCAGCCCAGCTCTGCACCTGTGCTTCGCTCTGGGCGGTCGCAAAGACTGCTCCGTGAACGGCGGGTAATGCGGGCTTCGTCTTAGCCGAGTCGGGAGCCTCTCATTAGTTGAAACAGCTAATCAGGCAGAAATCTGAGGGGCTCTGCAGTTAATTACAGGGCAGGGTTAGATGGTGGGTAGTAAAAATATCTGTTGCTTGGCTATGCCACTGTCTCTTGCTAGCACCGGTGGGGGCCGATTGCGCGGTATTATCCGTGTAGATAAGGTTAGATGTACTATTCAGGAGAGTACTGAATCTGGGCAGCCCTCTGTCCATGGGACTCATGATTTTTTTTTTGGACTTTTTAATTGTTCTGTATTAATTGGATATGATCTGCCTTGTGCTTTCTTTCACTGAAGAGATGCCAGGGAGACTGGATTTTGGTTGTGCAGCTACAGTATCAGCTTGATTGTACAGCTACTGATCTAGTGGCCAAGAAATTTGAATGTCTTTGAGTGCCTGAGACACCAAACAGAGTGCTGGAATATGGTCTTGCAACCACACAGCACTGAGCTTGATACAGTCACATGTTATCGCTGTAACCACTACTTCATGGACATCTCCTAGTTGCAGGAGTGTGAAAGTAAGGATAACCAGGCATCTCTGCTGTATCGTCCTATAAAGCTTTGCCTTTTCTAAATAAGCTACAGCCTTACCGCATATGAATTACTTTCTGGTGAAAGTGGGACTTTCAGAGTATTTTCAGAAACACAGATTGAGAGAAGGTTACTTGGTGGACTCTTTCAAGTTGATGAAACTATTTTCCAGAACACAAACTACACCTGAAGAAACGGCACCGCTAGTGAAGCTTTGCCTCAGAACACAGCAGACATTATCTTCACCCTGAGTGAAGTCAATGGCAGCAGTGCTTCTGGTACAAACGGAAACAGAATCAGTACCTGTCAAAGAGCATCAGGTTGCAGATTTGCCAATACTTGAATTGCCAGCACAGATGGGGGCAGTTTATGAGGTTTTCACGGATATAAATTATATATTTTGAAAAAAAAATAATATGCAAAAAGTGATGTGTTTTTCAAAGCCGTTTATGCCTTCTGATTGAAACCTGACTGTAAACCAGTTATTTTAGACTAGCCATCCTCTTAGGCTTATAAGTTCATAGAAGTAATTACCTTCACTAATACGCTTGTTTGATTTGTTAGTGTAGCCTGCCGGTGGCAGTGAAAATACAATAAATGGGTCTGCAGTTCACTGTGTCCTGAAGAAGTAACTTATTAAACAAACATAACATAGAATAAAAAAACACTTCGAGCAGTAGAAGGAAGCATTAACCATCGCTAATTCCAGTTGAACTTGGAGCTGGCGCACTCTTCGGAGCAGAACCGTAGGAAGCATTGCCCCCCAGTGGTGGCGGGCAAGTATTGCTTAGGGCACAGCCGCACAAGTGTTTGTCCATCCGACTGCGGACGTCGCGGTGAATGGCTCTGCTGCTCGCAATTAATAGCAGCACAGAGCGTGCAAAGCCTTGTGTTGTGTCCTGCCGTTGTACGATAACTAATGGGGTCTGAAAAGAGCGAGGCAGCGGTAGTCAGAGGTGGTTTATTTTCAGAGCACGCCGAAAGGTACAGAACTTGATGCCGACATCGTTTGTACCCCAGTGAGTTCCTCACTTTTAGGCCAGAGCAGCTGAACTCGCAGTCTGACCCCCCCATACTGTGAGAAAATACCGAACGCCCTCGGTTCCTACTACAGCTGAGCACAAGCTGGGGTGCGTTTGTGCAGGTGTGTCACAGGCACACAAAGCCACGCGAGGTTTCCGAATGTTGCAGCAGCCAGGCTTCCCCACTGCCGGCGGGAGAAGGCTGTCCTGGGTTTCAGGCACTGCTCTGGAGAAACTTGCTTCTTTTTCTTTGTGCTGCCATACTCTGAGGATTCAGTCTCCAGGGCCTCACTTGAAAAATGAGGAGTCGTCATTTGCTGCTCCCGAGCCTAACTGACCTAATTGCCTTCTGAGGACAGTAAGATTATTTACACATGTATTTGTGTGCCGCCTTCTAGAGCTTTTTAAAATCATTGTTCCGTCGATACACTGGTTTTTGCCAGTGGTATTTTTTTGTCTGAACCCTGGTGCGTGGCGATTGATTGTCAACAATATGACAGGAAGGGCATGCGCTGGGAATGCTGCTAGAGTCTGGTGACGTGATGATGCCTGTTCTGTACCTGCTCCTGGAGGGTCCCAAAGTCTGACACTTCTCAGTTACCCTGGCACAGCATGTAGACGTAGTGCAAGCCAAGGACTTGGGAGACTTGCTAATGATTATCTGGATTACATCTGCTTCGACAGTAGGCTCTTTGGGGATTTGCCTCTTAAATCCTGGATGTACAGGATTCTGTCTGTTGGGATATATTTGGTGAAGCTGGGTTGCCACCTAAGATTTTTTCCAGTATAGAGACGGGTCAGCATTTTAGCAGGAACAGGCTCAGAATGTGTAACTGTAATAATCATGATTAATTTTCCTTTGCTCGTCTCTAAAGATAGAAGGGAAAGGGATGGGTCCTTGGAGCAGTGACCTATCTGCTGCTCACCATTGCTTTTAGCCTCATTTCCGGGGCTCACAGCGTGCTTCAGTCGCAGGGGCATGTTCAGTGTGAAGCTTGCACCCTGAGCTTTGGAATGCCTTCAGCTGAAAACTTGTCTCAAATCCTCCATTGAGGCTTTTTATGAGAAGAGCCCAACCTGTCCGAACACTCACAGGGATGCTTTGTGTAGACCTTTCTGTTTCTTCATAGTCTTCAAACATAGTCACAAACTGAAGCTTAGGAAGTTCTGTCTGAACATGAGGAAGAGCTTCTTCACTCTGAGGGTGACGGAGCCCTGGCCCAGGCTGCCCAGGGAGGCTGTGGAGTCTCCTTCTCTGGAGATATTCCAGACCCGCCTGGACAAGGTCCTGTGCAGCCTGCTCTGGGTGA
>Ga0065711_1042639_pt1 | contig 15243 bp, 8 predicted proteins | sample Hoacrofraction12_FD_59098 | JGI IMG/M metagenome (GOLD analysis project Ga0065711, IMG submission 59098) | Hoatzin crop microbial communities from Cojedes, Venezuela - Epithelial fraction 12 v2 (version 2) | ecosystem: Host-associated > Birds > Digestive system > Esophagus > Crop | place... | reverse complement strand
TTTTTTTTTTTTTTTTTTTTTTTTTTTTTTTTTTAAGAAAGGCTCTATTCAGGGCAAGGTTGTTGTTTTTGTTGTAATATCTATAAATATCTGCAGACGTTCTGTCCTGAGCCGGTTACAAAGGTTGAGCTGCCAACCGCCCCTCTGCCCCCTCTCCTGGTTCCTGCACTCGGAGTGCCCGCGGCCACGGAGCGGGAACTGCGCCGGGCGCTCCTTCAGCTCGGGCTCTCGCTCATCGCTCGCACCGCTCCCTCTGCCTGTCACCGCTGCGGCGCTGGGGAGGTTTTATACCCCATTAAGCCTGATTGACAGTTAAAGTGTCGGGGAGATTTCACTACTGTTTCTGTGAGTGGCTGGCTTTGCTCTCCCCTCCCCCCCGGGCGATCCCGGAGCCGCCGCACACCGACGCGCACGGCCGGGCAGGCCCCGCGCCGGGCAGGCCGGGGCTCGCTGCGCGGCGGGCCGGGATCGCTCCGCGCCGGGCCCGCAGCTCTGACCGCAGCCCGCTGTAACTCAGCCCCCGTCTCCTCCCCGCACGCACCCAGGCCGCAAAGGAGGTGCCGCGGTCTGACCCTGACGGAGCTCTGGCAGGGAACTGCTGGCCAGAGATGAGCTGGTGTGGACCAGAAAAGCTCTTTCAGCCCTGGATTGCCAGGCTGAGCGCAGCCCAGGTTGGTAATCGTCAACATCTACTACATTGGACCGATGTTTTTCTGGACAACGTGACAACTCCTGGATTTTCCAAGCTGGAAGACGCTCGCATTGCTGAAAACTGGTGATTTAGTAGCGGGGCAATAAAAAAGACAGGCTTTGAATGCAGCAGGGAGACGCACTTTCTCACAACAAAGGGTGTTCTTCTTTCTCTCCTTTTCCAAGACTTTTCTGTCCAGTTACGAGGGCATAGTTGCAACACATGAAGGTCTCCATAGCACTTCAAACTATGTTGTAACAGGAGAAAGGGCAAAGTGTACTGCAACTAGGTCCCCGAGCTGGGTTGTCTGCACCGTTAAGCATTAGGCAGGTAAGGTCTGTTTTCAGTTGCACTGAACAAGCATTTCTGAGGAGGATCTAACTGTGCATTGGAACTGAGAGCTACTCACACACGGTTGGTAGTTGTGGGAGCAATCAGAAATAACCCAATATGCAAAGCCTTGAGGATGTCAAAAGATGCTCAAGGATGTCCAACCTCACATTGCTGTCTTCACAGCTGAGCTGCAAAGAACTTCATTTTTATGACTATAGATCATTAAGAATGTGCCAAAATGAAGCCCATCCCACGCGTTAATGCAGGCGGGCCGGAGCTATATCCACTATCCTGGGAAGCCATCTAGTGGTAAAAACTAGAATTAATGAAAAATGACATCTGACAGACCTCAAACTTCTGTCTATAGTTGCTAAAGCACCGCTGGAATGGAAGTGTAAGCATCTGTACATAGGTAGCCAAGTTATATTACACAACCAATACAAGAGTTAGGGAGCTGAATCCCTTTGAAAATAAATTCAATTTTATGTTTTGGCATCAAACAGGTATTTTCCAAAACAGGCATTGTTCAAAGTGGCCATACAGTTACAGAGTGTTCCAGGGTTATTTGTTTGCAAAATGAAGAGCAGCCAAGTTTCTGGTGCCACCCGCATTTAAAACCTATATCACACAAATTTTTTAACACAAAATATGAACAATATCTACATCCTTGAACTTCAGCTGTTAAAAGTTCCACAAAAGTTTTCAGAAAAAAAAGAAAATAAAATCTAGAGAGAAATTTGCAGAGTTCTTACCTTTAAATGCCAGGTTACCTCATATGAAATTAGCCATATGACTATCACTGAATCATCACAAAGTGTCAGGAGAGAGGCTTTTGGAGGGAAGAAGATGCAGCGTTCTAACCAGAAACTGTAAGTCTGTACACCTTGTCAGAATCAGGTGGTATTCCCTAACTGAGCTGCATCTGAAATAACCAGAGCTCCGAGAATTCCCATTGCTGCTTGGCAGCATTTAGCACCTCTGCATGTTTTTACAGTAATACCTTTAGAAATGGAGCCAGGGGAGGCACCTGGCATTACAATTTTCCTCTCAGTCCAAAAACTCTGAAGGGGAGAGAGAAATTACACAGAGAGCCTAGTGTCTGGTTTAAAAAAGAAGGACTCAGTGTCTGGACTGGTAACAAATACAACCACCTTCTGGTATGGAAATAAGCAGCACAGTTAAAAATGAAAAGGTATGAAGTTATTAAAAGTAAATTTGATTACCGATTCCTGAGTTCAGTCTCTATGCACAAAGCACCACAGACACATTTAAAATAGAAAAGTCAGCAATATTACACAGTTAACCTGTTCAGACTAAAACCAAAATTAATTATTAATTTAAAACATTTGCAGGTCCTTTGAAGCCAGTGGGAATGCAATAATCTTGTGAATATTGATTCCATGCATCTGTTTCCAGCTTGAATGATACTCTAAAATGTATTGGAACTGGGGTTTTTTCATTCATTATGATTTTGGTTTATTGACCTATGTGCAAAGTTGCTACCAAATTTGGAGTGGGAATAAAAACACAGTTCTAAATATTTAAAATTTTCCTAACCTTCTCTTCAAATGTCATGAAAGTACTAACTATTTTACTTCTTTACTACTTTACTTTGGATTTACCTTGAAGCAGTGAAAACCAGTAGTTACTACATTGTACAAATGTACAAAAGCAAGAAGCAAAAGCAGACTTACAGTAAAACTGAAGTTGCTGCATCTTGCCTTTAATTAATATGGTGAAAAATATATGCAAGTTATTTTAAAATTCACCTAATTCAACCAAAAAGTCAAATGGCTTTAAATTCTACAGATACTGTATAAAACACTGAGAACAGCTGAGGTTTGTCCCTTTTAATTGCAGTTCCTCTCTGAAAAGTGGCAAAAAAGTAGTATTCTGGGATTTCACCTGATTGTTGTATAGCAACCATTCTGCTCTTTTTTGCCGAGAGGTCTTGTTCCAAACTGTCACCTTCACAAAGCCAACATGTGCTTTTGTTCAAAAAGTTCATCTCTGTTAGTGAAACCCCCTAAACTGTACCTTCATGCAGGTTTGATTATCCAAACCGCTTCCAGTAAAGGTCTGTAAGTGCAAACAGACGCTCAGTGCATACCTTTGTTGACGGTAACAAGGATCTGTCACTTCACAGCAGCTGTTCCTAACTGTAAGCGAGAAGTTGTCCCAAAGTGAATCCCTTCCATGTTTCCAGTCAGAAGTCCTTAACCAGTGCACTGGAGCATCCCACAAGCAGGCCTGTTAATTTTGTAAAATTGCATCAGTTGATAACGCTATCACTTAGTTGCAGAATAAATTTTGCATTTCGGACAGTTGCACAGTACTGAACTATTTGTTTCCTATTTCAAAGCACAAATTGCAAAAAAACCCAAAAACTTGGCTTAAGCCATTTTCACGGCACTTTCAACTATGTTTTATTCCAGTTTGCAACAAGAGCAAGAAGGTAGTCATGTAGTACCTCTCAGTGGTAACTCGTTCAATTTTGACTTCCGCTTGTGTTTGAATTTCTAGGTTTGCACTTCTTAACAAAGTGTAAAGGAAAACAGCTTTAATACGTTGTTACGAATCTATTCTGAATTAATAGGTTTAAATTTAGATCATCCCTGAACGACCCACTCCTGGGACCACAGCTAAAAAGATGCGTTTATGCTTTCTGAATACTGAACCACAATAATGCGTAATAGTCCAGCTTAAAACTAAACCTGTTGTTCATATGTGGGCTAGCTAGTGTAAAGGTAGGTTAGGAAGCCCTGTAAGTAGCTGAGACCCAGCTTTTGATTGTAGTTAGTGTAGATTTACTAATACTCTCTATCAGAGTCACAGAAATCTACTTTTTCTTACTTGCCCTGTCTTGAAGAAACAAATAGCAGTGAAAAAGCAACTTTTACCTCCAAAATAAGCTGATACATTTTCTATACACATCACTTGCATAACACATGTCCATTTTTGCAGAACAATGTTACATGGATCTATGCAGAGGCTCAGGTAGAGTGTCTGAATGCTTAGATCTTGATGGTGTACCTACACATACTGGCAGAACTCTAAAATTGTTCATAGAGCCTTTACAGCCACGCTCCTAGTAAACTTGGAAGTCAATGCAAATAGAGTTGCTAAACTCTTTTGAGCTGGGAATTAAAAGCATGCTCAAGGCATGTCTGAAAGCATCTGGGCTACGAATTCTGTGTTTTCAACTTACAAAAACCCACCCAAATATATACAGTACATTAGTAAGTAGATGTGAAAAACTTTGGAACACAGAACAGCCCTGTTACACAATGGAAAGTCTGTGTTACTAGGGTGTCAAGCAATACCAGTTTTTTACACCAGTGCAGGGTTCTTGACCACAGACAATCTATCACGATCACAGATTAAAACTAAACCTCCTTTAAAAAAGGAAAACCTTTTGCCAAGCTGATCTGTTTTTTGTTACATGAAGTACTGCTGTCAGATTTGGATAAATCAAGAGCTAAATTTTTGTGCTTCTTGATTTCACTCTTCCCTTGAGTTCACATTTTCCATTTGAAATGAGTCCCAGTGGTTCTATGATTTCACACTGTCCTTCTATATGCTATTAAGTATTACGAGTCTGATACTGTTGCCTTGTAAGTGGAGTTTTGCCATGGGCTAAGCTCAGAGGGACCAGGTTTCTGTTTAACTTCCAGCCTTGACAGAAAACAGTCCGTGTCCGGCCTTGCGTGAAAAACTACATTTGGATGCCTTACTGCTTTCCCAGGGTCTCACAACAAAACAGTATCATGAATAAAGGCATAACAAACCTCTTACACAGTAATTCTAAATTCTAGATGACATTCCTTTCTAGATTCAGTATGTGTAAATGTAGTCTTTATGAGAGTAAGTACAGCGTTTTCAAAGTGCATGTAGGTGCTACCTGGAATTCAGACAAAGCGATGGAACATCAAGGATGTACAAGTTAATATTATCATTTGTACTAACTGCCCTTCTTTTTTCTCACCTATCTTTAATTAGATGCCAAATCTGTCTCAATCTGTTAGCCTGCGTCTTCATATTGGAAGAGAGAACAGTGAGAGAACATCACATGTGAACGGGAATGGAGTGACTACATTGTGTTAAACTGATTGACTCATCTTACATGCTCTTCAGTTCATTTACCTCACTTTTACACCACTCAATATTTACCAGTCCTTCTAATTCCTCAGTCCTGACGAAACTTCTAAGACACACAAGGCAAAGGAGACAGAAGAATTAAGTCCATAAGGCCCTCAAACTTAGAGAAGCTTATTGTTTCAAGAGTCTGAACTGAAATCTTACTAAACCAACGTGATACGGACTGTGACAAAAACAGAACAGTAGGCTAATGCTTGTAATAAGTTTGCACTGGAAGCTTGTAAACTAGCTTAGGAAAAAATCTCTAGATAAAATGTTCCCTGAATCCTTTCTAACAATGTCTTTTTAAAAGAATTCATTACATGCATCTATAATTTCTTTTCAGAGCTAGTCATTCACGAGTAGATACAGAGGTGAAATAATTCAAGTCCTCTAACTGTCACAAGCTTCTTCATACTTGACAATTCTAGAACGGAAGCCAAAAAGAGCAAGAATGCTAGAAAAAGAACGCTGTTGTCAAAGGCAGACTTTTTTGGTTGGAAGGCTAGAATGGATCAGCTTCAGATGTATGAATTGATGTGGGGGCATAAGATCACACTAAAAAATGATGATGGGAAGATAAGATCTCTGGAGAGATTCAGTTGAGCTAAGAGAAGGCACAGAGGGATTATTAATTCAAATTGGGTTCTTAATTCAAACAGAACTCACAACATTTTTAATGATGATCTGAGCAAGGATAAGGCTTGGGTTTTTAATAATTTATCTGGATATTTCTAGAACTTTACCCACTGTTAGCAGAAAGTCAGTTTGCTCGTTCTTGCTGAGTCACTACCATTACCCCTACGACTTGGTATCACTGAGCTTTCTAAGGGAAGAGCAGTTCTGGAGGAGGCCGTTGGAGCAAATGATACATGGGGTAAACAACACAGCGCTTCCAAGGGCCAGCTGATCCTTTAACTCATTTATAGGGACTGCTGCCTTTTTAAAAGTTATTTTATCTTTCCTGACATGCACAATGGCACAGGGCAGTGAGGATCAGCTGATTCTTTGGAGGAAGAAAGATGAGTTATAACAGCAACACGCATAAATCCAGATGTTTCCTAGAAGCTGACCTGTAAAATAAATTGACAGGGATGCTTTTTCAGAACACTCTTTCCTGCCCTCCAGTTAAACTTTGTCCAACACTATTTGATGAAAAAAAATTTTTAAAAAATCCCCTAAACCAACCAACCCCAAAGACCAAGAACCCCTCTTCACAGGACTCCTGCCTCTCCTGCAGTGTCTAATTAGATGATCAGCTGCTGTCTGAAAGTCTTGATATCATGGGAAAAAACCCATGTATATTGGGAGCTCCTAAGTGATTTGGCAGAAGGTAATTGGTACTTTGACATCCAACTTTTATGAGGGGAAATCTGCACATTCCATGACCTCCTCAGATGATAGCATCAGTGAGGTGTTGAAATCCACCCTGAAGAGAATAAAAAAATAATAAAGAAGAAATGTCTTTGAACTTTTTCTTGTCATATTTAAAAGTATTATCTATATGGGGACATTGAGAACTTAAAAACTTTTTAATTTTAGGATGGATTAGTGAAATTCATTAAATCCCAACCTGGATATTCCTTCTCAGAATATAAAAGCAGCCTTAATTTTTGCTTTAATTTATGTTGTGTTTTGTTTTTTTTTTTTAAATAATTCAAGTTAAGTGTACCCTACAGGTCTGGATGGAGCAAGAAGTTGGGAAAGGTTCAGTTAAACATCCTGCACCTCACAGTGATGGAAGAGATCAATTATTCCCCAGCTTAGTCAAATAATTTGAGTTAGTATTGGAAAGTTCCAGGCCTGCTGAGTTAAGGTGAGAGCTCCATGCTGTAACTTACATGGATTTCATGGTTTTCTTGACCTTAACACCCTTTAATTTATTTACTTCTCTATTTATTTTCATTTTAAAGCACATAACTCAATCAGTTGTACTTGCTGAATACCACGGAAGTTAATGATTAGACTTATTCTCTTAAGAATCCAGTCTGTCACTCTTATCATTGAGTCCTTTATCTCTTATGACTCATGTTGTTTACTCTCATTCCACACAGCTAAATATTTGTTTACCCTATTGACTAATTCACATTAAAGCTTCTGGCTCTTTCCTGTAATGCATATTTTGCATAAATGGGATTTTTCTGAGCAGATATATTTCATCTGCTTATTTTATAAGAAAAGCGAGAAAGGACTTGGTCAAGATCCCACTTTCTGAGGGAATACCACTACAGGTTTGTTAGCCAAATGCAAAAACGTATGGCTCACAAAAAGGAGTATTTCTATTCTATGACCACAATTACAAGCTTTTATAAGGGTTTTAGAATTGAGTATCTGGGAAATTAGCGGGGATAAAGAAATATTTCACAGTGTTCAGGGGATAGCATAGGTTGTATTGATTATGTCAAGCTGAGCTGACATTTGTTCGCTTTTTACTTCTGCCCAAACAAGTCATACAATCATAGAATCATAGAATGGTTTGAGTTGGAAGGGACCTTACAGATCATCTTGTTCCAACACCCCTGCCATGGGCAGGGACACCTTCCGCTAGATCAGGCTGCTCAAAGCCCTGTCCAGCCTGGCCTTGCGCCCTTCCAGCGAAGGGGCAGCCACAGCTTCTCTGGGCAGCCTGGGCCAGGGCCTCACCATCCTCATGGTAAAGAATTTCTCCCTTATATCAAATCTAAATTTCTCCTCTTTCAATTTAAAGCCATTACCCCTTGTCCTATCCCCACAGGCCCTTGTCAAAAAGTCCCTCTCCAGCTTTCCTGTCGGCCCCTTCAGGTACTGGCAAGCTGCTCTAAGGTCTCCCCAGAGCCTTCTCTTCTGCAGGCTGAACGGCCTGGACAAGAGAAGTCTTGTCCAGTCACACAGTGGACAGAAATACGTGGAGTTGCACCTGGTGACTCATTGCTTTGCTATCGTCACCTCTGTTGGCACAAGCGTTTGGCTAGCCATACGGTCTAATGACAGCCTAAATTGCAATTAAGGATAATGTGCAGTTGTCTCGGCAAAAAATAGCAAACTATGAAGTTGTAAAGACATCAAAATCCTTTCTTTAGAATGAATCAGAAGAGAGGGTTAGGGCCAAAGTTCTCCATGTCAAGAGGAAGTTTCCCTCTGATATCACTGGACCATTGGTGAGCCCAGAGACCCTTGCTGTACACTCAGGTAGGGAGATTCCAAATAACTGATACCTAAACAGTAATCTCTGAAAGCAAAATGTCGATGCACTTCGGAATGTCTGCTCTAACTCTTGTGGCCAGCTGTCTGCCTCAGCAATATAGCAGGGAAAAAAAAAAGACCAGCACTAAGCAAAAAGCCTTAGAATCATACTCCAGATCTATTCCAAGAGCAGAACAATTACAGTTCCTGAACACGGAGACTGGAGTTCAGCACTGCCAGTATTCCACGTGAGACCACACCTCGAGTACTGTGTTCAGTTTTGGGCCCCTCACTACAAGAAGGACACTGAGGTGCTGGAGCGTGTCCAGAGAAGGGCAACGAGGATGATGAAGGGTCTAGAGAACAAGTCTTACAAGGAGTAGTTGAGGGAACTGGGCTTGTTTAGTCTGGAGAAGAGGAGGCTGAGGAGAGACCTTATTGCTCTCTACAACTACCTGAAAGGAGGCTGTAGTGAAGCAGGTGTTGGTCTCTTCTCCCAAGTAACTAGCGATAGGATGAGAGGAAATGGCCTCAGGTTGCATAAGGGGAGGTTTAGATTGGATATTGGGAAAAACTTCTTTACTGAAAGAGTGTTCAGGCATTGGGACAGGCTGCCCAGGAAGGTGGTGGAGTCCCCATCCCTGGAGGTGTTGAAAAAATGTGTAGATGTGGTGCTTTGGGATACAGTTTAGCAGGCATGGTGGTGACGGTTGGACTTGATGGTCTTTTCCAACCTTACTGTTTCTATGATTCTATGATAAGCAGAGGTAGTACCTTCCACTACACTAACGAGTGCACTTGGAAAAAATCACTCATAGCTTTTCAGGCCCATAAAGCAGAATATAATTAAACCAGATAAAAAATCAAGTTAATTTGCGATTTTGGAACTGACAAAATAGTGACATTTCCTGGATGTGAGTCTTCCACATATTAACTATGACCACGCTAAATAAAGTTGTAATGGCCGGATGTTTGTATGCTTCTAGCATCTGGCAGCCTTACCTGTAGGAGGAGGGTGGAGAAATTTTCATATGCAGATTACTTCTCTGTGGAGTCAGTCTGGAGGATATAAATATTGACAGAATCACATCAAACAGTTCTCTAATAAATTATTCCCACCAAAGAAAAATGGAATCCTTTCATGCTCTGACTTTAATAGCAGGAATTCTAATTGCTTTTGTAATACTGGTTTTCATTGCAACTTATTATAAAAACTTCAAGGCAGAGATTCCTCCTGATATTGACCAGCCATCAAAGCTCCGCTTATATCATTGCATATATACTCTGATGGAAATTCTGGTGAGTTTATCATGCTTTGTGATATTGTGATTTTCAGGAAAGGAAAAACTTGATTAAAACGATGAAGATATGCATTTAAATATTGCAACTATGTGTAATGGGAACCACACAGTAACACAGATTTAAAGACAAAGGCCAAAGTTTGATTTGGTATTCTATTATTGTATATTAAAGCAGCCAGTATGAGGTGAATTCTTTTAAATATTGAGATATGCATTCTTATGCTGCAATTGCAATTTAATTACCTTCTATAATGAAATGATTGGTCTTGTGGATGACAGGAGGGCTGTGGATATCATTTACATGAATAACAGTAATAAAACCTTCTGTATCTTAGTGCACTTTGATATATTTAAGGTAATTTCCTAAATTTTGAACTATCTACAGTGCTTTTCTTACCTTTGATTCTGTTCTTACTTCCACAGTGACTGAATTACTGTGTCTCAGTTAAATATCATAGAATCATGTAGGTTGGAAGGCACCTCCAGAGGTCATCTAATCTAACCTCCTGGCCACAGCAGGTTCAGCTAGACCTCTTATCACTTACTATTTGAGTACTCGTAAGCCATACTCACTGTTTTGCCATCAGAGAAAGAAACAGCTTTTGCCTAGAAAGCTTTCAAAGAAGGCAACAGGACTACATAAGAACAGCCTCAGCCCTGTGATGTCTGGCACATAACATGCCAAAAGAAAGCCTGCAGGAAAATAACAGAATGGCTTTGTAATGTTTGTACGGAGCTCATCTCAAGTAAAGGTATTCTCCAATCACCCTAGTTACAGAGAATGAACGTTGTAATTAAGGCACACATCCTTGAAAGGTGATTTGGGGCACTATAATCTATTAAAGACTTATGTGGGTTGCTTGAACCTACATAGCAGCATTCACCAAATCCAGTAATTGTTCCTGGTTCTCCAACGGCCTAGGCCCCATGTAACTTTCTGCATTGTCTGGCATGAAAGAAGAGTCTGCAGTCCTTATGTATCTCACACTGCTTTTCATTTTATGCTATACATAAACTTAATATAATAACCTGACCGTAATATAACAATATGACTGTATGTTATTAAGTTCTCCATATTTCTATTATTGGTTGGATGAAACGATTCTTTCAGGTAACTCTTTGTCCCTGCTTTCACAGCTTCGAAGTGGCTGTTCCGCAATAGTTTATATTCTGTCTTCACTGACAGCATGCTCCACAAATTTCAGCTTCCTTTTTCTGGACAGTTTTGAAGATGCAATTCAGCATTTACTATGCATTGAAACCGTCCAATACCTAATTTTCTTTCAAAAATCTTTAGACATCTGCCGGTGGTTCTGGTGAATTTCTAGGTTTATGTTTATACTCACAGAAGTAGCCCTCAGAGTCTGGACTTCACAGGTTTCTTACAAAGTGCATGATGTTTGGTGCATTGCATATGTGCAATGAACATAACCTGCTGATTCTGATGATTACTGCTCTTCTTGTGCCAGTGATGTGTCTGTTTGTACTGTATGTTGCAGTAAACACCTCTTTCCTTCTACAATACAGGACAGCCTTTTCCTCTTTTCTTCCACCTGACTCGTGATATGCCTTACAAAAGCTGCATCAACAGTCAAGTATGTACCTTGTACAGCAGAAGTACCATACATATGATGCTCCTGCTGCATCTATCCCCACACTGTCATAAAGAAATCAATGACAATCCCAAATGAAAGAAATGAGAGACAGCCTCCAAGCTGATATCCTAGCTTTTGTTTAAATCTATTCATACAGATCTGCATTTAGACTAACTGTGCATATTGCACTGTGATATAAATCTTTAATGATAATTATTTTGGCTGGTAAAGCGCAACACTTCAAGGTGCTTGACAGAAAGACCGTCTAATGTAGTCTTAAAGTCCATGAAGCTCAAATTGAGTGTTTTTGCTAGTAGGTATGTGATTTCATAATTATTTTTAAAGTAAAAATCTGGTCCCCACATGATCTTCCACATAAAAAGCCAGTTTGTGCCAGAATTTAGGTGTTCCAGCAAATAGTTTTTCGAAGACCCTATTTCACAAGAAAAGGTATGCTGACATGCTGATCTGGGTCCTGTTCTTCTTACACACACGCACATTTTAGAACCTGGCTTATATAATATGTTTCACCTACTAACACCAAACACATCTGTCTAGGTATAGTCGTAACTTCTATTTTTTGAGTGTATTGTTAATGGTCCTGAAGTATTTCATAATCACTGATCAAGAACTTCTTTAACAGAATACATACCAAATTCCCCATTCTCCTTCATGACCGTGTTTTCCATGAATTTGAAGATGCCCCTGTGACATCAGGAGCTCCTAAGCTAAGGAAAGGAAAGAGAATATTTAGATAGAATGTCCTAATACCAAGTTTATCATACATATTACTATCTGTCAGCTGAAAGCTCTGTAAAACACTCGGGGATGTTAGAAAGTACAGATGCCATTAAATAAATACGGTATGGCAATTTTGCCAACTTCAACCATTCCAAAATCATAACTGTGACAAAAAAAAATGATTTAAGAGTCGTGAGAGTTTCTGAAAATTGCTGTTTGGGGAAGGTTATATTGACCCTGTGGTTTCTGCCACAATTGCCTTGGCTCTTCTATTCATTTTCACCTTTGCCCTGATACCTAAAAATGTGCATTTTCAAATGTAAGGCAAGAACTACATCTATACATTTGTCTCTAGGAACTGGGAATTAAAACACCCCAAGCACTGCTGGCAGTTGTGGCACAGAGCGTTATGAAAAAAACTCCAGATTGTCTCTGGGTTCCCATCTTTGTTTCTAAATTGTTTTCTGTCTCTTCCATGGTTCATGGCATTTTTTTTTTATTACTCCTCACCCAACTTTTTTATTGCAGCTCGGTCTACATTATTAGGAAGAAGGAATTTGTATTGTTTGAGAAAGGCCTCGGTGAGGAACTGGGTGTTGCAACACGCTTGAACTACCTAAGATTTGGCTTCATATGTGCATGATAGCTGGAATCATGCACCTAAGAAAGTTCTGCCTCTTTGTCTTACTCTGGTATTCTTTCACAGTAATATTACTATTTAAGGTCAATGTTTGAATTGTCACTGAGATAAACAGAGCAGATCCAAATTAAAGGCCAGATACACAAGGCTGCAAAGAACAATTTACAAAAGCATAGCTGGCCATTAGTTTATAAGGCACTGATACAGCCGTGTACACAGAGACTTCTGTTGCTCAGAAGAGAACAATACAATTTGCAAATTGCTTATGATGATTATCATCATTGCAGAAGAATGAATTCTAATAGTCTGCAAGGGCAATTAAGTCAACATTTAAGAGGAAGGAAATGTTGTCCTAGCAGGAAACGCATCCATTACAACACGTGTTCAAAACAAAGGATTCCAGTGGCATCTTCAGGCTATCTATCTTAATTATCAGCAGTTGACTGGCCTTGGATACGAAAATCCTTTGACACATTTAGCAAACCTCTCCTGTCATCAGAATATTTCTTTTCCCTGATTAGATGTAAGAAACTGACTGCAGAGCCACTTCATGAATACCTGTGAGATCTTGATAAAGGCAACAGTTTCACCAATGGAGAACGAGATAAGATTCACAACTATTTTCATCAGTTCTTCATTTAGGTCAGCAGCCCTTCATTATTGATCATAGGCACTAACGATTTTCTTAAAGCTTGTTCTAATTGACCCTGTGGCATGGAGATGACGCAATCTGGCACACAAACTGGCATGAGTCTTTTTCTCTCAGTATACTAAATGCTGTCATGCTAGGGATATTTTCATCTCACCTAACCTTAAATACTTTAACTGAGGCATCTGAAGTACCCAGCCTCCCTTTATAATCAATGAAGATGAACAGACATCTCCAGAGCACGATTTAACACACCTGCAGTTGGAACCGTCCTCAAGAAATACCTCTTTCTCTTCACTGATTAGAAAAGGAGCCTCAGGCCTCGTGAGTCCCAACTTTCACACCTAAGCAAATGCCTGATGTTACTTGTGGTACATCCAGATCACAGAAATTAGAAGGTATTTATGTACATTTCATGGAACAACTATTACACCGTTTTACCAGAAATAATGGTACCTCAAAAAATGAAGATGTACATTTTCACTTTCATAACTGCTATCACAAAGCCACCAGAGTTAGTTATTTGTGGTAATCCTACAAAGTAGCAAATAACTAATATAATCATCCTAAAATCCTAAATATAGTGTAGCAAAAGGTAGCTTGTGGCCTTTACAGAGTGGGAAGACTTGAATTCCCTATACTAATTTCTCATTTTCCCTGTTACATCTATGCAGGCAAGGAACTTAGAAAGTTTGGGTATCTTTGAGGAGCACATACTTATGAGGTTGGTTGTTGATGGACTGCCAGCATGCAGGGATTCAACGGTCTTCATAAAGGATCTGCATTTTGATGAGGTGCCAGTGAGGATTTACCTCCCAAGAGTACCATCTGCAAGCAAACGGAGAGGAGTCATCTTCTTCCATGGAGGATGCGGGATATTCGGAAGCATCAGTAAGGAACTGAAAGAGAAAATACGGTTATTTAGGATTGTAAATTATGTAATTTTAAAAACTCTCCTGAGCCTAAGAAGTGACTGAAGCTTAGTTTGAGAGATTGAAAGACAGAAAGCACTTACTGTTTATTTATTTATTTTTACTTTTTAAACTCTCTACTCTGCCCTTATTTAGTATCAAAATTTTTTATTTTTATAGGATATAACACTCCTTATGGCATATATATTCATTACTGTAAGTGGTGCTGCTAAAGAAATAAATTCTTTTTTTTTCTGAAAACCTGACATAAGTTATTAACAACTGCATTCCTCCCTTTGATCTCTGACTGCAGCTTCTTTTTTGGGACTTCTGTAAACAGCTTTCATGGCAATTCAAGTGGCCTACAACAGCAATTTCAAAATGTGTGTCCACGATGCACATACTTTAGTTACGTTGTCTTTTTTTCCAGTTTAATTTATTAGAGAAATTATTAGAGAAAGCAGAAAATTGCAAGCATGATTTAAAAAGTTGTAAAAGATACTGTTTCTACAGGCACTAGACATATCAAATGGCATTAGAATTCCATAATTGAAAGAACACATCATTGAGCAAATACTTGTAAACCAAGTCTTCTAAATGCAGCAAATTCAGAATTAAGGTTGAAGGAAAGCTCAATGTATCTTTAAATACATTAAAAGAGGCATATTTCTGCCCACAACCTTATAATGGAATAATTCTATAATTAGACAACTTAGTGTAACACAATTTGGATGCCTTAGATTTCTGCCTGAATTAGCCTCACAGAAATCTACTGATTTCACAGGGGATATACCAACTGCCCCCTTCATTCTTCAGAAAATTGCCAAATCTCTGCTTCAAATAAAAAATTCAGCTAGACTTAGCTATAGTACTACAATTAGCATTTCCACAGCAAAATGATATGACATGCCTAAGTCAGTCTCAGACTCACAGTTACTTAAAATAATGTAGTAAGCTTTTACGAAGATCTCAAGTATTTTATCCCTTACAACCACTTTAAGCAATTGTGCATAACAACCATAAAATGGTTTGGGTTGGAAGGGAGCTTAGAGATCATCTAGTCCCACCCCTCCCCCCCCCCCG
>Ga0065711_1042638_pt1 | contig 15244 bp, 7 predicted proteins | sample Hoacrofraction12_FD_59098 | JGI IMG/M metagenome (GOLD analysis project Ga0065711, IMG submission 59098) | Hoatzin crop microbial communities from Cojedes, Venezuela - Epithelial fraction 12 v2 (version 2) | ecosystem: Host-associated > Birds > Digestive system > Esophagus > Crop | place... | reverse complement strand
CCCCCCCCCATTCTATATTCAGTCAAGATGGGAAAAGGGGTAGTGTTACACTTCAGTTTCTGGCTAGCTCATGTGAAGGCACAACGAGTCACATGTCAGAGGTAAAACCCCATGCTGAGCTACATGATGGGACAATCACAGATCTCAAACATGGGAGCAGGGAATGGGACATGATGCCTTCCCAGAAGACTCAGCTCACAGCAGGAAGTGTGTGACTAGTCAGCACGACATTAGATGACAAGGGTTGGAGACTCTCTCCAGGAGAAATATCTCATCCCTTTATTTTTTTTCTTTACTCTAAAATTCCACTTTTAATTCCAGTAAATCCAGGAGTGCCAAGATACTGAGAAATCACTTGGAATTTGGAGGGAATTTTACTTGTTCTTCTATTTTTTAACACTGAATACGTTTTACCGGCAGGCTTTTGGTCTAACATGGCAGCAGTTCCAATACTCTTGCTATTACTACAATACTTTCCCATTCTTGCAGTGAAGATTGCAGCATGGTATTATCAGACTGCACTGTTGATGGGTTTGGTTTGAACTTTCTGAACAAGGACTGAATTAAAGTATTTCTAGGGAACAAACTAACACCTCTTAGATCTTTAGCTTAACTTCATACGGCACTATTAGAAAAGACAGAGTCTTGTTTCATATTAAAATGTAGACCACTTTTCAGAGCATTACGTTTTAGTTTTCTTGAAATCAATGGCATGATTTGCCTCCAGCGACAAAGGACAACTGACACTAAAGGAGACTCAAAGAAACATGCTTGTGACAAGACAAAGTATCTGTATGATACATGTCGTTGTTATCTACCTCAGCATGTCATACCCTTTCTTTGTACTACTGACTGGATGATTTCAACGGAAAATCTATTTTACCTGGTGGTTGCTTGTATCAGAAACCTTCACATCCAGTGATCCTGTCAGAACAGCATACCAGTTCGTCCCAATATCACCCTGACGGAATACTGGAAAGATGAAATCGTGTAAATAAGAGCTATCTTTTAAGTTTAGCAACATTAACAAACATTTCCCCTCATATTGCTTCCCTCATATTACTTTACTACTGTAGTCACTGCTGGTACTAAAGAATTTGCCGTATCAGACTACTTACTCACTATCACAATATTTTCAATGACACTGGAAAGTAAACTGGTTGATACACTGCAGAACCAATGAAAGCACATAGAACAGCTTCACTCTTCACCCGTTTGCTTCTCTTTTACTGCTTAGTTAATAAACAAAACAAACAAACAAACAAAAAGACTTTCTCAGTAATGACCCTTTGAAATTCAGAATCTTTCAATGCAGTCACAGCTCCCACTAACCTCAGTAAGAGTTATGGTTGAGAAACAACTGCAAGTCTTTGATGGTCAGGCATTCCAACTGTGTGATTACAGAGCACCAGAATTCCTATTACTCTACGCAAACACCAGTGCTGTGTGCCTAAAGCACGCCAGATTTACCTGAGGGGTACCTGAGACTCTACCAAACACCACAGGTCTGCATCAGCTATTCCCCTGGTACAGCTCTGGGAACTCACACACTCTCATCACAGGACTACCATCTATTTCCATCTCAGCTTCATCGACCAAGCACAGCTCTCCACCTTCAGCTGGCTGCCAGAGCAGGCACAGAGCCGGTGCACCCCACAGCAGTATGCAGCTCTGCAAAACTGTCTTTGTGTTATCCAGAGTGACTGCAAACCACATGCTATCAGCAATATGCCTAGGTGATACACTTTTGCCCCAACATTGCGGTCCGGTTAGACAGGGCTCTGAGCAATCTGATCTAATTGAAAATGTCCCTGCTCACTGCAGAGGGGTTGGACTAGATGATCTTTAAAGGTCCCTTCCAACCCAAACTATTCTGTGATTCGATAATCACAAAGTACCTACAAAAGAGATCAATAATACATTTACAGGGGAAGAATAAGGCTTAAGTGCAATGACTCACTTCTAATCTTTCAACAAAACAGTGGCAGAGTTCTAAATCCAGTAATGTGTGCCTTGTTACCATAGATTTACTACACACTGTGTTTGTAGAATAAGCAGCACTTTAGTCCTGCCTTCCCCTGTGACTACGACTGTAAACATTTTTATGTCCATTCCACTGATTGTGCTCTCTCATCCATCTCCTAGAGACAATCCCAGCCCAACCCCCAATTTTATCTACATAAAATAGACCAACATATGAAGCTATCGTACATGTGATTCCTTTTTCCAAATTTTCATAATATCCACAGAGACATATCTGCTGGAGAAGGTTTGGATGGAATTTCTCAAAAGCTTTCACTTCTTTCAGTCGTGTGAATATTATATCTACATCTTCACTGGAACGTTCCAAAGGCCTGCAAGAGAACGAAGGACAAAATTCTCAAGGGCTTTATCAGACAAACATCCCCACCTGCATGCAACAAACTTACAAATGTTTGCATTGAACATCACACTATAATACAAACCAATTAAAATGCACTTCACAGGTACATAATGAAACCCTTCCAAAACATCGTAACAACTGTCCATTATCAACTTCAGCATGATTGTTATCATTTCAACACAGGCAGTGTACAGGAGCCCCATTTAGGACAAAAGTCCTGCTGTAGCAATTACTGTAAGAGTAGGTATGATGACACAGTCCTTATCTTACAGAGCCTAGAATGATTCATAGTTTTAAGTTTGTAAAGGAACACAAATAAGCAGATGTCCAAACACAGAAGAGGTCTGTGGAATCAGTGCCCAAAACAGAAGCTCCCTAACTGGCTAAAAGAAGAGCTTTAGATACCAGCAGTAAGACACATATCCACATTTCTCTTCCACATTTTACTGTGTACAAAGTAAGTGCTCTGTTTTGTCTTCTCACTTGCGAGCAAGAAGACAACTTTAACAAGCACATTCTCTTTCACGTAGCTCCTGTCTCTTAATGTTGGACAAATTAAACACGCAGGCAAGAATCTTAACCCTTCATTGGGAAGGGCAAAGAGTTTTAATCCAAATATTTAAAATATATAACAGTATATATAACAGTAACACCTTTAAAAAAACCAAGATCTCCAGAAAAATAAAATTGTAGAACTCCCTCCAACAAAGTAGCATGTGGACCAGCAGGTTCAGAAAACTACTACATATTTATAGAACCAAAGTGAATTAGATCCATAACATACATTTTAAATGTGATTATCAAACATTATGAATCAGCAGGTAAGCCAACCACTAACTGACAGCATGAGAAAGAACCTTTCGTAACAGACTAAATGACTACCACTATGCACAAAAAGAAACATAGAACATTCCTAGGAGATCATGCTAGATCAGATGCAGAAATCATTTATGTATAAAGGGGTACCAGAAAGATAGACAACTGTCAGTGATCATTAGGCCTATCACTCACTCAAACGCTGCTAGTTAATTTTATTGACAAAAATGTTCTTTTAGCCAGTGGATGAGCTTCTAAATCAACAGAAGTCAGGTAGCTTACAATGAACAAAGACTAAGTTCACAAACACATATCTTTATCATCTTATTGTTACACCCACACTGTAAGCACTCCTTCCAACAGGATTTTTTTTTTAAATATCCCTCTTTGGAATCAAAGACTTCAGGGATCCAAGTCTCTGTCTCAGGTAAGAAGCCCAGATCCTACTCACATTGAATCTCTGTCTCTCATCTTTCTTATTAAATTAAGTCTGGGAGGGATTAAATCCCTACCCTCATTTACACTCCAACTTACCCTTATTAACTACAGGTAAGAATAATAACTCCCTGGTGTATACGTTTGCTTCTACATCACAGTGACATCCTCTTACTACTTTAAACCGCAACCAACTGCAACAGCTCCCTTTCGAAATATTTCAAGTAAGATTTTCACCCATTCCTTTTTCTAACCGCACTAGCTGACAGGTACTAGTAAGCACTCACTCTCTTGTCAAAGTCCTTTTAAGTAGAATAGGAGGTGCAGCTTGCAAACAGATTTAAAATCTGTTTATAAAAGATCCCTACCCAAACTACCTTAGCACTTGGAATGCTAACTCCCTTAATTTATAGACTCTCAAAATTAACAGCAAAACTCGACAAGGAAAAAAAGGGAGATGATTCTCAGAATAACCCCTTTTCCGAGAAAAACTCTGTCTGAGACTGTTTCACTCACACAGCTCCTCATACCTGACTCCATTGAAGTCCAAGAGTTCATTTGCATAGAATTGACCATGTGATCTCAGTGTTGAGTGGCTTTAACTGTTTTATGCAGTTGGACAGGTGAAAAGCAAACAGGGTTAGCAAACAGCACACATCAATTGTATAAACTTGACACACGCTGTTCTCTCAGTACTTTTTCTCAAACTGAGTGCAGAAATCTCTTCCACTTCTGGTCCTATCAAAAGGACAAGATTTGGGGGGATTTATTATTATCGTTTCATAGACTGTGTAGCTTTATTTCCGATAGTTGCTGAAGGCTCTAGAGACGGGGTTCCCATCTAGTTCAGAAGGTGAGAGCAGGGCAATGAGTGCCTTGTGTCAGGCAGATGAACTGCAGGAAAAGCTCCTTCTTCTGACAAAACTGCTTCATGATGCCAGTAAGGAATCCTTCCCATCATGGAAAGACAAGCATTCTCACAGGTAGCTGAGCCATGCTTTTCAGTTTTAAACATCAGCACATCAGTGAGAAACCAAAATCCGTATTTACTGGGAAAGACAAATTAAACTCATGTGTTCCTAGTGGCTTACTTCAGCAAGCAGCTGAGCTACTATTGTACTAGCAGCAATTACTTCCACTTGGAGTACACGAAGTGGGCATTTGAAATAGCATTTGAAACGGCGCATGCAAACATGCTCTAAAAAACCAGAGGAATCCAAACTTCTAAGTAACATGCATAGTAGCAACCTGAAAATTGTTATATTCCTTACAATGTTTCTTAATAACTCATTGCTGCAAGCCATTTGTTTCAGTAGCCTTTTTTCAAAATATACTGGGTTTAATATTACTGTGTGCAACTACATTTCCACAAATCTTTTTAGTGGGAGGACATGCGTTTTGATCCAGCACATTTGGAAATGACGCTAGAATTTGGGAGAGGCTTTCAGTGAACAATTTAACCATGAAGCTATCTTAGAAAAGGTACCTTCTCCTCCAGCTGTGTTGCACAAAGAAAAAAAAAATAAAGCAGCAGCCAGCATGGAAACCTGTAAGGAATCTTAACTGTACCCCAGAATAACAAGTTATTAATGATTCTCAAATGAGACACACAAACACCTAGTTTAAATTTTAGCTGTTTGGTTAAGATCATGATTAAGCATAAAAATGAATGAGGATCCAAGTTGTCTGACAACAAAATGCCTTTGGATTTGATCAGAGCTCCTGGGAAATGTCCTCAATGTTTAGGAGTAAGGAATTAACTAACACTAGGTTAGTGTTAACACTAGGTTAACTCAAGCTGAGGTGGCCCTTAGTCTTTACTGACACGGAATTTTGCCTGTGTAAAAACTCCAGATTCCAGTGTAACAGTAATAGTCGTAGCATTCAAACTCACTTCTGTTAAGTGCTTATATGTATAACAATGAGACTAGTTTTGAAAGGACAGTTTTACTTAGTGAGAGAGCATAGTGGGAATAATAAAATACCACGGTGCCAATTAACTGATTTTCCACATGCCTGCTAAACTCAAAGTTTGATCACCTTCTACAAATATCTTTTACTAAAATTATCATCATTGTAACTGTTGTCATCATCACGAAAATTAACATTAATGAATCTATTTATGATGGCAAATTTTGTTTTGTATTTCCTAAGTACAAGCTGCCTAGCATGGAACAACATCAGCACAGGACAACATAAATTTACTTCCTCACTGCAGCTACCTTACTAAATTGCTGTAAACTCGTCTTTTTTAAAGCATACTTTGGAATAATATTTGAACAGCTACTATTATAATACATTCCTTAGAACACTAACGATTAAACCTATTAATTAGAAAAGTACTACTGAAGGCAGATGGAGAATTATTCAAGCTTTAATGTCAGTGTAGTCACACTGATAGCAGGCAGTGGTATTAATCCAGAAAGGAACCACTCCCCAAACCAGGGAGCGGGGCTGCAAAAGTCAACCCCCAGGAGATGAATCTCCCTCCACTCCCTACATGGCTCCAAAAGCCTCTGGAAAGGATTTTCCCGAGACCATACCAGAGCACCTGAAGTCACTCCTCTGTGATCACCACTGCTGCTCACTAGAGAGCAATCTCACTGAGCTTAGCCTCCCTCCCCTTGTCCTTCTCTTCTGTGACATTGATGCTGGCATGCTACTGAAGTGTCCTCTCACTGCTGATGCTACTGAGTTATAACCTGATCTGTGACCATAAGAAGTTAAAAAATGCATTTCAGTGAGACTTCAACTTCCACCAGATTTTCTGCTAAAGCTTCTGTCCTTTCACAAGCATGCTCCTGTTTGTGAAAGCTCTAGCCCAACGTATGGAATAGCACCATATATGAATCTAAATTGTGTATAGCTTTCTTAAATCAATTAAAATTCTTCAGCTCTCAACAGTTTGGTAGAGGTTCCAGCTAGAGTAGAAGCATTTTAAGGCAAGGCCATCCTTCTTCTAGAAAATCTATGACTCTGTCCAGTGAAGCATCCACTTCATAGACTGGCTCACCCAATTTAAAATAAAATTTAAGTAAAACAAACCATGGAAGTGTTATATTTGTCATCATCTTTTTTGCATAAAAAACCAGCTTCTTACTCCTTTTTCCCAGCTTTTCAGCATCTGCTGCTATATCTCCATTTCCTTTAAGTCTGCAGGGTACTAGCCCAGAGCGAGCTTCAGCAGCTGCTGTAGCAACCACACTTCACTAACTGGCCCGCAACCACAACTGAGTAGGTATCATGCCATGACCATAGCAAATGCCAGGACAAAACCATGTGGGAGGAATGACTGATTTGGAAATGAAAACCTCACACTTAGTATCTCTTACCATGAAGGATAACATGGCTGACACTCCTACATTCCCCCTCCCCCCCCAATCTTCAATTTAATGATTGTCTCTAAATTTGTGTCTCAACAGAGTACGTCCCACTTCACTGTGGCCAAAGTGAGGTGGCCATTTCCAGTGTTGCAAAGCAGGGCTAGAAAATTATTAGGAAATGACAAAAAGCAAGAGCATTTAATTCATTTTCACTACCCTACAAGCCTTTCTGCTTTGTTTGACCACTGAATGCTTTATACAGCTCCTTATTTATATTACTAATTTGCCTCTTCAGAGCATAGTAAGTCTTATCTGGCAGCAACGTTTTCACCTAAGACATCATCTATCTTCTTCTGCTTCTTCAATATAACATCACAGCATACATATACAAGTGACAGCATCAATGCTAGTTATACATCTCTATTCAATTATGTCAATAAGGCTTCTTTAAAGGATGTTTTACTGCTGATTTATTTGGTTGTGAAGATTTCAGACATGTATTTTTATAGAGATAAAACAATTTTCTTGACAATGTCTGCTTGACTATCTGTAAAAGCAGATTATACAAAAACTTGCCAGAAGTGTATCTTCAAAAGGCTATTTCATATTTTTACGTGCAAACTATTCAAGCTCAAAGTTTAAATACAGACAGAGGATAATTGCTACAATTCTTCACATATACATTTGGGCAAATATTTCTGTTCATGTGTAGCATATATAGGTTTATAAAAGAAACTATTTTGATGGTGTTAAGATTAAATATTTGAATGTTTGTGTATGCTATAGAAGACTTACTAACCTAGAAGAAAGCAACAAGTTGGAGTTTTTTGTTTTGTTTTTATCAAGTTTATCTAACTATAACTTACTACTTTCTCTTCTACCATATGATCTGTCCTTTTTTTAGATTATTCCTCATAATTGGTTTGACACTTTCAAAAGCAAAACCAGAAGATACATAGTTTCACCTTCTTTGCCAAGATGCCTCTAGAATTTTAAAATGTTTATTTCTACAACATCTGTTCAAAAATCTGAACTCTGCTCTAACTGAATGAAAATACTGAGGTCCTTTTCCTTCCCTTGCTCTTTTTAACTCTTTAAAAGGGCAATATTGCATTTCAGATAGCAGTGAACAGCCAATGAAGGATGAGCAAACACGATGCATTTCTTCCACTAGTGAGGCTGTTTGTATAAGACAGAGTATCACACTACATAGTAGACAAATAAAACTCATTCATCTCTGGATTAAAACGGAAGCACCTATTGAAAGATACAAAGGCAAACTCTATGAGTGGGTAGGCACCACTAACCACTACCATGGACCATTTTGTGAATTTTAATAGTATTTTAAAGCACATTCTGCTTTGAAACATGAGCAAGGAGAGAACAGCAAGGAATGCCATTGAAACCAGATCGTTCCTCTGTGCTACCTGTACTTCCTCCTACCCTTTCCTGACATACAGAAAAGCAAAGCAGTAGGATGCAGAATACTGGTACCAAGACACCATTAGCCCCTAGTAAGAGGACAACACTGAAGCACCCCTCTCCTCCAGGCAATGCTGTATGGCTCTCTGACTTTTAATTTCTCTCTGAGAAAGGAAAGTTTGAGAGGGATACCAGTGACCTATCAAAGCACTTTATACCTGTGGTAAGAGACGTAAGCACTAGATATAAATGAAGTTCCTTTTAATCTGAAATAATCTGTCCAGATATAAGGGTTTACTTCCATGGCGACAGAAGGCAATCAACTCTCCCCAAGAGCCACTTTGCACTTGTTACAGTAGTATTACCAAATTCATGTTTTCAAAATTCACATTTCAGCTCCTCTTTCCCTTGTCATAGGAAAAGCCTCATCATGAAGCTTTCCAATAATAATCAAGTTACAATTCTTTTCTTTTGATTTTTTATGAGACTTTGGGATTCCAGTTTTCACATTTCTTCTGACACACAGGAAATAAAATTTTATTTAAACCCTGTTCCCTAGGATTCTTATACATACAAATCATTCCAGACTTAAAAAGATGCAACGTAAGTAAAGCTGACGATACTTAATTTCCAATTAATTACTAGTGTCACCTACATTCAGAATCCCTGTGATAATCTCTCATGTCCTGCTATGCAAAGCGCAAGAAATGCTGTAGATAATCCTGATCTATGCAGGTACTGACTGACCAGCCAGTTAAATGCAGACCGACTGGCTGTCAGCTGCAGTCAAACAGAATTTGTAATATTTGAGTTCTGTCTTCCCCAGTGAGGGCCAAAAGAATGCAAGTAGGGGGACTCTACCTACACATTCATCTCATTGTTATATAACTCCATTATATTTGTGCCTTCAACTCAGTTTGGCCAATGCACTGAAAAATTATTTGAGGGTTACACAGAGCAATTCAGTGTGCTTCATTTCTTTACATACCCTGCTTTACAAATTATGCATCCTCCCAATAGGTCAATTTTTAGACCTGTATAAACAGTGGAATGGCAAAAGATGTATTGATTAAGCAATGATATTCATAAAGATTTATCTCAAATTAAAAATACGCTACCTGAACAACAGAGCTATAATAGGAAACAAAACATCAAGTGAATTTTTTCACCTCCATATGCTTTTTAAAAATACAAAATACTTCAAGAGAAAAAATAAAATTACAAGAAAATTTTCTTCTTTCGTTTATGAAAATTTTTATGTATGGTGCATGCTTTGCAACCAAGGTGTGACTAAACTTTTTTGAATAAAGCCTCCAACTTTCATAAACATGAACTGGAGCTCAGGACAGTTAAAATTCCATTTGATAGAAGATGAAATTACATTAACCATTACTGTAGCTTCATAAGAAACATTAAAAGCACATTAATATGAAGACAGAGTCTGAGATACATTGCAAATGAAATTTATAATTGAACAATATGCAGAAGTGATGATATACTTTGATTCAAACTCTGGCCACTGCCATCCACCAATACACTATGCTAAATTCACCTTTACCCATTTAGGATCTGCATTGTTACAGCTAATGAAAATTTAAAACTTACAGCAACTATGAAATAACTTCTACAGATTAACATGGACGTACATTTTGACAACTACTGAATTCAAAGATGAAGTGGAAAGTCAGCTCAGAAAATATTCTTTGAGGATACTGATAAAAGCAGCAGTAGTAGTAAGTGATCACACCAAATATAGCACAGAAAATACTAACAGAACAAAGGAAGTATCACAAGAATTACGAGCTTGTTAAATGTAGCAAATTGTAAGATGCAGACAAAAACAGATGTCACACTGGATAAGAAAAATACCTGTGTTTGAAAAATATCTGGTGGCCACCGGACTTTGAGCACATGATTTCTATTAGCTAGTTTGTTGGTTTTTTACTCCCTTGCTGGAATACAAGTTTTTGTTATTAAAAAAAAAAATCTGCTCAGAATACAGGATTTTAGAGATCATATCCTAACAACATGCCAGAAATAACTCAGGCAATGACAATTCAGACATGTTTCTAGCATTACCTGGTAAAAGAGAAAACCCACTGTTGCACAAGCACCACACGAATCATGCGGCCACTTCACAAGACTACCAACTAAATTTGAACATGATACATCATGTCCGAACAGGCATATGCACATACCAGTTTGCTCTGGTGGGCCATGACAATGTTTACACACATGAATGCTAGGGCAATCACTTTTTCTTCCTCTTAATACGTGCCCGTAGAACAAGTGTGTAACTTACTGCAATCACATGTAACAAACGGAAGCTGAGACTAGAAACGCCTAAGCTCATGAGCAGAGAACACAACAGCATGAATTTGTTTAAAATACAACTCCTGCTCTCACTATGAGTTATTTTGAATTCATATATTCAATCAAATGCACAGACCTACAAGCTTATGGCAAGCTACATTAACAATTATTTTGGTCTCTCTGAGAAGATACGGAAAGAAAAAGAATTTTTTTCATTGTTCATCAAAGACTGCACCTTTGCACTGGACTACAAAATAAGCTGCATGATGCGGAAAGATAAATTTGTAATTATTCATCACTCTCAGAAGACTGCACCTTCGCATGAGTGCTAGAAAGCACTTAGGCTATGTCTATAGTGCTCCGTCTCTGAGCTTCCGCATCCATTGCAGTGCCTGCTGCTGATACATCTCCACGCAGACTTGATCCAAGCATACACCAGCTTAGCCATGTACTACATACAAAGAGAGAACATCAAGCACGCAGGCCAAGAGGAGCTGCAGTGTATGTCCATGATTTAGTTCAGATTCAAACCACGTGAAAAACGGTGGTGTAATTTCTATGAATTTGTTACAAATAAAAAGCATGGGTAGAAATTTAAAATATATAAAAGTCAGTGTATGTTTTACCAATCGCATAAAAATATTTTTTAAAAGTAAATAAAATAGCATCGTAAAGCAATTCTAAAATATTCACAATATTGCCTGATTACAAATCTATATCCCATTGTTTTTGATGTAATTGTAGGTTATCAAGAATTATAAGCATTTTCCATATTTCTTTTACAACAAGTCTTTCAGAATATCAGTTTTTCATTCTAGCATATCTGTATACTCCCAAGAGACCTGATGACTACTAAGCATATAGAAATAACTTAGATCTCAATAGAATTAACTAAAAAACAAATCCTGATTCAAATATGCTTCTGTTACATAGTTTCAGTCTGAATTTACATTCAAATATATGGGAGTTTGGCTTAAGGTACAGATCTGAGATATTACCCTGTATGTGTCATTTTGGTTTTGTTAGATGTAAATGATGGAAGTAAAAAGTCTAACAAAAATGATAAGGATATAAAAGCTCAGGAAGTAGAATATGTCCTTGAAACTCCCGTTCATATTTAAATAATTTATAAATAGCTGAGCAAAGATCATAATATTCTTAGCACAACAGGCTACCAAACTTACATGCTTTGCCCTGTGATCTGCTCCTCCAGTCTGCTAAGGCACTGAAGGTTATCACAGAATCATTAAGGTTGGAAAAGACCTCTAATATCATCAAGCAAAAGACCTCTAAGATCATTAAGTCCAACCATCCACCCAACACCACCATGCCTACTAAACCGTATCCTGAAGTGCCACATCTACTCATTTTTTGAACACCTCCAGGGATGGTGACTCCACCACCTCCCTGGGCAGCCTGTTCCAATGCCTGACCGCTCTTTCAGTAAATAAATTTTTCCTAATATCTAATGTAAACCACCCCTGACCCATCCAAACCATGAGCAGCTACTTTCTCCAGGAGGATGCTGTGGGAAACAGTGTGAAAGGCCTTACTAAAGTCCAGGTAGGTAATATCCACAGCCTTTCCCTCATCCACTAGGCAGGTTACCAGGTCATAGAAGGAGATCAGGTTGGTCAAGCAGGAATTGTTATGTTGAATACAGAGAAAAACACAAGATGCCATAGACAGGTATGAAATCTTGCTATCTCTGACTGTTCTGAATGCTATACATCACTAAAAAGTTTGTATGTGAATCCAGTTCAAACACTTATCTGAATCCATAACTGTGATCAGGTCCAGAGAAATAAGTTATGTAAAAAACACTTCGTCTACCATTCAGTAAAGATGTGTCAACATGGAAATTTCCTGATTAGATAGTCTTTGGTGTGAAAGAAACCATGAGAGCAGAGAAGACATTGTTCCTGAGCTAATTATACATATTTGCATAAATCAGCAACTTTCTTTTAATTATGTGCAGATTGGACATACAGAAAAATGCTAAGATGGTAGGCATGCTTCTGCTCCCAAAGAAATCAGTGGTAAGGCAACTATTTATTTCAAAGATAAAAGGACTGGTTTCCGCAAGAGAAAAATCATTTACATCTCCAGGTACAACCAGGATGTAGTTGCTCACTGCTGATACTCTCTCTCTACTGCAAAAATAAAATATTCTTGATAGAGCATAGTGTTCTGAACTTTTCCGCTCCTGTTTTCCTTACCGTTGCACATGTGACTTTATATACAAATACAGTCCTGCATATTCGATTTTTAAGTGCTGATCTTTGGCTTTCGTGGCTAGTAACCACACATGGAAGCTGCACAGTCAAAGCATTGGTGGTCCTAGCCCACATGACCCTACACAGTAATAATGTTTCTCCTGAAACATTTTGGTGGTTCTTCCTTTTTATATGTGCTCTCGTTTTACATGTTATTAGTTCTAGTTTGATACGTGACGTGGCAGAAAACACGAAGAACGTACACAAAATACATCATTTCTGTACATGATGTATTTTGTTATTTCCATTTAGAGTTAAAATCTCCTTTTTTTAAAGAATGAAGATGGATAATCCACATTACACGCCATTTTAATTGTCTTTGCTGAGGCTCACCTAAAAATCTAAAGCATACCAGTTTTAGAACTGGCTTCCTCCTGAAAATATAAATATATTCATTAACTAAAACATAGTTAAACTATCCTTAGTATTTAATAAAAACATATGGTATCCTACAGAGAATTGGCTCATTAAATGATCCTATATTTACAGAATCCACATCTGAGTTAGAAAATGCTGTAAGATTTTTTTAAAAGGCTTAAAAGACACACAAATTACATAGTAATTCAAACAAGTACACTGATAGATCATCTACAGAAAAGAAATACACTCTAGAAATACAAGTGTGTAAATTAATTGAAAATGCTTTATCTAATAGTACTTAGATTCCTATAGTACTTGTCCAACATAGCTTTAACTATATTTTTTTAAATGGAAAAGTAGAACAAAATGGGCAAGTGAATTTCCTGTGATCACAAAGCAAAGCATGGCAGACACCAGAAAAAAACCTACAATCTCTCATGTCCTGGGTTTGTCCTACATCCAGATTGCCTTCTGGAAAAGAAGGATAATAATATATAATCATTCAGGGCACTTGGAACTGATTCTTTCCACTCAACAAATCCATGCTACTAACTTACTCCCAGGTAACAAAAAGGGAAGAAAAAGTTTCATCTTAATAGCTCTAACGAAATTCCCATTATAAAAATGGTCAGCACATAATTTTTATATTACTATAACGCCAGAGATTTCTAAATGAAATGCCTCACGTGTTTCCTAAAAACATCATTCACTCCCCAAGGCTATGCACCTCATTAAGCACGAATCCCTGAACAATTTAGATCTCACAATGTACTGCATTTAAGAAACCTGAGAAATGACAGGATCACGTATTTAAAAGTACTAGGGCTCACACTCTGCTTCTTCACACCTGCTCAATGTCAGTTTATAGAGTGGACAATCAGACCCTCTGCTTCACTTCGGTTTTCATATCCTAGGTTACCAACACCAGTTCTGCTGGTAATTACATTTATAGTACTTTCAACATTTATACACATTATTTAACCTCTGAGAGGTTAGTCTTTAGTCATGTGTTACAGAGAGGGATCAGTATTTGTGGTAGGTGTCCAGACCAAAAGTTTCATTAGCTTCTTAGTTTGCTGCCCAGTCTGTTCAGCAAAGCCTAATTAGAGGTGCAGTCCTACAACACTAGGAGGTTACTAGGAAATGGCAGAAATCATGAGAAGAGGAAGGTTCCTTCCGTGTGCTCAAAGGCTTCTCTCCACAGCACAGCCCCAAATGGCATCTGTCAAAAGCTGGCTAACGACGCTCAGTAAACCGCTATATGCCGTGTACGTGAACCCTCTCAGACAGCTTTATTTGAACCATATAGCTTATCTATGGTCTAAATTTTTGTTAATGATTTTCTTAGGCTACTGGAGACACAGTGAGCGTTCAGAAACCGAATGACTTCACTTCTGAACTAACACAGTAAGTGTCGAAGGCAGGAGCACAGCAAAGGGCCTTCAAACCACCCACCATGCGACCCGACACTCAGACTCACTTTCTGCTGCAACATCCAGGCAAAGCGCTCCAAACAATTTCTTTTTTAAAAAACATAAATAAATAATTTGCCTGTATTTTCAGAAGTGAGTACACCAGCTCTGCGCACACGTTCGCCAGCCGTAACTCCCCCACGCACGGCGCGGGCCGCCTGCCTGTACCTGACCCGCCAGGCCGGGGGACAGCCGCAGGCCCCTGGGAGCCGCAACAGGGAGAAGCAGCTGTCGCCAACCAAGGAAGGAAGCCTCTGCTGGCCTCTTTCGGGGCAGACATTTTTTCTCACACCCCCTCCGGCCAACAGTCCTGCACCTGCTCGCGCCACGAAGCGCTCCGAGGCGAGGGTCTGCCCTTTCCCTCCCGACCTGCGAGGCTGCTGGGTCGGGGGCTGGGGAGGGGGGGCGGGGTGCTGAGGCGAGACGCGGGGCTGTGAGGCGAGG
>Ga0065711_1042637_pt1 | contig 15244 bp, 7 predicted proteins | sample Hoacrofraction12_FD_59098 | JGI IMG/M metagenome (GOLD analysis project Ga0065711, IMG submission 59098) | Hoatzin crop microbial communities from Cojedes, Venezuela - Epithelial fraction 12 v2 (version 2) | ecosystem: Host-associated > Birds > Digestive system > Esophagus > Crop | place... | reverse complement strand
TTTTTTTTTTTTTTGCTAAGCTAAACAAGTTGGGTTCTCTCTGTCTTTTCCTATAAGCATATTTTCTAGTCAATAATTTGTTTCTCTTATCTTCTTTTAAAACTGGATCCTGGGACTCGGCACACAATTTTAATATCTGTGTCACATATGAGGCGTAGAGACGTGAAATAACTTCCCATTCTTACATCTGGTGGTCTTATTAAACATTTATGACTTATTTTACTGGGCATTCCTATTAAATTGAATGTCATCTGCTCTAAATCTTAACTTCTTTTCAGTGTTGTCTTCCAGGGTGTTGTTGATTTTGCAGGTATGGTATGTATTTTTGTCTGAAGTATGTAGCTTTACTTTGAGGTCTTTAACAAACTGTGTTCTGTTTGAATGGACTCTTATTTGCTCTTATTTGCTAGGTAATCTTACTGAATGGCTTCGGTCTCTTGTACTGGGCAGCGTGGGCTGGGGGAAGGTGAGGGGGTGAGCGGCTGTCAGGGTGCTTGGGTGATGGCTGGGGTCAGCCCACCCCATCTTCTGCAGGTTGTCCAGGCTCCCAACTCGCAGCCCTTGGCAGAGGTTGGAACGGGATATAAGATAGGAGAAGTTGATGAAAGAATTGAAGAATGGAAAGCAAGGCTGGGTGGAAGGGAAGAGAGGTGAATAAAATGTGAAGGGGAGAAGTGGAGAAGGGAGCTCTGAGAACAGCCAAAGTTGCCTCATTCCTTAGCAAAAAAAGATCAGAATGCGATGAGGAAGTCTCAGCTGCAGCAGTCCTCGAAACTCTGCTATGAACAGAGATATTTGATGTTTTTTTTTTTTTATAACTAGGTTGTTCAAGTTGTCTCAGAAGTAGAACTGGATGAGAGGTCCTTGGGGTCAAGGTGGTGCAGGAATTCCAAAGACAAAATAAATTATTCTGATGCATGCCCATATATATAGCTTCAAGGCTTAATGGAATCAAATTGTGGTTACAATAAAGGGAACTTTGTTTACATTCTCTGGATCCATTTTATGTAGTTAAATCTAAATAATGTTTCTCTTATAGGGATCATCACGTACTTTAAACCAGGGCCCAGCAATGGAATGCAACAAAAAAGAGAGTGTGACTAAAGGATCTATGGAATTCACTGTATGCAACTCTTCTAAATTTCCATAAAACTTACAGGTTTGATCACAGCTGCATTCACTAATACTAGAAGTTGGTCTGGCCACCTGCCTTGATCAAACTTTCAGGAAAAGAAAGCGTTTTCAGATTTCTGATTGCTGGAGAAAGTCAACAAATCTTTATTTTTTTTGTTCATGTGAACAAATGCATTTCTTGGTGACCAGAAAGCAGGCTTCAGATAGTGTACAGCATAGAATTATTTTAAATTATTGGCATAGAATTAATTTAAGTGATTCCATTTGTGTTTCATACAAATCAGAGGATGCATTGTGTTGTTCATTTGAACTGGAGGAGACATTATAAATTGTCTTGGGGTGATTATCCTTGTTTCTAGCTCTTTGAAATATTTTCTTTTTAACCTGAGGAGTGCTTGTGCCTGAAGATAGAGATTGTGCTGGCATGGAAATGAGTTTTATAATGACGCATCCAGTTACATGTGCTCACATTTTTGTGTAAAGGCAGTAATGTGTAATGACTGTAACGTTCATGGAATGTCAAAACAAAACCCAAGTGTAAACCAGAAAGACCTTTTGGTGTGGCCTCTTGCCGTAAGAAAGTGGTGTTGTAGAGAAAAACCCCATGAAGGGTAAAACAGAACTCCCTAAGCATGGCTGGCTGCCCTCGGCTACCGGAAAGCGTGCTCTTCTCTGGTGCTTCCTGAGCAGCACAGTCTTCAGGCATCATCTCCCCCAGTATCTTCTGAGCGCTGACTTCTTTTTTGCCTTATTTTGAAATTCCTCTGTGGTGTCACAAAGAAATCATTCTCTGTCATTTGTTTTCTAGTTTGGATAATTCTTGACTTTGTAAGTTGATACTACGTAGTGTTTTGCTCTAACACCTTGGATTTGTGGTTACAGACCAGAACACAGTTATTTAGATCTGCGAAGAAGAAAACTGCAGCCTCTCACTGCCTAAAATTAAGATAAGGTAAAAGGGGTGGCTCTAGATGAGTGAACTCAATTACAAGCAGTCCATACCTCTGCGTTTTTCTCTCTGATCTGTGATAAAGAGAGGAGAAATCCTCTACTAAATCATTCATATGGCCTATCTTAGGATCAAGTGAATCTGGAGTTGCTGATTTTTCTCTGCTGAGAGTGTGGGACGATTAATGTTAATGTAATTACAGATATCTAACGTTTATCTGCCAGAGTTTGGGCAGACAAACCAAAACATTTAAATAAACAAATAAAGAGTAACATCTGCCCCTCCCTTACTGTTATTGGATCTCTCTTCTGTCCAGCTGCTGATTTGTTTGTTTAGAAGGACATAATTTTATTTGTGTCTTTTTACCTCTGTAATAAGATGTTAAAGAGCTTGTGATTCGCAACTCGTTAGGGAGAGGCTGGCAGACCATATGGTAATATAGACATGTTTATCATCTGTTTTCTAAGAAGACTGGGCTGAAGATGTTAAAGGTGTAGATCAATGCTAATCTTGAGTCTGAATGTAGGAACAAGTTGTAGTCCAATCTGGAGAGCACTAAAGTTTTGGAAACAGTAGTCAGAAATTCTGAGAAGAGTTTGGGGAATGAAACAGAGAATCATCTCCATCTGATCCACGGGTCAGCAGCATGATCCCTGAAACACGCGCCTTTCTGTGGATAGCTGCGTTGGTTAAGCACCATCAAACTGCAAACAGAACTGTTTGTTTGTGAAGTGGAATCAATTTGGAGTAGTCCTGGAGTTAAGACTTGATTTATTTTTTTTTTTTTACTGATGACAAACCCTGAAAGATTTGTTGGGATCAATTTTGCCTTGAAGTTGGGGTTCACCTCCTTTAAGAACAGTGTGGGTAGTTAATGCTAGCAGAATGCAATTTCATCTGCAGATACTACACTGAAAATGCAGTCCTTCGATTAATCTTATATGAGGTCTTCTCTTCATTTGAGTGTTTATTCTGAGCTGCTGCTTGGTGCATCACATTGCTTGTTTACTGACGTGACTTACCTTGCAGATTTTGGCTGCTTGTTACTGTTGTAGCATTGTGAGGGTCGGTAGACACCAGGACCATTTGATGGTAGGGACTCTTTGCTGCCGTGGTAATCTTTCAGTATGTAAAAATTAATTATGATGGGATTGGAGGAGAATTGAATTGGTTTGTCAATAGAAATTTACTATTTTTTTACATGATTTAAATTTTCAGATTTGCCCATCTGTCCCTGAGTGCCAGTGAATGACCTTATGCTTGGTATGGAACTGGCGCATAAATAGTACTAAGGGAATAAGGGTGGTATCTTTCAGTAGTGACATCTAATACTCAAAATACCTGTTAGCATTTGATTTGCGTAAAACTCAGATAACATTTCAGGTGAATAAACGGAAGAACTTTTTGAATATTACTGTAGGGCAATGATCTACTGAATGAGAGTTGCATACAGAACGGAAGAGAAGACGACAAGTGCCACAAAGACTTTTCAGAATGAATCATAGAATCGTAGGTTGGAAAAGACCTCTAAGTTCATCGAGTCCAACCATCCACCCAACACCACCATGCCTACTAAACCATATCCTGAAATGCCACATCTACACGTTTTTTAAACACCTCCAGGGATGGGGACTCCACCATCTCCCTGGGCAGCCTGTTCCAATGTCTGACCAATGAAGACCTATAATATTTTACCTAAAAGTAAGCGACAGACCAGGAGAAAGTGATGCCCATCCTTCTGTTGTTTCTTCACACTTGGTACCATTTTTATCTCTTCTAATTTGTACACTTTCATACTTCTGTGTGCCTGATGAATGTATGCAGAAGTTCATTCTCTTAGGGAACCATCTCCTTCCCTTGAACATGTAGCTGGGCAGTGGCTTTGACTCCGTTATTTCCCAAGGGCTAGCCAGTCTTTGTTTACCACGGAGGGCTGAAACAAACTCTCTGTACAATCTTTTGTCTTCAAAAGTAGAAGCAAGCTTGTTGGAGGTGTTCTTTTTTGGAAAGTTTTTGCAGTTTTCTAGTGATTCTAAGTTATTTAACTTTGAACAAAACAGTGAGAAGGATGCATGATTGTGTTTGTGCCCAAGTTGCGTTCTTTCTGTGGTGCTGTGTGAAGTGCAGGTTAATTGAGAGCCAAGCCCTTGCATGCCAGTTGCTAACTGCTAACTTTGTAACATGCTGATTATGGAAGACATGCTTGAGGGAAGGAGGAAAACCTGGAAAGAAGAAATTCTTAGTTCTCGACAGGATGAAGCAAAGAATTCCCTTTCCATCTTCATCTTTCCTTCATATAAATATATATATTTTTAATAAACTAGACAGTCATGGGCCCAAATTGTTTCTTTGCTGTTGGCATGTGGCTAAAATGTTACCTGTACTAATTCCATAGTAAAAATGACAAAGTTTGTACACATGGTCTGTACCCTGGTCCAATAGCAACAGATGGATTAGTAGTTTTGGAACAGGTACATGCCTGGGCCCATGCAGTGGATTTTGAATGCAGAATTTGGCAACAAAAAATCACTTCTGTAAAGAACAGCATCACTGCCGAGATTTATATTTGACAGTTAGGCACGTACCAAGAAATACTTTTTAACCTTGATGTTTTAAGACCAGCAGGCTAAGAAAAAGGAGCTTGCTTTTCCCTTTGAAGCAAGTGTATCTCTGCATTTTGTCCCAATATGGCACTGCTAGTTGATGTTAATATTTTTCTTTTTGGTTTTCTGAATTCATAGGTGAAACTTCTTAGATTAACTGTTGCCCTAAGACTTTCAGAAAGTTTATGGTGGTAGTCAATGCTCATTTAAGGAAGGCAGTATTAAATATTTATATTTATCCTGAAGAGCTTTTGATCATAGCTCCATCCCACTCCATCTCAGAAGCGAGCATTTTTCTCCCGTCTGTATCAACAGTCCGAACGTCTTAGAAGTTGGAGATCATAAATAAGTATTTTAAGATATCTTAAACCCATTTAGTTCCACAGATTCCTCTCTATTACCCTCCTCCGTGCCACACACACACATGCAAAGGCAGAGCGTGGTGGCCCCATAAAAACTCAATATTGACCCTAAGGCCCTCTGAAAATCCGCTTTGAAATCTTGGTTTTATTTTCTTGATGTTTTTAATGGTTAAAGTTCATATTCACAAATATTTAAAAGGTGTGGATCAGCACCTTATTTGCAGTGTTATTTGAAGTCCTTGGTGTTCTCAAATCTGCTCTGAGGTTTTTTTCCATTGGGCTAATTATAGTGGGATTTTTTTAATTTTAATTTTTTTTTTTAAATCAAAAAGTATTTCTTTGTCCTTATAGTTAAATCTTGAAAATTCCCAGGAGACAAATTTTCACATTCTGGAGTTTAGGACAGAATTTTGCAAGATGCCTACTGAGTTTGCTATTTCTATCTTAATAAGAAGGGCTTTATGTCTACTGAACCACTATTTTTACGTTTTTATGGAATTGGGCAGTGCCCAGTTCCATAAAAAGCCATTGTACCATAGCTGTAGCAGCAGTATTTCTGCAGATCAGCTACGTGAAGCAGTCTGTAGTCATTTGTAAAAGCAGTTAAAAACTGAATATAGAAACTTTGTGGAGAACTAGCTTTACTTAGAAGTGGAGGAAACCTGCAGTCGGTTAGGTTTGTTTGTGTGATTCACCTGGAGTATTTTTCATGTTCACAGTCATTCAGCCGTCTCACAGAAGGAGAAGATAAGGAAAAAATCACCTACCTGGAACTGTGAATTAATTTAATATTTTCAGAATTGCTACTGAAATGCTTTGAAATGTATTCGTATTTAGCATAAAATGTAGCTTTATGTTCAGCATAGCATCTTGAAGCTTATATTTGTAGGCTTGAAGTTGTTTGTTTTCTCTAGCTTGTGGTTGTCATTTCATAGTTTCTTGTGTTTGTAGTCTTTTTATCCTGACTATTTCCATATGGACTTAAGCGATAACAAGGGAAGGGTTCTGTGATGCTATTTCAGTGCTGGGAGTGGTAGTCAGGTAGAATTTGGTAGCTTGGTAGTCCCTTTGGCACCTGTCACACCATAAAACTCTTCAGTGCTTTAAAAAATGAAACTCAGTAGCATAGATACCCACCAACGCTGCTAATATTAGAAGGACTGCTGTCTGCTTAACTTCCAGCAATACTGAAGGTATTTTAAACTCATATAATTGAATAGTCATTTCTCTTTCAATACTCTCTAAAGATTTCTGAGGTGGTTAGGACTTCCCAGTAGAAAGTAGAGGGGTTAGTATGAAAAAAATGATCTTAACACAAGCGATGTTTCTTCTTCAGCAGTTTTGTGTTTACTTTATAGCACAGTGAAGAACATAAGGCTATGGACAGCAACTACTCGTGTATCAATATAGTCGTTTTAAAAATATAACAAAAATGAGTCTATTAAGACCAATTTCTTCTTTTGCGGGGTTTTTGTACACTGCATGTGTAATTTTGCAAGAACAAAATTCTTGTAAAATCCATTTTATAGAAGTTGGTTTCCTTTAGAAGTGGTTTTGATCTGGTTTTATAAATGGTGTTAAGTATAAATGCAACATGTGTGGTACTGAAACACACTTGTGAAAGTTTCGGAAAGATTTTGATTCTGAAGCACCATTTGAATACTGCTGCAAATCCTCCGTGTGACTTTATCTGCAAATCGTGAGGTGCGGCATCATATCTTCCTGGAAATTCAGAGTGGCTCTGTGTGGGATTTGTCAACGTGTTGTTGGTATCCGTGTGTTGGAAGTTAACCGACTGCGGTCGTGTCACACCACCAACCAAACCGTGGAGCTCGTGGTAAGAGTCGAGCAGGAGCTGCTCTGAAGGAGCTGCGCACTGGGGCGCGAGTCCCCGTGTTACCACGCACAGCTCAGATGTGTTCTCGTGGGTTGATTTACTCGCCGTCTGGTTTGTAGTAACATAGATACCTGAGCTCTAAGCAGAAATTGCAAAATTGGGCAGAGTGTGTATGCATCAGGAATCCAATATATCTTGTTAAAGATAGTTTACTTTCTTAACTTCATTACATTTCCCATTGAATTCTGTGAATTTTTAATTTTTTTTAAAAAGTCATAGTTTCAGGATCTTTTAAATGCTGTTTAGTGGAAGAATTTTAATGAAATAACAGCAAAGCGCTCTTTTTTTCATCTCAACTTCCAATGTGGCCTTTTTTACTAAAAGAGGATGACATCAAATACCAATTTCTTGTTTAAAAACAGAATAGTTAATTTCAACATGCAGTTGTTAAGACACATCATCACACATAGGTTAATTTTCTCTTTCCACTTCTTGAAGTGATATCAGACATACTAGCTATAGCAGTTAGCCCTGAGAAAGTTACGTGTTTTTGCTGAAATACTCTATAGGGTTGTGGGTTTTTTTGTAAACTCACAATCCTCTGATCATTACTATAGCTTCATCTTAGATAAGATGGAATGCATTTTTTTAATCATGTATTTTTTCCGACATATGCAAGTATTTTTCTACATATGGAACAATGTAGCTGTGCCAACATTCTTAAAGGATCCTGCTCAACTTAAGGAATTGGAGGGCACATAATAAACTTTGGTTATTATAGTGAATTTGCTAACTGTGTATTTTTATCAACTTCAATATTACTTAGTGCAGATTTTGGAGGAGAATCCGATGAAGGTAAAAGGACAGCTTTTATGTACCATCAGATGTAACTCTTTTATGTCATTGAGAGTGGTAATGATACATTCCTACATTTTTACCTTTGTCTACGTTTTGTGACTTTTGAGGATGCTGCTGTTTAAACAGAGATGTTATTTAAAGTTATTTTAGATTTGGAGATCTAAGGTGAGCTAACAAGTATGCTGTATTTTTTTTGCTCTCTTTTTGTGTCGTGGGTAGTTGATAAATATCAGTGCTAACTGATGGAATTCCAGCATTAGAAAAAAATCAGTAAAACTCAGAGCACCTTTTAAATATGTGAAAGGTCCATTTCTTATTGCATGACTTTTCCAGCAAGTATATACAAGTACTTGGCCTAATAGGCTTTGCTTGGGGACAGATGTGTTGTTGCAAGTCCTGCTGATGAAGATAATGGATCTTTTTCGCCTTTGAATTGGGTAGGCAATTTTTTGCTGTCAACTGATGGTCTGTGTTATCTCCATCTTGTTGAAGGGGGCTGCTTGGATTCAGTTTTTTATTGCACCAAGGTGAACAAATGCTGTTTTGATCTTCATATGCATCACAAATCCACATAATGAAAGTACTCGTGAAACACATATTTTATCGTCCCGCATCAGAGCAATGGTCAGTCACTGGTCAAGGACAAAAAAGTGTATGAGCTGAACAGAGCCAAATGAAATGAGAGCCACTGTCAGTTGTTGGATTACCCAAGGGCCAGAGTGACAAGAGCTCGCTTTTATTGTCAGCCAGGTGACTGTTAAGGAAGATGCTGAGCAGAATCAGACCCAGTATTGATCGTATGGTTACACCTCTAGTTACTCGCCTCCAACTAGACCTTGTTCCGCTGATCGCTGCCTTCTGGGCCCAGCCGTTCAGATGGTTTTCAGCCCACCTTGCTGCTCATCCAGCCCATACTTCATCAACTTCATCTTCCTCTTGTACATGCAAAGATCAGAAATTGGTTGCCCTGTTTGGTCAGCGGCAGTTTGTGAGCGCTGCTGCCTCTGGCTTTGCCCATCAGATCTGCGCTGTCTTCCCATGCTGCAGACTTCAGGATAATCATGTATTTAGCACTATTTAATAAATTATTAAGAAATGTAGAGAATGTGCATCAATGCTCCTTAGCTCCTAGTTGCTAGTCACCCTCACCTGTTCTCCTTTTTTAATTTCTTATCTGTTTTAGCCCATCCCTAGAAACACTCAAGGCCAGGTTGGACAGGGCTCTGAGCAACCTGGTCTGATTGAAGATGTCCCTGCTCACTGCAGGGGGGTTGGGCTACATGACCTCCGAAGGTCTCTTCCAACACAAAGCATTCTATGATTCTATGATTTTTGTTCCTTTATTCCTTATTCTTGAAAATTCTTCTGTTACTAGATGAATGAAGCCTGCTTTTCTCTTTAGAAACATCCCTAAAGCAAAAACTGTGTTCCAGCAATGTGTACGTACACAAATGCCCATTTTTGCTGGGGTAGGACTATTTTTTTTTTTTTGTCTGGTCTGCTTTCTTAAACTTTCTTAAACGTAACTTGCTGTGCCTGGTAGGAGCACAAATAGACTGTGTTTTTCCGTAGTCGTGTTTTTTCCTACAAAATTTCCATGCTTTGGAGGGCTCAGTAAGTAAAGGTATATTCCACTTTTGACCTTGTTGGTACAAATGAAGGTATTTAATCACCCTGACTACTACTTGCTTAATTTGGGAGAACTATGAAAAAGTAATCATTATGATACAATATATATCATATACACATATACAGTGCACTGAATTATTTAGGGGAAAACACCCACAATTTCTACAGCTTCTCTAAGTGGTATCACAGAAGACTTGAAGTTGGAAGGAACCTCTGGAGGTCATCTAGCCCAACCAGCCTTTCAAAGCAGGGTCAGCAAGAGAAGGTTGCTCAGAACTGCGGCTACTTGTGTTTTTGAGATCTCCAAGGATGGAGACTGCATAAATACCTCTTAGCAAACTGTTCCAGTGGCTGACCACCCTCACAGTAAAGGGTCTTTTTTTTTTCTCTTAAGTTTAAGTGAAATTTCCTGTGTTTCAGTTCACGGCCCTTGTGTCAGCAGATGGCTCCAGATGGGCTTTGGCTTTCCTAACCCCATTACTTGGACAGTGTCTCTCTGCTCCTCCTGGGTCACCTGTCCCTGCTTCCACCTCTTCTGTGCTTCCTTTTTATGTTTAAGTTAGGAACTCCTTGTTCATCCAAACAGACTTCCTGCCTCCTTTGCTTGATTTTCTACTCATTGTGATGGACCATTCTTGGAGGCGGAGATCTGTGAAAATCAACCAGCTCTCCTGGATCCCTCTTCTCTCCAGGTCCATATCCCGTTGGATGCCTCTGTACTGTAGCCTTGTGTCCTGGAAAAAAAAAGATTGTGAGCATTGTCCTCACATTCTGTTTTTTGTCCCCAATGTATTTTTAGTTTTTCAGTTATAATTGGCAAGGTTTAAGCTTGCCTTGAAATTTTTTTCAGTCATGGATAAGTTTCAGCTTGTTAAATTCATATTGTAAAACTAATGCTGTTTCCCAAGCCTTGGGGATATCCTGCCTGTGTAATTACAGGTTTATGCTGCAGCTATGCAGACGCGATTATTACCAATAGTATGAATAATTGCGCCACTTGGCTGGTTTGTGGTCAGGCACTGTCTAGTACCTAGATGTGGAACAGTTAAAATAAAAAATAAAACAGAAAATTGCTGAAATGCTTGTAAGGAATGCTCCTGACTGGCAGTTCTGTTTTCTATGGTTGTGCAGGTGTGATGAGATTTAATTGACAATAAATCCCGCAAGGTGAAAACTCCTGGATTTTGTCCTAGCTGCTAGAAAGAAGATAATGTGAAGGGACCGTTATACAATTTTATTATTAATTTGGAAGCAGTCCTTTCTCACCCCTTCTAGAAGTACTAATTCATATAAACAAATGACAGAACTTGATGTTGGGGGGTTAAAACAAGGTGTTGGTCCTGCTTCGTGTTCGCTCCTCTGCAGCCGTGACTCCACATGATGGTCACATTTTTATGAACACATGCCTGGAAAGCTTTAAATTTTGGTGTTTCCTTTGCACTCAGAAACTTACAGAATATGGGAAATTATTGGTATCTGGAAGCAGGATTAGTACTAGCTAGTTAGGAAAGCTGTCGACTGTTAGTACGTGATCTATAATATATCAATGTTCATTGATCAATTTTCATTTTTATGTACTACTTCAGTGACATTTAAAACTAGGTAATTACTGTGATGGGGTAAATGATATTTTGGAACACAATATTTATTTCCGTATAAATCATACGTTTAAGTCACAGTTAGTACTGTGCTTACTGGCCAAGCAGGTGATAATCACAGCTAATTGCGGCCAAGAGAGAAGTAGCATTCCCAGGGTGGGAGAGCTTGTGATAAAAGCAAGGTTAAAATACCTTTCTGACTGAAGTAAGGATTATTAAGTGTTTGGGTTAGAGAAGAGGAGGGGTTCAGAGGGAGAAGGAAAAGAAATGAATCTGTATAAATACAAGCCCAAAATCTGGAGATGCTAGTAAACTGTCACTTGGACCACATAAATTGAGAGAAACCTTTGGAGCAAAACTAAGTAGCATTTACATGCTTATATGTTAATTTTGGTTCCCCTTTTTATTTAATTTTCAGCTTTCTTGCCTGTATTTAGTTTCTTCAGGGTAAATGGCAAACACCAGGGGCTCCTATTGCTGTAGGTACCTTGATCATGATGCTGTGTATAGGAGAGCACTTGAGCAGTGCCTGGCGTCTGGTTATGTTGCTGTAAGATATTCAGTGGCTAGTGGGTGTTTTTCCACTTCACTGCAGAGTTTGCTGTTGAAACTAGCAATGCAGAAATACAGGTGAGAAAAATTTCTGATGGCTGGGATTGCAAGCTCCCTTAGAGATTTAGGGAGACTCCTTGAATCCAAAAGGTGGTTGGAAAATTTGACACTATGTGTAAAATCGGATCTGAAAATCATTGTATGGTAAGAAATGTGGTTAAGCCTGGGAGGAGCGCAGGTAAGATAGTGAATGCTCAGCTTCAGTGGTTTAGACTCAGCTTAGTTCTGGAATACATTTAGACCTGTGGAAAACAGTCCTTTATTCTTTTTCAAGCATTTGCTTTTTCTCAGGAAACCTGTAGCTGTAGTCCTACCAAAAGCAACAGAAGGACCTTTATTTATGAATTCCTGTTAATTCCTCTTATCGTTACAGTCTTTCTCCTTGGTAAGGGAATTCCCTCTGTTTCTGAAGAGGATCTGAGGAGGGGAAAATAGTGATTTGCAGATAAGCAGGAAGGGAAGACAGCAACTAACAAACTGAAAGTGATGTTCTTGTGAAAATAAACGTAGTAACAAGTAACCATCTTTTTAGTCTTCATTTTTGTGGTGTTATACTATTCAGTGTTTTAAAAGCAATGTGAAAATCTCAGTTACATATGAATATTTAAGCGATATGTGAGCTCTAAAGCTTTGGTTTGTGATTTGTCTCCAAAAATGGTACTTTGAAAGAAATTATTCTAGAGTGGCAGATCACAAGTACGTGTTGAAGCTTAAAATGTTTTTCTTTGCCCTTAGTGGTGTTTTCTCATCAGCTTTATATATATCGTTAGTTATTTTTGCTAGGAGTTAATTCAATTTAACGTTTGGAGAGAACAGTGCACTCAAATAACAGCCACTTTCTCATGGCTCAAATTTTTTTTTTTTTTTATTTTAAAACTAATTTTAAGACCGTAGACATGTTGATGCCATGTGAGAGGAGAGACTGCTGTTTTGCAGGTTCGTGTAAGCACAAGCGGAAGGCTAAATGAGGTCAATCACAGCGACTCGAGTTCCTGCTGTAGTTGGCATAACCCGCTCCACGAGTATGGAGAGTAAAGAGAAATAATTTCAACTAGATTAGATGTAAATGGGGTTTTATTTTTCAATTTCTCACTTCTAAAACCCGTATTGATACAATGGGGTGCTAACCTGTCTTTTATTAACACGTTTTTCTAATATCTGGAAGGATTCTTGTATTTAATATGAAGAAGTCTGTGTAAGCTCTTTTTTCCAAAACTGGACTGTGAATACTGTGAGTTGTTGGCACTGGAATTCATTCGCTTTAATTCTGTAACAGTTTTCAGACCTGCAAAGTGTCGTGCTCTCAGTGCGGCGCTCGTTCAGCCTACCCTTAACTCTCTCGTCCCTGCCAGGCTGGCATCAGCATCGTGAGCGTTTGCAGAGAGTAGGGCCCTGGCTTCGCCCTTGCCCCCACGCTGATGCACAGGGTCGTGCACTGAAGGAAAGGTGTCGGTTTGGTACCTTTTCCAGCCATCGTTATCACACCACAGTCCTTTCCTGGTGGTAAGAGACGCGTGACTTCAGTGGGTGGGTGTCGTAACCTTAACTCTGTGGTAATGCGCTGACACATGCTTTACAGACTTCAAGGAGTTTTTTTTTTCTTCCCATTTATATGGGAAAGAAGCTCATATCTGTAAGAATCCTAGATTTGGAATTTTGAGCTAGCAGATGCACCTGTAATCACAGAATCATAGAATGGTTTGGGTTGGAAGGGACCTTATACACCATCTGGTTCCAATCCCCCTGCCATGGGCAGGGACCCCTTCCACCAGACCAGGTTGCTCCAAGCCCCGTCCAACCTGGCCTTGAACACTGCCAGGGAGGGGGCAGCCACAGCTTCTCTGGGCAACCTGGGCCGGGGCCTCACCACCCCCATAGTAAAGAATTTCTTCCTTATATCCAGTCTAAGTCTCCCCTCTCTTTCAGCTTGAAGCCATCACCCCTTGTCCTATCACTCCATGCCACTATCAAAAGTCCCTCTCCAGCTTTCCTGCAGGCCCCTTCAGATACTGGAAGGGCACAATAAGGTCTCCCTGGAGCCTTCTCTACTCCAGGCTGAACAGCCCTCCTCCAAGGCCATTTTCTTAGATCTACAGACTTTTGGTTTTCAACACTACAGCACACCAAACAACTGAGCAGTTCCTTCGACTCCAACCCATAGGGTACTCGTATCTCAGTTGAGTAATGCTGCATGTCCCGATAGCTAGGGTTGAAACTGGGCCAAATCTGGTGTTGCTCTCAAATTGATTGTCAGATAAAGCTAGTAATGTACTTTGATGCTGGTGTTTAGAGGTCTTTATGTATTTAATAAATGGAAGATTTTGTAGTGTGTTGCAAATAGTTCGAAAGCATTTTTAAAAATATGACAGTACTAGAGGGTTTTTGATCCTGGTTTATGAGGTTTGGTTAGTTTTGTGTCTACTTCAGAACACCTTAACGATTTTTCTTCTTTATATAGCGTGCTAGATTATTCATTCAAATGCTCAGTAAAGCATTTAGCTAAAGTAATGAGTGTAAAATGAAAATTTTGTTTGGGGAAGGAAAGCCTCTGTTCCTGTGCTCTCATTTAAACACATTGTTTGGTCGTAATGTGTAATGCGATAGTTCAAAACTTGCAATGTTTTAGGACATTTGGGAGGAGAATCTTCACCAGAATTGCAGTTTTGCTTGCCTCAGTTTATATGAGTATTGGACTGTAAACTGGGAGATCCAGATATTTCTTGGGAGAAGAAATCCAAATCTGATTCCAGATTTTACCGGTATTAATGAGAGTTCATATTCCACAAACCTGGAAAATGTGCAGAACAGGTTTAATACTTGCCTTCAGTTCTTCTATCATTTGTTTAAAAATGTGATAAATACAAGAGAAACTCCAAATAAAAAGACAAAACATATGGAAACATGAGCTTAAGTACACTAAACTTAATCAAACACTGAATTAGTCCTGTTTAGAAATACCACTAAATAGCATAAAATGGTAGTGACTAATTACAGAAGAATGGGTAGCCTATCAACTAGCTGATAGTAAAGAGTACCTTGTGAGAAAAATTATAGCTTTATAATAGGTTTTAGTCCTACCTTAAAAGGTAGGATTAGAAATTTAAAGCTTTATACCCAAGGCATCGAGACTGAGACTGTTAAACTGTGTACTGGGACCAGACCAAAGCTTCATTTAACCTGTTAGAACGTCTCCAGTGCTGGCCAGCAGTGGAGTTTAAGGAAGGAATCTGAGAAAAGAGGAAACATATAGGGATACTTCCACAGGATGCTTTCCTAACCTCTAGCTATGTGTAGTTCAGACTTCCTGAGCTAGAGGTGTCTTTGTTTTTAGTAGCTCTCGATGAATGTTTCTTCCATGAGTTTATCCAGCTGCTCTTTGAACCTGTCTAAACTTTGAGTAGTCACTTGCAGCAAGTCCTTTACTTCTGTAAGTCTCCTCTTCCTGCTTATGCAGCATGACTTTTAATGGTTGTAAAAATTCCCTGATCTTTGGGTAGGAGGAGTGGTTGGAAAAGTTAATGAGTTTTATCTGTTATTTCTGTAAGATAGCCTAGTAACAACGGTTGGTCTGTTTGGTGTCTGCAGAGCAAGAGGTTGATGACAGTTTTATATTTATTAGACTCAGAAATGTTGAAGATAAATTAAATGTCTGTCTTATTTCA
>Ga0065711_1042635_pt1 | contig 15247 bp, 8 predicted proteins | sample Hoacrofraction12_FD_59098 | JGI IMG/M metagenome (GOLD analysis project Ga0065711, IMG submission 59098) | Hoatzin crop microbial communities from Cojedes, Venezuela - Epithelial fraction 12 v2 (version 2) | ecosystem: Host-associated > Birds > Digestive system > Esophagus > Crop | place... | reverse complement strand
CCAGGGCTCCGTCACCCTCAGAGGGAAGAAGTTCTTCCTCATCTTCAGCTGGAACTTCCTCTGCTTCAGTTTGTGCCCATTGCCCCTTGTCCTGTCGCTGGGCACCACTGAAAAGAGTCTGGCCCTGTCCTCCTGACACCCACCCTGAAGATATTTATAAGCATTTATAAGATCCCCTCGCAGCCTTCTCTTCTCCAGGCTAAACAAGCCCAGCTCCCTCAGATTTTCCTCATAGGACAGATGTTCCAGTCCCCTCGTCATCCTTGCAGCCCTCCGCTAGACTCTCTCCAGTAGCTCCTCATCTTTCTCGAGCTGGAGAGCCCAGAATTGGACGGAGTACTGCAGATGGGGCCTCACTAGGGCAGTGTAGAGGGGAAGGAGAATCTCCCTCAACCTACTGGCCACACTCCTCTGAATGCACCCCAAGATCCCATTGGCCTTCTTGGCAGCCAGGTCACACTGCTGGCTCATGGTCAACTTGTTGTCCACCAGGACACCCAGGTCCCTCTCCGCAGAGCTGCTCTCCAGCAGGTCCGGCCCAAGCCTGTACTGGTACATGGGGTTGTTCCTTCCCAGGAGCAAGACCCTGCACTTGCCCTCATTGAACTTCATCAGGTTCCTCTCTGCCCAACTCTCCAGCCTGTCCAGGTCTTGCTGAATGGCAGCACAGCCTGCTACTGTATCCACCACTCCTCCCAGTTTTGTGTTATCAGCAAACCTGCTGAGGGTACACTCTAACTCTTCATCCAGGTCATTGATGAAGAAGCCAAATAAGACTGGGCCCAGTACTGACCCCTGGGGGACACCACTAGTTACCGGCCTCCAACTAGACTCAGTGCCGCTGATGACAACCCTCTGAGTTCTGCCTTTCAGCCAGTTCTCAATCCACCTCACCGACCACTCATCCAGCCTGCACTTTCTGAGCTTCCCTAGAAGTATGTTGTTATGGGAGACAGTGTTGAAAGCCTTGCTGAACTCGAGGTAGACAACATCCACTTCTCTCCCCTCGTCTACCCAGCCAGTCAGGCCATCGTAGAAAGCTATCAGATTGGTCAGGCATGATTTCCCCTTGGTGAATCCATGCTGACTACTCCTGATAACCTTCTTTTCCTCCACTTGCTTGATGATGACCTCTAGAATGAGCTGCTCCATCATATTTCCTGAGATGGAGGTGAGGCTGACCAGCCTGTAGTTCCCTGGGTCCTCGTTCTTGCCCTTTTTGAAGATTGGAGTGACACTGGCTTTTCTCCAGTCCTCAGGCACCTCTCCTGTCCTCCAGGACCTTTCAAAGACAATGGAGAGTGGCTCAGCAATGACGTCCGCCAGCTCCCTCAGCACTCGTGGGTGCATTCCATCGGGGCCCATGGATTTGTGGGCATCCAGATCACTTAAGCGATCCCTCACGCAGTCCTCCTCGACCAAGGGAAAGTCATCCTCTCTGCAGGCTTCCTCTCTTACCTCCAGGGCCTGGGATTCCTAAGGGCCAGTCTTAGCACTGAAGACTGAAGCAAAGAAAACATTCGGTAACTCTGCCTTCTCTGCATCCTCCGTCACCAGGACACCCAGCTCATTCAGCAGCGGCCCTACATTGTCTCTAATCTTCCGTTTGCTACTGATGTAGTTGAAGAAGCCCTTCTTGTTGTTTTTGACATCCCTTGCCAGATTCAATTCCAGGTGGGCCTTGGCCTTCCACTTTGCATCTCTACATGCTCTGACAACATTCCTGTACTCTTCCCAAGTGGCCTGTCCCTCTTGCCACATTCTATGGACCTTTCTCTTCCACCTGAGCTCTGCTAGAAGCTCTTTGCTCATCCACGCAGGTCTCTTGCCTCCTCTTCTAGATTTCTTTCTCAGGGGGATGCACCGGTCCTGAGCATGGAAGAAGTGATGTTTAAACAATGACCAGCACCTCTTGGACCCCCCCTGCCTTCAAGAGCCCTGACCCACGGGATTCCTCCAAGCAGCTCCTTGAAGAGGCCAAAGTTAACTCTCCTTAAGTCCAAGGTTTTGATCCTACTTATCGCCCTGCTTCCTCCACGCAGGATCCTGAACTCCACCATTTCATGGTTGCTGCAGCTGAGTCTACCTCCAACTTTCACATCCTCAACCAGTCCCTCCTTGTTTGTTAGTATGAGGTCCAGCAGAGCGCCTTTCCTTGTTGGTTCCTCCACCACCCCCATCAGAAAGTTATTATCGATGCTCTGCAGGAACCTCCTGGATTGCATGTGCCTAGCTGTGTGGTCTTCCCAGCTGATGTCAGGGTGGTTGAAGTCCCTCATGAGATCCAGGGCCTGTGACTGTGAGGCTGTTTGCAGCTGCTTGTAGAAGGCCTCATCAACTTCCTCCTCCTGGTCAGGTGGCCTGTAGTACACACCCACAATAACATCACCCATATGAGGCTGTCCCTTAATTCTAACCCACAAGCTCTCAACTCCTTCTTCATCTGCCCCCAGGCCAAACTCAATGCATTCCAGTTGCTCCCTCACATATAGAGCAACTCCCCCACCTCTCCTTGTTGGCCTATCTTTTCTAAAGAGTCTGTAGCCATCCAAGACAGCATGCCAGTCATGCAAATTGTCCCACCATGTTTCTGTGATTGCGACCAAGTCGTAGCTGTCCTGCTGTATAATGGCTTCCAGCTCCTCCTGTTTATTGCCCATGCTACGTGCGTTGGTATAGACACCCTTGAGCTGGGCTGTCAACCTCACCCCTGGCCTTGGCACGCCAAGCCTAGGCTCATCCCTAGTGAGCTGGGCAATATCCCCTTCCCCCTTCGAACCTAGTTTAAAGCCCTCTCAATGAGAACCGCCAGCTCGTGACCAAGAATTCTTTTTCCACTAGATGACCAATCTACATTCCTGACAAATTCAAAATAAGAGCTGTCAATAAAGCTGCCAGTGTGGTTTGAACACAGGCTACGCACTAGGTAAGCTGGGTAAGATGACAACTGGCAATATATACCCAAAGTGCAGATTCAACTTTTATCGATAGTAATCTTATTTGACAGTTCATGTTTTCAAATTATCATCAGAATCAGGGGACAACTGTATTCCTGGAGAAAATTATCTTTTTTAGCCTAGTTTCCTAAAGGAAAGAAATATATAAAATTACTTTGTGCCTCAAGTACCTCAACATCTTTAGAATGTATTTATCAAGTTCAGCCACATTTGACAGGGAAACAAAAGCCCCAACAGTTCTTATGTTCCTGTATTTTTCTTCAGTTAGTGGTTGAGTAAAGGAAAAGACCAAACATTACTTGCAATACCAGCCACTGCACCAGCTGGTAAAAGACCTCACAGAGAGCTGAGGATGCTGAGATGGGGAGGGCTCCTTACGCGAAGTCCAGGTAGAAGGGAAGGGGCCCATGTTTTGTGAGTGGGGACTGTGAGGACACAGGGCACCAAGCTGTAATAAAACTATTTCAGTTAAGTCCACTGTTTACAAAAATAACTTACTTCAAGACTGAAGAGGATTTGTGTTGAAGTTTTGAACAGAGTTCTGTCATTTTACAGCTACATATTCATAAAAAGTAAACATAAATTTTAACTGAGATAGCAAATTTTCAAGCTTAGAGTGATGGGAAAGAAACAACCAAAGAAGGTGTATGATGGCTGCAGTACTAAGGAAGCAGCTGCCCATGAAAATTAAGGCTCTGTGAATAAGTATTTTTTTCTTTGCCATTACGCTAAACTTTTGATTGAGTCACAAAAGGATGAATTTTATGCTTTTAATATATATTCATAAAATGTGTCTATTGCCAAGCAGTAAAACCAGTTACATTCATAATAAATTGGTGATGTATTCACTATGCTTTCTTGAGCAAAAAAGCAAAACAGAACTTCATATTGGAATCAAGACTTCACTGCATAAACAATTGCCTTGTATCTTGAGTATTTAAAAAACAAAAAATCTAGATTCAAGACAGCCAAGAAGTGTCTCCTCTTTTAAAATCACTGTACTGGTTTTTGCTGAGATAAAGTTTTCTTCATAGTAGCTGGTATGATGCTGTGCTTTGGATTTGTGCCCAAACCACTGCTGACAGCTCACCATTTTCTCATTTCTCGCTGAGCAGTGCTCACACAGCCTCAGGGCCTTTTCTGTGTGTCTGGCCGCCCCACCAGCGCGTGGGCTGGCGTGCACGAGAAGCTGGGAGGGGACACGGCCGGGACAGCCGACCCCGACCGACCAAAGGGATGTTCCACACCGGCTGATGTCGTGCTCAGCAACAGAAGCTGGAGAGAGAAGGAGGAATCGAAGACATTGGGAGTTACGGCGTTTGTCTTCCCAAGTAAACATTGCATGCGATGAAGCCCAGCTTTCCGGGCAATGGTGAAACATCTGCCTGCTGATCGGAAGCAGGGAATGAATTCCTTATTTTGCTTTGCTGGCTCATGCAACTTTTGCTTTACCTGTTAAACCATCTTTATCTTGTTACGAGTTTGCATGGCAAGGTTTCGGTACCAGGGGGACTATAGGGGTGGCCTCTGAGAGAAGCTGCAAGAAGCTTCCCCCCTGTCTGATAAAGCCAGTGCCAGCTGGCTCTAAGATGGACCCACCGCTGGCCAAGGCCAAGCCAATCAGCGACGGTGGTAGTGCCTCCGGGATAACATAGTTAAGAAGGGGAAAAAAACTGCAGTGAAACAGCAGTCAAGAGAGAAGAGTGAGATGATGTGAGAGAAACAACTCTGCAGACACCAGGGTCAGTGAACAAGGAGCGGGAGGAGGTGCTCGAGATGCCGGAGCAGAGAGTTTTCCCTTGCAGCTCGTGATGAAGACCATGGTGAGGCAGGCTGTCCTCCTGCAGCCCATACAGGTCCACAGCAGAGCAGAGCTCCACCTGTAGCCCATGGAAGGGACCCCACTCTGTAGCAGGGGGATGCCTGAAGGAAGCTGTGACCTTGTGGGGAGCCCACACTGGAGCAGGCTCCTGCCAGGACCTGCAGACCCGTGGAGAGAGGAGCCCACGCCAGGGCAGGTTTGCTGGCAGGGCTTGTGACCCCATGGGGGACCCACGCCAGAGCAGTCTGTTCCTGAAGGACTGCACCCCATGGGAAGGACCCACACTGGGGCAGTTCATGCAGAGCTGCAGCCCATGGGAAGGACTCAAGTTGGAGAAGTTTGTGGAGAACTGTCTCCCATGAGAGGGACCTCATGCTGGAGTAGGGGAAGAGTGTGAGGAGTCCTCCCTCTGATGGACAAGGAGTGGCAGAGACAACTTGTGATGAACTGACCATAACCCCCATTCCCCATCCCTTTGCACCGCTCAGGGGGAGGAGGTAGAGAAATGTGGGTGAAGTTGAGCCTGGTAAGAAGGGACGGGTGGGGGGAAAGTGTTTTAAGATCTAGTTTTATGTCGCATTATCCTACTCTGATTTGGTTGGTGATAAATCAAACTTTCCTTTTCTCCCCAAGTTCAGCCTGTTTTGTCTGTGACGGTAACTGACGAGTGGTCTCTACCTGTCCTTATCTCAACCCTCGAGCCTTTCATCGTATTTCCTCTCCCCTGTCCAGCTGAGGAGGGGGAGTGATAGAGCGGTTTTAGTGAGCACCTGGTATTTATCCAGGCCAAACCAAAACAATCTCAACCTGCAAGCATTCTCATTTCTACCCTTCCGATTCTCTCCCCCATGTTGCTGGGGGGGAGCGAGCAAGTAGCTGGGTGGTGCTTAGCTGCCTACTGGGGTAAACCCATTACAATCAGAAATTTATTATTTCTCAGCTTCTATTCACAAGTGTGACAAGTACTGAGGTCACAAATTATTTGGTGCTTTATATACGGAAACTTTCTTTCAACTTCCTGGCACACCTCTACGTCATTACGCTAACAAGAACCTGGTAACAAAGACATGAGTGAGGACTGTATCCAAAGGACTGTTCTTGTCATGAGCAAATTCAAAAGAAGCTCTGATGACTACAGCTATTGCCTTAACATCCAAGGGAAATAAAGAATTTAACTGCAGCCTCAACGGCAAGATTTTATGGCTTAGAATGCCCACAGCTTTGAGTTAGTTTCTTCTCCACCAACAGTCAGACTGTTTTGTTATTGTTGGCAAGAAGAAAGTGACCGAGATGGGATCTATTTTCCTCCTTCTGTGCCCAGTGTAGGGTATATGTGACCAGTTTCCTCTGAAATATCTGCCAAGCTATACTGTGATGAAGACATCAGAACCTGTTTCTTTTCCAAATCTTTCTAGGAACCTCACAGTTAAAATGATATTAGTGAAGTAAGAGCCCTGGAAGGCTGCTGAGTAACATTCACAGCACACATACAAAGCAGATAAGACAGCCCTAAGTGGAGCCTGCTAAGGAAAACAAGCAGAGACAAATGTCAGTGGCGTGGATGTGTTACTGCTCAGAAGTGACCAGCACCCAATATCCCCAGTATGCGCTCTTCTCCAGCATGAGTGTGCTGGAATTTAAAGTGTTTACTTTTGATGTGTCTCAGTATTAACATACATGTACTTCTGAAGTAAGTACACAGATGCTGTATTGTCCCTCCTGCTTTTTCTTGGCTATGTTTTTCCCCAGATAGATGCTTCGGCCTCTATCAGCTCTGAGGTGCTAAGAACAGGTTCACTGAGAACAAACGTCCCTGGCATCTCTTCGCAGGAACGATGGCTCTGTCTCAGCACAGGTCAAGAGACACACCACCCAGCAGCAAAAGGAAAGTAAACAAAACAAGCTCGCAAGGCCCCTTCACCATCAGCACCCCCAAAATTGTGACCACAGATTTTGTGGGTTTGTGTATGGATTAATGTGCACCAAGGAGTTAACCTTCTTTTTAAACAAGGAACATTGATTACTTAGTTGCAATAAATACTTTTTAATGTCTAACGATTCAATGGGTTTTTTAAATTGCAGTGCAGATAATCTCTCCGCATAATAGTGTATAGTATGTGAAGATATTTCAGTATGCAACTGAAATACAATAGCTACTGTATTTGTTTTAAAACTGATTTCACTGCACATACAGACTGGCCATTTTTTTTCCCCCCACAGATGTCCATAAAATGATCTACGGCATTTGGAAGAGAGAAGTGCCAAACCAATCTCAAGGCAACAGGTCAGTGTAACAAAGAGTTAACCTATAAATGGATTTGGATCTGTCAAAAAATAAGAAAATCAGTTTCTTCCTCCTTTTCTTAAACTAGTCGAGAAATGAAAGGAACAACCTAGCCATCTAAATGCAATTTTTCTGAGGTTATTATCTTTATTAGTCTCATAATCTGCAATTTCTCACTCGCTAGACAGGTTAAGTCATCTATTCCACAGCAAAAATCCAGCAGGAATGAAGCATCAAGCATCATACTATGAATTTTAGCAGCTGTACAGGAATTAAACCTCAAATGAACCTTTAGGGCTTTCATTTTCCCTCATACCTAAACACAAGGCTTTTCTACTTCAACACACCAACTGAGCCTTCAGTTTTAAGCTGCAGGCTCTCTGCCACGCTGGGTAAGATAAGAAGTTCATCTACCTTAAAACCTTGTGTCGCACTGAAGCGCCCACATTCTCTGGGGCACTGATTGCTAAGCTGGTTCTCTGACTTCTGAAGGTCTCAATCGGAGACCTAGGAATGGAGCAATAAAGGAGTGAGACAGTCAGAAAGGAGTCTGTAGCAAAAGCTTAGCGAGGTGTATAATGTCTTGCACACAAACTGTGCTTTGTATACACAACGTGTGTACCCCCATCAGTTCTGTTCTACCTCAGAACGCTGCGTATCAAGCCTGATGGATGGTAACGAGGTTCTGAAAACCAGCAGCTGGGGTGCACTCTGAGCTAGCAGCTCTTTTCAGGCCATTTAATAGCCACGAGATTTTTATCTTATGAACTGCCCCATTCTGGTTTTGAAACTCCCCATACTTCTGGCCTCTGAAATATTCCATGGCAATTCCACAGTATAATTATGTATTATATGGAAAAACACATCCTTTTGTTTGGTTTTAATTTGCTAATCAAAATTTGATTGGATGTCAACAGTTCTTCCCTTCACCAGTGAAAAAGTGAGTAAGTACACCGTGTTTAAAACGCTTTAGAGAGGTGTCTCTCTCAAATGTTAGAATTCCTACCAACATGCATCACAGTCCTGAGGAGAATCCTCCATATTTCTGGTAGTAAACTTGAACTATTTGACACTTGATATCAAGTCTGAATGTTCCAGTTATTAATTAATAAAGTAGGAGATATGTTGACCCAGGAAAAAAGAGTGGTGTATTTATTTCAAACTTCCATTCACAAGATTGTCCTATCAAATCTGATGGCATTATTGATTAAAAAAAAAATCTGCAGAAAATAAAGGATTGCATATTCTGAAATCCCAACTCAGCATGACCAAAGGAACTGGAGGGACAAAAAGTGCATCAGAGCTTTGATCACCCACCTCCTAACTCCACGTTACATTTTCTATATGTTCTTTCTCCGTTATAGGCTAAATATGCAACTCTGTGCTTTTCATAAAGTTTTACTTCAAGATACGGAATAGTATCTAAGCTGCACAATTTAAAGTAAAATAGAGCCAGTAGATCAGTTTCAAGAGCTAAAAATCTGATTACATCAAACCCAATTTTTGATGGAGCACAAATGGCACTGTTACTATATTCAGAACATTTCCTTGATGAATTACTTTCAACCCATAGTAAGTATAAATGCACACTTCTCCCTTAAACTAAAAAGTTGTTAGAATCACACTATAGCAGAAAAATATATTTCTCCCTCTTTCTGTATAAACCAGGTAAATACACTTTTATTGGATCTGGTAAATTTTTTATACTACTTTTTGGCAAGACCAATTTAAAATTTATGATCCTAATACACTGAAACTTTTCTTTAGAGACTGAACAGAGATTCTGAACCTTAGAGAAAAAATCCACAACTTCCCTATGGAACCTTCGTTTTAGCGGCTTCTCTTCATCAATCCTACTATAATTTAACCCAAGATAGGTGTACAGAACATAGGCCGACAGGTGATATATGCTTCCTATTTTGCTGTTCATATAACCATTAATAATAACTACAACAGAGCACGTGAATGATAAAGACCAGATACTCACTGATCTGTAAAATCCAGTACTCTTTAGCAAGGCAGGGCGGGTAAGGGGTGGGAGAATCTATTACAAAATCTGTGCCTCAACTAATACTACTGTATGCAGTATGTCAGCTTGGCAAATGATGTGCCCACAAGGTGTTTCTTTTTTCCTTATCAATGCAAGGATCTTCTTACGGTAGCTCTAATTATAATAATATTTATTTACTAAAATACTTGAAAAGAAACATTGTTTTAATGTAAATAGGCTGAATCTTTTCTATCTATCAGATTGTGCTCTCCAAATAAGTGAAAAGGAATTATTTACAACTTGAATCAGAGAAAGGGTTTCTCTAGTTGGTTTCCTGCCAATTAACCAGCTTCTGATTTTATTTATACAAGGGTATCAAATAACAAACAAACTGTCATAACAGCTGCACACTCATAAAACTTGCATTTCTCTTTGCTTTTAAAGCAAATTTCAGGGCTGAAATCTTGACTATAACATAACTGATAATCAAAGTTCCAAATCAAACTGTATCACCAAGAAATGAGAGATCCCATGGCATTGCTGGGTTGTTTTAACTTTATCAAAGCGATCACTGTAATGTACTGACATACTTTAACGTGCTGATCCAAAACACAAGGAATTAACATGAATGTATTTCATACTCTCAGCAGAATAAGTTCCAGATTTGTTGTTACAGTAGGACCAAAAGCTAAATTCCCTCATCAAATGTAAAGAATAGTTTTTTTAACCCATTTTAACCCAGTATTATAAAACAGAGAGTGATATTTTTACAATAAACTCGGTAACATCAGCACTAAGCGCCCTAGGTCTCATTTACTATAGCTATGCTTTTCCAAGTAAAAGCAGGAGTACAAGAACATTAATATATCCTCTGGAAGAAAATGATTTCATATACCCTTCTAAACCAAAAAGAAAAATATTACTCTGTCTTGTCATAGTTGAACACAAACAACAGGATTATAGTAGTATCCTTCACTAAAATAGAGCTGGTGTTCTTTAAAACATATATACCTGAACACAAACATAATTAACGGCTTTTCAACACTCACTAAAGACTGAAAGGATCCTAAATTGGCTGTAAGTGGTTAGAACAAAATATAACTTTGTCAAAATAGAAAATACTAAATGCATTTATAGGATAACTTAATTTGTTGGAAATTCTGATTTTTAGAAGAGTTATGGGTGCATTAGCACAGAATTAGGAAAAGATACTTTTTTTGGGTCACTGCTCTTACATAGTCTTACTTTCAGATTTTTGTTCAAACATATGACAGTTTTGCATATAAAGGTTACCTGTAAAAACACTGAGGCACACAAATTCTCCCTTCCATGATCTACTGTCTCATGAAAGAAGTGTTATAAATCCCAAAGTAAAAATAACATAATGCTTAAAGCAAAACTGAAAGTTGTCAGGATGACCAATATTAACTGAAGGAACCCTGATAAAGACAGTTACTTCCCTTTGGAGTTCTCTGAATGCTGTGGAATTACAGTCATAACTGGTATATGTTTTAAAAGATACTTTGGAAAAGTGATTGAATATGAAAAATTTTCCAGTAAAATAACCTAAGATCTGCTACCAGTTTTGTTTCCTTGTTTCTGCAACTTTAAATTTCCACCAACTATAAAGTATTTCTTTTTGCTGCTTGTGAATTTTGGACTGCTTAAACTGATTAAATATGCAATTTCATCATTGTTTTTATGACGTTTAGAATAATATCTGAAACTGTGGCTAATTTTACAGTACAAATACTGGAAAACATCATCACCATTTACACTGTAATTGCTCTTACTGAGCCTAACAATTATTAATGATGTAGCCAGAGAAATGCATTCTATAAAATCATGGGATGATAATCAAATGATAATATTTAGTAAATGATACCAGATACTTTACGACTACTAGCATTTTGTTCTCTACATCAGGCCAGAAAAATCAATTTCTTAACATGGTATAATGATGCAGTAAAGCTACCGTCAAGTTGATGTTCAAGAGATCGAAATTAGCTTCAGAAAAGCAGCTCCAGCACCAGGTTTTCTACCGAATACCAGATGAGCACTGAGATGCTGTATCAGAGCTACTCCACAAACTGTTGTCTGTACTGGCCAATTCAGAGGGCTAACCTTCAGAATTTAATTAATGAATAAAGGTTCAAAAGACCAAGTCAGCCCGTAACAAAATTATCAAAGACTCTAGAAGACTATGATCCAGCAACAGATGAAGCATACGTGAGCTCCTCCTTTTGTCCTCAGACCTTCTGCGATGCTGAAAAAATGAAACAACAACAAAACAGCACTAGCAAAATTAGCTACCCAAATGTGCATCTCTTTTGAAGGCTTCAGTTAACTATGCTTTACATAATTCCCATCTGTATCCTCAAAAGCAAAAATAACAGTATTCTCAGTTGTCACTCAGAGCAACTACTTTATCAGCAACTGTCTGCTACTTTTACAGAATTTCAAAGTGCAAAGGGAACTCCATAAAAAAAAGAAAAGTACAGAGGGAGCTTTTGATCAGCAGGTTGATTTCTTCATATGTGAGACTAGTAAAGATCATCAAACGTTTTTCAGAGTCTAAATCTGACTAGAAAATTATCATGGATAATTCATGCGCAATCCTGTCGCTATATAAAAACTTACCCTAATACATATAATATCTAAAACCACTATTTAAATTACAGCACGAGGCAAAAGGAGGCCGTAACAACAGTGAGAGTGACAACAGCTACCTGCATTCCAACCACCGCAGGAACTCTAATATCCTGAACATGGAGCACACAGGCTGTGGGACTGAGCCCCAAAAGCACGGGCTGAGATGGCCACCAGGACACAACAAGGAGGGCAGAAAGCTGAGGTTTCTGCAGCCCAACGTCTAGAAGCACCTTTCTCAGTCTAACTTCTCCTTGCTCCAGGTTCATAAAGTATGTTCCATACAACTGAATTTGCAGAGCAGACCCTCAAAATTTGAGTCATACACGGGGTTTCTGACAGCTGTAAAAAAGCCCCAAAGCCTGCATTTGCGCTTTTGACACACCCACATAGAAATCAAAAAAGCACCCGTGTAAAAGCTCAGAGACTCTCAGCAATCTTTCTAAACTCTGAAGCTTCTGCAAGCTTTTCTGTTGCGGTTTTCCACCCCCACCCCCCAGTAGATATTTCAGCTATTCACCACCATTTCATTCACGCTCTTAACTATGTTGTTCTCTACAAAGCAACATTTCTTGCTCTAACAACCTTGTTTTTTCACATTATGACAAAAAAAGGGCTATTAGATTTTTTCTGCAAGAGGAAGTAACAACTCTTCATTTCAGAAATAAAAATCACTATGACTACAAGCCTTAAATCATCTTTCTTTATTAGAGCAGTCATACAATATCTTTGCTAATGCTGTTTCACTATGGATGTTTAAAACCTTTAGCAAAGAAAAGAAGCTTAAGTATCTTTATCTTTCCTTCATTCTCATTTCTGATTTGGACACCTAAAATTTGTCTGCAATCCCTGCTTGTAGACATTGCTTACTACAATGATGAACAATGACTGACTTTGTATATGCATTAGTTACTGTTTGAGTTTAGTTTTGGTACTAAGTAGGTTGTTCTATTTCACTCTCAAGTCAGTTTTACATTTATTAACAACCACAGAAAATATACTGAATAAAACCCTGTGAATATGACTTCAATATAAATGTTTCAAGGAATAAGAAATTGGGAAAATGACAGTCTACAACAGTAAAAATGAATATTTTTGGTATTTACTTTAGAATATGCCACATGTTTATATCCTTCACTGAAATGTTAGCAATCATGAGACTGCGATGATGCCTTAGTTAACTGCTGTTATTTTTTTACAACTATACACTTGGAGAGAGAAATGATTTGTTTATTTGACAGCAGGAAAAATATTTCCAACTCTGCATCCAGCAATACCAGACAGGTTCAAGACTAAAAAGACCAAGCAGACTTGAATGGGAGTTATTCAGAAAATGGTATCTTGGCTGATTGAGAAAGTCAGTGCCTGGTAATTAAGGACATTACAAGCTATTGACAATAACACCACAAACTCAGGAGCTGAGATGCAGGAGCATGTTCGTCTATGAGAACAGTTCTACGACACATTGAGATAGACCTTGGTCTGGACACGATGTAGACAAACAAATGCATACTCAGTGAAGATTACAGAAATAACAGCAAAGTTTCAAAGCTATGTTTTAATACAATGGAGTAAAAGGAGAGAAAAGCAAAACAGTACGGTTTATATTTGTATAGGAAACTTGTCAGTAAGAAAAGGACATAACAGAATGGCCCGCAGAGAAATTGTATAAACTGGGATCCCTAAATGGTCAAGATAGGATAGGAGAGATGGCAGAACAGGCCTTCTGGATTGAGAGGAATCTAGACCATCCTATAATAATCTAAAAATATAGCTGAAACGTTTCCATATTCTTCAAAAATGTACTATAACACACTTGTTAATAAGAAAGAAATTACAGTAACGCTTTTACTTTCAGCTTTACCTGCTGTCATGGTTCCACTCACCATCAGAAACATAGAACATACCAAGTCCAAGCACCTAAGGCTTACATTTCAAATGTAGCCCTGAAAAACTAAAAAGACAAACTAAAGGAAAGAAAATCAACTCACCAAATTCATCATTATGAAAAAAAAAGTTCCCTTTCTCGGGAGTTTCTTGGGTTAGGTGAAGCTCCTCCACAGTCCTTGCTTAGCCTGTGAGTTCTCATTTAACCCTCCTCAGTAACTCAGTGAGGGGCAAAGCTTATAACGGGGAGACAAAAAAGACATGCATTTTCTGGGGGAGAATAAAATTAGCACACACTTTGCAGCACACCTTCCCAGCTGCGCAACTCTGAGCCGGATCAGGGCCGCAGCTATCTGTTCGCAAACACAAGCCAGGCAGAGTCCTTTCAATCACATATAGTATGGCATATCCCAAACACTATGAAATTATGTTGAGAACCTCCAATCAAAAAATCTCAGATGCTTAAATATCTGAACGGCTATGTGGCATCATCAATTCTAGAAATCCCTCAGATAAGAAAAAATGCCAGAGGTCTATCAGATAATGCTGGAAGGCTGCTACTTTAGTCAGTTGACAGTAGAGCAAGTAAACAGATTTGATCTCCCCTCTTCTGAAATTCTAGAGAAACCCCCTGCTATCGCAAATATTTCAGCATAACCACTGTAAAGGAAAATTTATAATGAGATAGGCTCTGATTCAAAGAAGCTAAAAAAAAGGTGACAAAGACTTTCAAAGATCTATTAGCGTAGCTTCAAGGGTGATATGCACTACAGCTCTACACAGCAGGGCTGTTCATCAGAACTGAAGGCATTCATTTCCTCCTTTGTAAAATACGTTGCCCGAGCAAGACGGTCTCCCCCCGTCAGTGAAAGGTGTACATAATGTAGTGCCTAATATAATTCAGCATCCAGTGCCTTGCTGTGATTGGGCTTACTTTAAGCCAGAGACGTACATTCAATGTAAATCTTCTAGAGGACAAACAAGTCAGGGAGAAAATAACTTACAGCAGCTTTGTGACTAAAATTACCCTTTACGTATTCAAAACAGACAAACAGTAGAAAACTAAATTAGTTGTAATTTGAAATATTATTAGAATAATACCTTTGAAGTCTTTTATTTCAAGAAGAAAAACTTCAGAAAATTTTAGTGTGCAGAGTTTCAACAAACCTCATTCTGGTGTATTGAAAAGGCACAGTCAAAGCTAAAAATCTAGCACATTCAGAACACAGCATTCAAATTTAGGAATATATGACCATGCCAAGGCAAACCAAAGGTATGCTTACAGCAAACTGACTGTTTTTTTAAGTTATCGATGAAAATGTTCACTACTTTTCTTCATTTACACATTAATATTTTGCAGCAAAACCAACAGCTGCTTCTGATTAGACGAAAGGCTGATATAGATGAAAGGCTGGACATGAGCTGGCAATGTGCGCTGGCAGCCCAGAGGGCCAACCATGTCCTGGGCTGCATCAGGAGAAGCGTGGCCAGCAGGTCAAGAGAGGTGATTCTGCCCCTCTACTCTGCTCTGGTGAGACCTCACCTGGAATACTGCATTCAGCTCTGGAGCCCTCAGCACAAGAAGGACATGGAACTGTTGGAGCGGGTCCAAAGGAGGGCTACAAAAATGATCCGAGGGCTGGAGCACCTCTCCTATG
>Ga0065711_1042634_pt1 | contig 15249 bp, 15 predicted proteins | sample Hoacrofraction12_FD_59098 | JGI IMG/M metagenome (GOLD analysis project Ga0065711, IMG submission 59098) | Hoatzin crop microbial communities from Cojedes, Venezuela - Epithelial fraction 12 v2 (version 2) | ecosystem: Host-associated > Birds > Digestive system > Esophagus > Crop | place... | reverse complement strand
CCTTCTCTGGAGATATTCAAGACCCACCTGGACAAGGTCCTGTGCAGCCTGCTCTGGGTGACCCTGCTTCGGCAGGGGGGTTGGACTAGATGACCCACAGAGGCCCCTTCCAGCCCCTACCATTCTGTGATTCTGTGATTCTGTAACTCAGCTCTGTGGTGCCTTTTGTCATGGATCTAGAGAGTCTAGCTGAGCTACCAAAATCTCGTTACTGACCAACGGTACAAATAATCAGCGTTTCCTGCACTACAGCTAAATCATCTCTTTTCCAGTTTACAAAGGCTGCTCACTTTGGTGCAGACAACATTTAATTGCCAACCACTACCAGACCTACACAGGATACAGCTTCAGCTGTTGGCAGAGATGGTTTAATGAATTTATGGATTTGTCTCTTCGCTATCCCAGTCCCCCTGATGGTGGAAGAAAACCAAAAGCTACCTGAACCCTCGGACATGGAGCTTGGCAGTGACATTAATGCTGGACAGTTTTGTGGAGCACCTCCAGAAGTTCTGGGCAGAAGACTACACCATGTGATGCAAAAATGACTTCTGCAAAAGCTCAGGTTGTGGGAGAGGAAGAGGGCAATGGTGGTCCTGACACCCCAGGAGTCCCTCCATGCTTGCTCAGCACTAGACAAATCCATGTCTGACATTTAGCTCCATCTGCCACAAAGCTCTTAGCTCAAGTTTCCACGTACTCAGCCTGCTGCCAGTGCAAAGCCTGGAGTTCTGCCACATGGGAAGGAGGAGTCTATTACACTGTGAAAATCGTTTTCATATCTCCAGAAGCCAGCACATCCCATGCCATGGGGAAGAACATTAGCAGTATCTGTTTGATTCATTATTTCCAAAAAAAGTGAAAATGAAAGAAGTTTAATAGCCAGCATCCCTCTTTTACAACTACTGCTGTTTTAATTACCCTGTACAAGCCATATTATCCAGGTTAGGGGTTAAATGCTGCAGTCAAAAAATTGAAAAAAATAATGCATAACATAGGTATTTTTATTTAATAGATGTTCACCTTAAAAAAAACCCCACTCATCTAAAAATAGTGTAACTAGTCAGAAAAGTCAAAAAGTGGCGATAAAAAGGAAGCAGTGTCTACTGATGCTTTGTTTCATGCTTTCATTGTCTTTTCTTGCAGTCATGATGACTAGAAATTCTCCTTTAAAGGAAAACAAAGGTTCTCAAATCATCATACATTTCCTTTAGCTGGGGCAATCAGAAAAACCCAGAAAATAATTTGGGATCTGAATAAAAGGTACAAAAGTTGTCATTGCTATAGGATAAGAAGGGAAGAGTCCAGATTCAAAGCAGGATATTAAGGAATGTGGCAAAAGGGACCTCTCTGGGTTTTCTGTTTTAGTATATTCATCATAATTAAAGAAAAAAAAGGGAACTGTATTTTGAGTGTTGTAAGTCAAGTGAGCCCAAGTCAAACAGCTGCTTTATTAGCTCAAAATACACAGCAGAGAGACAGAAGGTGTATAGTTGGTATCAAATGCTGCTGGCATTCTGTCACTTTCATAAGTCTTAATTTACATATATGCACCTACTTGCACTTTATAGGTGCGAAGGTCAATTATTGCAAGCATAATTAACATCTTGCTGCCAAAAGTTGTTAAGCTATTTAGGCAAAATGAAGATTTGAATAAAAGAGCATAATAACTAGATGAGTAATAAAATTTAGGATCTGAAAAACTCAGCTCATTTAGAATATTTTCAGTTCCAAAAGGACATAATTTGACTTAATAAAATCAAAAGTAATAGAAAGGACTGCATTCTGTAGCATAACTTGGGGAAAAATAACGTGTGAAGCTAATGCAAATTAGCATGAAAGAAGCTTAAAGAAAATGTTTCACAAAGTAGAGAAACTGATGTATGTCTGCCTCTGAACAGCAGGAGAAGAAATGGTGGGACTTTTAGGGGTGACTTCTCAGTACCTGCGAGGAAGTAACTAAGAAGGCAGAGCCACCTTCTGTACTCAGATGCTTGGTGGGAGAACAGACAACAGTCATTAACTGAATCAGGAGAGGTTCAGGGAAGAAAAATAATACTGTGAAGATAATGAAGAATTGGAACAGCAGTCCAGAAAGGTTGTGGGATTTCAGTCCTTGGAGGAGTTCAGGATGTAACTGCATAACCCTGAGCAACCTGCTCTGATTTCAGTGTGGACCCTGATTTGAGGAGCAGGTTGGGACAGGTACCTCACAAGGTTCCTTCCAGTTCATCTATAATGATGGCGAAAAGTAAAAACCACTCTGAAAATTCAGTATTGAAAGAAATTAGCTGTATACTACCTGCCTGCATTCAAAATGGAAGCACTAAGAGTGTTTATGGTCACAATTTCTAAAACACTTCTCAGAAATGGTAAACAGGCTCTGAGCCTGAAAGAAGGAACAAAAACCAAAGGCCTATATCTGAGAGGCTAATCGAGGAGTGGGTGTTCAGGCAAATCAATTCCCCTACATTCATAACATAAAAGTATCATTTTTATTGATTTTAAAAATCCATAATAGGCACTAAAATCTTACAGAGCGAGACAAAACATGAAGCTAATGAATAGTAAGTGACTAAATATGCATTTTGTTTTTTAAACAAACAAAGTAAAGCTGAATTTAGATCTGGATAGCTTTCCAGCTCAAAGCCTATTCAAATTATTCATAAAATCTTGTTTTTCAACATTAGAAGAATATTTAAATATCTTTCACCTGGTAAGTAATTTCTCTGTGGCACATGGCTCGGCTATTTCGGGCAACAGGATGTACCTCTGCTGGCAAATAAAGAACACCAGTTTTTTCTAAGAATGAAATTATCATATGAGGATATCAGAAGTACAAAGACTGATGTCACAAAAAGTGAAAAGTATTGCTCACAAGCCATGGAAACCAAAGAGTCACTACAGTTTGCTGTTTTCAGAACACAAAACATAATGGAGTAAGTTGAGTGTTCCTCAGTGGGTCAGTACTGGGACCAGTGCTACTTAACATCTTTGTCGGCAACATGGACAGTGGGATCGAATGCACACTCAGCAAGTTTGCTGATGACACCAAGCTGTGTGGTGCGGTCAACACACTGGAGGGAAGGGGTGCCATCCAGAGGGACCATGACAGGCTTGAGAGGTGGGCCTGTGCGAGCCTCACGAAATTCAACAACGTCAAGTCTTGCAACAGCTCAAGGTCTTGCCCCTGGGTCAGGGCAATCCCAAGCACAGATACAGGCTGGGCGGAGAATGGATTGAGAGCAGCCCTGAGGAGAAGGACTTGGAGGTGCTGGTTGATGAGAAGCTCAGCATGACCCAGCACTCACAGCCCAGAAGGCCAACCGTGTCCTGGGCTGCATCCCCAGCAGTGTGGGCAGCAGGGCAAGGGAGGGGATTCTGCCCCTCTGTTCCGCTCTGGTGAGACCCCCCCCCCCGGGAGTCCTGCATCCAGCTCTGGAGACTTCAGCACAGAAAAGACACAGAAAGACCTGTTGGAGCAGGGCCAGAGGAGGCCACAAAAATGATCTGAGGGATGAAACACCTCCCATATGAGGAAAAGCTGACAGAGATGGCTGAAAGCCTAGAGAAGAGAAGGCTGTGGGCAGACCTTCTAGCAGCCTTACAGTACCTGAAGGGGCCTACAAGAAAGATGGAGAGGGACTTTTTACAAGGGCCTGTCGTGATAGAACAAGGAGTAATGGCTTTAGACTGAAAGAGGGTAGAATTAGATCAGGTATAAGGAAGAAGTTCTTTAGTATGAGAGTGGTGGCACAGGTTGCCCAGAGAAGCTGTGGCTGTCCCTTCCCTGGAAGCATTCAAGGCCAGGTTGGACGGGGCTATGAGCAACCTGGTCTGGTGGAAGGTGTCCCTGCTCATGGCAGGGGGTGCTTGGAACGAGATGATCTTTAAGGTCCCTTCCAACCCAAACCATACCATGATTCTATGGTTCTATGAAGTTAGAAGTCTGGATGAATCAAGAGGATAGTTATTCTGGATTACTTCATTCAGGTATTACCAGTCATGGCTTTGACTCCAATGTCACCTGCGCTATTGGAACAGAAAAAGTGAAGATTCCTCAGCGTCCCTAGCAGTTCTGAGAAACAAAGTGTATTTTTATATACCAGGCATTCAAAACCTTTTACAGAGAACTCCGAGAGTTAGAACACTATTAGTTGCAACAGCAGTTGTATATCTTAATGTAGTTCACACACAATGTTTTGAGCACTATCATCCATTCTGTTGGAAGACCTGATAGTCATGATCAAGTTCTGTGTTTTCTTTCCAAAGATTACTTTCTCAAGTAAGCCAAAGATACTTGATACACTTGCTGGTCAAAAAGACGATCTGAACATCTGAACTGGTCCATGATGTTAATACAGAAGTATGATTGATGATTATTATGTGTCAGCCTTTCAAATGGGCAAACAAAAAAAAGTAGATTGACTTCTAAATCTACATGACTACCTTTAAACTTCTATGGATAGTTATAGCCATTTAAAAATCCATATATACACGTTTCCCATCTAAACTGAGAGTTTCTCATCTATTCTTAAATTAAGGAACTAATAAAATATTCTTTTATTGATTTTAAATTCTATGGCATTATGGCTGCTGCTGATGTTCAGGTTAATCTATTAGGAACTTCATAGTGGCATATAAAAAACTGCAGAGTAACCATGTGAAGGGTAATAAGAAGTATCTTGCTGTATCTGGTTCTTCTTTGGAAATTTAGAAAAGGCACATCAATAGACTTGAGAGATTTTCAGTTCAACAGAAATTCAAGAAAACTGTTACTAAGTTCTTGCCCTAGATTTTAGGGAAAACAGGTTTTACTAAACCTGATTTCATTCTCTGTCAAGCATAACACTTTGGCTGAGAAACATAACTGTCAAATGTAAAATATTCAGACTCCTAAAAGGTCATTACATGAGAATCACGTAGAAAATTCGCACTATTAAAATAACATTAAAGCATAGATTTAACAGACAAAGAACTGGCTAGGCAGTAAATATAAAAAGTAGTCAACAGTGGAGTAACATAATTTGAACAAAACATCTCTAATGCAGATTTGCAGCTATAGCAGCAAGTCCTGCACTACTGAGCCATTTCATTAAATGATTTGAAATACTTTAAAGGGCTTCAGATCAAAATTTCGCAAAACACAAGTATCGGCGTGGTTGAGAATACTGAAGGCAGAGCTGCAGAGGTCCATTCCCCCCGAAGAGATGGGACTCACCTGACCAGATAAAACTGCCTACTTTGTGGATATCTGAGGTACTCACCTCACTAAGAACCACCTACCTTTTGTAGTTGAAAGAGAGAAATAGGCACTTTTAGATGTCTATGATAGTTCAGATTAGTAATACCCTAAATGTGCGTTTTTCTCTCCACTGATGATAAAGAAAATACAGGCTGACTCATGAAGCTGTAAGTATTTTAAATTAGTTGAAATTACTCCTATGCAATATGTATTTTTTTTTAGTACAAATAACTCATATATTTAGGAATAAAGAAAACAGTGAAAGTCTACAGAAAGAGGGGTTGAATACTGGAAAACAGGAACTCTGGAAAGAATTGAGAGCCTGTGGTGCAAGCAAAGAAACTTCTACCATGTTTATGAAACCGGAGAACTATGACAGATCAGACATGAGCTGGGAATGTGCACTCACAGCTCAGAAAGCCAATGGTATCCTGGGTTGCATAATAATAAGTGTGGCCACCAGGTTGCAGGAGCTGACTCTCCCTTTCCTCTCTGCTCTGGTGAGAAGGGTCCTGCGTCTACCTCGGGAGCCCTCAGCACAGGACAGACATAGACCTGTTGGAGCAGGTCCAGAGGAGGCCACAGAAATGATCCAAGGGCTAGAACAACACAGCTGTGAGGAAAGACTGAGAGAGTTGGGGTTGTTCAGCCTGGAGAAGAGAAGGCTCCGGGGAGGCCTTATTGTGGCCTTCCAGTACCTGAAGAGACCTTAGAATAAAGATGGGGACAAACTTTCTAGCAGGGCCTGTGGTGATAGGATAAGGAGTAGTGGCTTTAAACTGAAAACCAGTAGATTCAGACTAGATATAAGGAAGAAATTTTTTATGATGAGGGTGGTGAAACATTGGCAGAGGTTGCCCAGAGAAGTTGTGGATGCCCCATCCCTGAAAGTGTTGAAGGTCAGGTTGGATGGGGCTGTGAGCAACCTGGTCTAGTGAAAGGTGTCCCTGCCCATGGCAGAGGGGTTGTGACTAGATGATCTATGAGGTCCCTTCCAACCCAAACCATCCTATCATTATATACTTATTTTGGAAAAATTTAACTTAATCTTCAGCTATATATTTGAAGAGCAATAGATCTAATTAGTAGCAATGTGCAGTACAGAAGCAATTTTACTTCAGTATAGTGACCATAAGTCCAATGCAGGGATACTGCATAAAATTTATGTGTCCACATTTTAATAAGGACATTGTAAAACAAAAGACCTAAAGAAAGAGGAGAAAGAAATGATTCAGCAGCTGGGGAAAATTTTCTTTCAGTAAAAGGCTAAAAAGCTCAAGCTGTTTAACCTTGCATCTGATGACTGAGAAGCAATTTGAATGCAGTGTTTAATATAGTAGAAAAAGCCATAGCAAGAACCACTGACTGTAAACCGTTGCCAGACAGCTTTACACTGGAAATGTGGCACACACTAATAGTGGGGAAAGCAACCATCAGAACAAACTGCCCAAGGAAGTGAAGGCTTCTCTGCTACCTGATATGTTTCAAAACTGAAAGCCTTGCAAGGAGATATACGCCTTTGAAATACAAATGTTCTTTAGTTCAGTGTAAGTTAAGGCTTAAGGAAACATGGCTAAATCTAAAGGCTCTTCGAGCAGCCTGCTCTTACAGCCCTCCTGGCCTGCAGCTCCCCAAGTCTTGCTTCCCATGGATTGATCAGTGGAGAATAATGGTCAGGCAAGTACATGTGTACTGCCTGTATTTCACTTCTGCCACCAGATCTACTGACACCAAATCCCTGAACTTACACTTAAACACATTTCTTTCCAAAATCATTTAAACAGGCTCTCTGACAAATGGGTGCTTTAGCAGCATGTGTCAAAGCATGAGGAGAACAAAAGCACAGCAAAAACCTGCAGTGAAGAATATAAATGGGTATACAAGAAGTGTCAGGTTATGTGATCATCTACACAAACACAAAGGAGCACCTGGAACAGTGACAAGTGGGGAATCCCCGAATTTACACCTGCCACTTGTTAGGCTGTCAGACCGGGAAGATTTGCAAGCACTGCCATGGAGGTACAGAAGATGCTGATCACAATTCAGCAGGCAGAAGTCTTCCACCCGACCCTGTCAGTACTACGCTGGTACTTGATGTAATTTTAAGGACAGCAGCATAATTCTGGACAGGAGCACTGCTGAAAAAATATCAAAAGCATTTTCTGAGAAGTTAGGAGTTTTAATCCCTGTGTCCTGGGTAATACTCATTTAAAATTTAAATTTCATCAGTTGATTTTCCTGGCAGTTTCGCTTATTTATACTTCTTGTTATGAATTACTTGTGCTGTTCAAATAGCTGATTGATTCTTTCTCAGATAACTGTCAGGTGCATTTATGCACCTTGAAAAGTTTTCTACTGTTGTCTCTCGAAGTTCTTATGCTGGTGACATCACCTGTTAGTATACATTAACTCACAGAGATGGGAGGAGATGCAGATTATATTGTTGTGTGCTAGGAGACAGCCAGGCAAAAAAAGGTGTGATTTAAATCCCACATGGATGTTAAAATAGTTCATTTTAATGGAAATGACAACAAAAGTTAATGCAAAAGATTAACTATGTGCTTGCCTGCCTTTCTATGTTAATTCTTTTCTGTATTGCATTCATTACCGAGATTGGTTCATGGGAATCCTGAAACTTTCATACACAAATTGTTTCTTTATTTTGTGGATACTGAAAAGGAATGTCTGCAAAGACAGTAGACTGAGAATAAACACTGAGTTCATGGCTCTCCAGTCTGTGCATCCAAAGATAAGTCATTTCAGCAGAAAAACTCAACATCACTTCCCCTGGCTGATGCCAATGCCCACTCTGTTACCCAAGTCACATATTCCTCTGCACTGACTGCCTAAGGCACTGGCTAAGGGGAGAGGAACCAGTTTCTTCCTTTGCAGCTCATCAGATCTCATTAAGAAGAGTTTTTCTTTCCACTGATTCTCAGAAAATCACTCCTTCAAACTGCATGCAGATATTTCGTGTTTCTTAGCTGGTATAAGAAATGTTTGGTGCATAGCATAAAGTCTCAGAATTCATAGGTGTGAAATATATATTGCTTACGCATACAATCCTTACTCTTGCAGGATCTGAAAATTATACTAATAACAGGCAATACTCTTTAAAAATAATAGTTGCTTTGAAAGCTCTCAGGACATTAAATCTAAAATCAGCAAACAGAAATAAACAACATGTTTAAGAAAAATGGACAAATTAAGTTTATGAGCTAAAGAAATGGTTGCAATGGAAAGAAATGTATGGCAATAGGGCTAATAACAAAGGATATTGTAATATCTTCTCTAAAAAAACCCAACAAACACTGTGAGGAATACAGATCAGGAAAAACATGAGATAAAGAGGAGGTGATTACAGAAAATGCACTATACCGTCTGGATAATGTTTGACATCCCCAAAAGCAAACAAGAATCTGAATGAATACATGTTCCCAATTATAATTATACATAATATATCATAGCTAGCATAATGAAGACTTCTGTAGTTGAGGTTAGTTTTTAATTTCCATGCTATTGTCTGCTTTTCCAGTTACTTGTAACATTTTATTTCCTTTCCTATAGAATCACAGAATCATACAATTGTAGGTTGGAAAAGACCTCTAAGATCACCAAGTCAAATCATCAGCCCAACAACACCATGCCTAATAAACCATAAGCTGCCATATCTACATGTTTTTTAAACAACTCCAGGGATTCTGACTCCTCCACTTCCCTGGGAAGCCTGTTCCAATGTCTGACCACTCTCTCAGTAAAGAAATATTTCCTAATATCAAATCTAAATCTCCCCTGACACAGCTTGAGGTCATTGCTTCTCATCCTACAGCTAGTTACCTGGGAGAAGAGACAACACCTGCCTCACTATAACATCCTTTCAGGTGGTTGTAGAGAGCAATAAGGTTCCCCCTCAGCCTCCTCTTCTCCAGACTAAACAGCTCCAGCTACCTCAGCTGCTCCTCATAAGACTTGTTCTCCAGACTTTTCACCAGCCTCATTGCCCTTCTCTGGATGCACTCCAGCACCTCAGTGTCCTTCTTGTAGTGAGGGGCCCAAAACTGAACACAGTACTCCAGGTGTGGCCTCACCAGTGCCAAGTACAGGGGCACAATCCCCTCCCTACTCCTGCTGGCCACACCATTCCTGATACAAGCCAGGATGCCGTTGGCCTTCTTGGCCACCTGGGCACACTGCTGCCTCATGTTCAGCTGGCTGTCAGCCAGCACCTCCAGGTTCTTTTCTGCTGGGCAGCTTTCCAGACACTCCTCCCCAAGCCTGCAGTGTTGCATGGGGTTGGTGTGACACAAGTGCAAGTCCTGGCATTTGGCCTTGTTGAACCTCATACAATTGTCCTTGGCCCCTCAATTCAGGCTGTCCAAATCCCTCTGCAGAGCCTTCCTACCCTCAAGCAGATCGACACTCCCACCCAACTTGGTGTCATCTGCATACTTACTGAGGGAGAATTCAATCTCCTCATCCAGATCATTGATACAGATACTAAACAAGACTGGACCCAAAACTGAGTCCTGGGGAACACCACTTGTGACGGGCCACCAGCTGGATTTAACTTCATTCACTACCACTCTCTGCGCTCGGCCATTCAGCCAGTTCTTTATCCAGCAAAGAGTACACCCATCCAAACCATGGGCAGCTAGTTTCTCCAGGAGGATGCTGTGGGGAATAGTGCCAAAGGCCTTACAAAAGTCCAGGTAGATGACATCCACAGCCTTTCTGTCATCCATTAGGTGGGTCACCTGGTCATAGAAAGAGATCAGGTTGGTCAAGTAGGACCTGCCTTTCACAAACCTATGCTGGCTGGGCCTGATCCCCTGGTTGTCCTTCCCATGCCCTGTGAGTGCACTCAGGATGAATTGCTCCATAATCTTCCCCGGCACCAAGGTCATGCTGACAGGTCTGTAGTTCCCAGGATCCTCCTTCCAGCCCTTCTTGTAGTCATCATGTCCTTCTCTCTGCCTAGTACATTAAGAAAGTTCCTCTCACTAATATCTCCAAAAACTGTTTCACACCTGTCAAAAATAAAATGCCTGGAATAAAGAGGTCATGCCAAATGAGAAGAAATTTTGTCCAATTCCAAAAATATTTTCAAGGTAACAGTCTTAATATTTTGATTTCTTTTGCCCCATGGAATAATTATGTATAAACTATGCTAAAATATCAGAGACTTTGGCTTTATTAGTCACCACAGTTGTTTCTCAGTATTATGTGCCTGAGACACTTGTGTTGAAGCAGCAGATCCAGTTTTTCTGGCAGCAGCACTGAAAGGAGGATCCAGTACTGCGTCCTGAGGTGACCAATGGCCTATACAGGCTGAAGGCTGGATGGAGGTTGCTGTTAGAAAACTCCATGGTTATCAAAATGATCTGATAAGCATAAATACTTTATTCCCATGTCTTGGAACAGGGAAAAATATGGAGCTTTGGATGTATTATATAAAGCGGTCTAGCCACTAGACTGAGAAGCTGTATCATTAATTTAATCTGGAATCCTCACTAAGATGAATATTAAATAACTTCTTTTTATCAATTCACCCAATATGTACAACAGCAATGAATTAGATATATTTCAATTGACTTCTCCTTTGGTGAATTGCTAGTGTGTGATTTTTATGAACTTCTTCACTATGAGCAGACAGCATTCACAAAATGAAGCGATGCATTCTGAGCTCCTTCCCAGGAGTAAAAAGAAATAGTAAGTCTGGGTGAGATTTTGTAATTGATCAAAATCTCACTCAAAGGACAGAATGACACAAACAGCAAGAAGAAATTTCCAATTAGCTGCTCATAAGACACTGCTGAGCTGCTTTGGTATCTTGCCAATGTAGAGGCTAAGATGATTATTGCTCTTTGAACATTCTAATGGATATTAACATGTGTATTCTGTGACAAATTTGGACATCTTCACACCCCGCTCCCCCCTGTATTTTGTGGTATAGTTCAGAGGTGTCAAAGAATATACCAATATGAGAATGTGCTGATAAAAGAAGACAATCTGCTGGGCATTTGTACAGCTATAACCAATGTAAAAATTAAGTGTTATTTAGCTGACAACCAACTCATAAATATCAGTATTTAGGCAGAATGATACCATTTGCCTGAGTAAGCAGAAAAGTGATTAGTAAGATGTTGTTGCAAGCTTTATTCATAAGTCTGTCAAAATCAATGTCTGTTGTTATTTTAATTATGGTATTTGAAACCAAGGAAATGCAGCAATACCCAGATGAAATTAAATGAGAAACAGTTTGCTCTCAAAACAAAAAAATGAGATGGGCAACCGGCATACTTTATTTTGGAAGATATTTTCATCAAAATCTGAAGTGCAATTTATCAGGAAGATGAAAATTTCAAACGTTGTCCACCAGTGAAGCGGTGAAATAGATTAAATAGTGTGCATCTAACTGAAAATATAACATCTTTAATAAGGCATTGATTAGAATTTCCAATAGAAATTACATTTACTCAAAATATTTCACTGCATGGTATCTGTGCATTTGATATGCATGCATTTCAAACTATTAGACCAATTTTCATTAGCAGTCCTTACACTGGCGTGTTTTTGAGTGCTAGAAATGGTTGACTTTGATTTATTTTTTACGTCAGATGTCAGATGTTTTGATGTCAGAATTAGCACTGATTTTTTTTTAACCTCTTCTCTTTCACAATATGCTTTCACTCACGTTTGCTTGATTTCCTCACCAGAGTGAAATATATATTTTGTTTACCGAGCTGAACGTTGGCAATGTGAAAATAACTCAAGAACCTTGCTGTGCTCCAGCTAACAGAATGAGATACATGAACGAGCAAGGAAAAGCTGTGTAGAGGCAGTTTGTCCCAGTTAGTGGTGGGAGAGGGGAACTGGCTCCCTTAGCTCAGTGACAGTTCAAATCTTTTTCAAAGCTGTGCTGTACATGGCATTGTTCTCCTCTTTGGCCCTGGCACAGTCACATGGTTCCCTCCAGGAATCATGGAATCATAGAATCATCGTAGAATAGTTTGGTTTGGAAGGCACCTTAAAGGTCATTTAGTACAACCCTCCTGCCATGGGCAGGGACATTTTCAGCCAGGTCTGGTTCCTTAGAACCCCATCCAACCTGACCTGGAATGTTTCTGGGGATGGGGCATCAACCACCTCTCTGGGCAATCTGTGCCAGTGTTTCACCACCCTCATTGTAAAAAAATTTCTTCCTTCTATCCAGTCTAAATCTACCTTCTTCTAGTTTAAAACTATTACCCCTTGCCCTATGACAACAGGTCCGGCTAAAAAGTTTGTCCCCATCTTTCCTATAGGCCCCCTTCAGGTACTGGCAGGCTGCTCTAAGGTGTCCCCAGAGCCTTCTCTTCTCCAGGCTGAACAGCCCCAACTTTCTCAGCCTTTCCTCACAGAGAGTTCCAGCCCTCGGATAATTTTAGTGGCAGGAGATTGCTGGGAATGGGATATTTAGCACTATACTGTTTTCTGAATATTTAAAGACAAATAAAATACTCTCTCTAAAGACTAATAGAGAAATGCCTTCATAAACAGAGGTGCAGCATTCACGAAGTAAATACTGAAGTCAGTGCAATTCTCTGCTGACGTTTTGGAACAACCAAAGTCAGCATATTAATATAAAATGAACACAAATGACCAGACTAGAATTAGCCATCAGTTGGAAGGCCTTAATCTCTCTCTACATAGTACTGTATGAAAATCCTAAACTTTGTGACAGCAATGACTAATTTTAAGATAACAGTTTACAGCTAAACTAGCAACGCTGCAGTATTCAGCAACAATCCGCTGAACCTAGTTGAGTGCACCTTGTAAAATTTATGCTTACTCCATAAAACTATTTATACTTCCTCCACATCAAACACCCAAGGACCCATAAAAACATTGCTTTTAATCTATGGGACCCTCCTACATCTAGAAATACATTTGTCAACTGGTAAATCTGGATTTAAAGCCAAAGGCTCATAAAATTAAATTGGATTAAAACTAAATTCCCTTTTAAGAGAATGAGAATCTCTCTTTTTCGTCATGATGGACTGTAAGAGAACTGAGACGCAGACTTTGCAATGTGTCTTCTACAAATGGGTTTTCGTATTTAATCAGTCATTGTCACCCTTTATTCCCTGGAGACAGCTGATTAGACAATCCTGGTATCCCAACATCCACAGAGGCTGTAGGCACTTAAAAGCTTAAATTACAGCACAATAGGAAACTCACTCTTAACTTTGTCTCTTCACTTTTCTCACTATAGTAAGAAAAGCATTTACATTCCCTTGCTTAAAAAAACCCAAACCCTAGACACTTCAGAAATACAAAAGCACAAAGATGAGCAAATAAAAAATCCATCTCTTCTTTATGAAGCTAACCCATTTTTTTGCCAAGTTACTTGTTAATTCCCTGCTCTGAACTATGTACTCTGTTATGCCATTAGATCTACAGACAACCTAGATATGTGTATATATATATGTACAGCACCATGCATATTTCTGGTACTCAGTCACAATAAGCAACTGGTTTGTGTACATGCCATGTCGTTTTGTGCTCTGCAATTCACAAAAAGCCTGGAAAGAAGAGATTTCATTATTAGGACTGTTCGTCAACAGCCACATTTATCTAAGCGTTTTTCAAGAAAGCAAAGGATCATTTTCTCTTCCACCTGGAAGAGGAACGTGAGCTTTGTGTGGCCTAAGACTGGCAGCTAAAGTAATGTAGGCTGTCACGTCTTTATCCACTGTCTCCATTTCTATTTAACTCTTCATTTGATTTCAAATTCTCAGATCTGTAAATGAAGTGCTTACAGTGGTAGAAAATTTCTGTGAGTTCTCATGTACTCTTAAAAATAGGAATTCGATGAGTTCTGTGTTCTTCAGTCCCCTGTTACTGAAGAACCACTGGCAGTTTCTTGGATAATGATTTCTTTGGTTATTTAACCAGATTTTGAGATGCCTGGTCAACAGAAACAGTAAAAATGTCCTGTGTATTGATTTTTCAGAAAGAGTCCCTTTGCATGAACCTTTTGAGCCTCCACTTATAAAGCCTACTTTTTATCCTGAGTAATTAATTTTTTGAAAAAATATCAGACAAATAATATTAAAAGAGACCAATAAAATCAGTTACATCATTCGAAGACAGATATATATGAAGTACAAATTACACAACACACACAACTCTAGGGCATATAGAATTTCCGCTTGCCTATGAACCTAAACATTAAGCTAGAATAAAAGATACATGTTTTGCTGCAGTTTATGGGGCCTCTTTGTGCCATATTACCCAACCAATTTCTAGGACTAAAATCGCAGTGTGTTTATTTAAATTGATTAATGTAAATTAAGTTTTATTTTCACAGTCTTTTCAATACTAATTCTGAAATCATCATTCTCAAATGCCACCACAGCTGCACAGATACTAGAAGATTTTATACACAGTTGCCATGTAAAGTCCTGTTTCTTCAGATAACCTGATAGATATTATAGGTAGATAATCTAATAATATAGATTATCGCTTCACTAGGTAATAAAACACCTGACTTTTCAACCCCTCACCTTATGTGAATTTACTGGTATCATGTGCTCTAAGACAGTAACGAAACTCTGTCCATCTCCTTCTCTAGAGGTTTTCCCGTGTTAACAAATAAAAGCTGCTGTATGGATTTAGATGCGATCCAGTCTTAGCCTTGCTGCAGATTACTGTTGCGTTTCTGTGAAATATAGTCAACACAGAATCACAGAATCACAGAATGGTAGGGGTTGGAAGGGACCTCTGTGGGTCACCTAGTCCAACCCTCCTGTCGAAGCAGGGTCACCTACAACAGGTTGCACAGGACCTTGTCCAGGCGGGTCTTGAATATTTCCATAGAAGGAGACTCCATAACCTCCCTGGGCAGTCTGTTCGAGGGCTCCGTCACCCTCAGAGGGAAGAAGTTCTTCCTCATGTTCACACGGAACTTCCTGTGCTTCAGTTTGTGCCCATTGCCCCTTGTCCTGTCACTGGGCACCACTGAA
>Ga0065711_1011220_pt1 | contig 15249 bp, 13 predicted proteins | sample Hoacrofraction12_FD_59098 | JGI IMG/M metagenome (GOLD analysis project Ga0065711, IMG submission 59098) | Hoatzin crop microbial communities from Cojedes, Venezuela - Epithelial fraction 12 v2 (version 2) | ecosystem: Host-associated > Birds > Digestive system > Esophagus > Crop | place... | reverse complement strand
TGATCGGACAAGGGATAACAGCTTCAAGCTGAAAGAGGGTAGATGTAGACTAGATATAAGAAATACATTCTTTACAATGGGGGTGGTGAGGGACTGGAACAGGTTGCCCAGAGAAGCTGTGGCTGCCCCCTCCCTGGAAGTGTTCAAGGCCAGTTTGGATGGGGCTTTGAGCAACCTGGTCTGGTGGAAGGTATCCCTGCTCATGGGAGGGGGTTTGGAACTAGATGATCTTTAAGGTCCCTTCTGTGAAATGTGTTCATCTGATTCGTGTCAATATGGAACAATGCTAGGGCTGCATGATGAAATGTGACCTTCTGTCTTGCATATCCTTGTATAACCACAAATCTAAGGAAAACAGAGCGGTTAATGTACATAGTTCCTGTGTCTAGCAAAGTTGCCTGACAAACATCCTGGTATACTTTGTTGCTAAGCGCACAGTGTTATGTAAGAGAAGCCTATACGGCGCACGTGTGAAATCTGTTTTGTTGCTAACTGCATAGTGTTATGTAAGAGAAATCTCTAGGGTGCATGGGTAAAATTTAGAACCTTCTCTATGAATATGTATTAGAGGGAAGAGGAATCCATAGGGCGTGTGTGTAAAGTCTGGAACCTTCTCTATGAATATGTATTAGCAGACGATATATAAACCGAAAACGGGGACTGCACGGTGTGCGTCTTGGTCGAGCAGAGACTCCCGGCGCACCCAGTGCTGTTTGCTTGCCTCTATTCGCCTAATAAATTGTAAACTTTAATTGAAACCCTGTTTGGGACAACACCATTTATCACACTTCCAATCCAAACTATTCTACGATTCATTCTGTGATTCTACTCTTTTTTTCTCCTGGTTAAACTACTGGTACAGTCAGTCAGCAGCAACACAGCCAAATTACCCTGAAGGGAATGACGGAATGGCTCGCAGAGGAATGCATACCTCCAAAGAGAGTAATCACATATGTCTCAAAGTATTTCTTCAACGTCTGTAACCTTGATGTCTCACTTTCCTAGCCTAGTTCTGACCCAAGTTTTACACTGACTTCAGAGTGAAACCAAGGTGAAGAAATGATGAATTAAGCCCTTGGTGGAGTAAGCAGAAAATAGCACGAATACAACAAAAAAGCATTTTCATTAGGATATATAATATAAATCTTTCTCTATGACCAAAACCCACTAGTTCAGCTGTTCCAGTTATGCCAAACACATTCATACAACTTAGTAAATGCTATTGTAAAGGTAAAGTGATAATTTTCTGCTGGAAGTATGAGGATATGCATCATCATGCTCTTCCTAAAAGAGGGGAAGTCTGATGTAAGGTGACACTACACACATTTAGAAAGAAAAAAAACAGAAAAAAGGTAATTAAAGTTTTGGCCATCAGCCCAGTTAGCATTTAGTCCAGGGAAGGAAAAAATAAAAGGTGCATGAGATTACACCTGGCCTGAAAAGCAGAAACATCTGCTGAACTCATAAATTATTGGATTACTTCTGCCCCAGGAAGCCAGCCTGGTATACACACCCTCTACAGACCAGTTTAACTGTGCGCACCAAGAAATAAGAAAAGTTGTGCTGAATTAATTTCTCATTAGGTACAAAGGGAAAAAGCAGAATAAAATAAAACATTCTTAAATGCTGAGTGCAGGTTCCTTCCACAAACTACAGCATAGCTTGCATTTGACACCACACTGCTCTGCAACTGTTAAAGGACAAGCTGTAAGGACAGCTTGCAGAGACAGTTCAATTCAATAGTTCAAATCACAGAGTGGTTTGGGTTAGAAGGGACCTTAAAGATCATCTAGTTCCAGCCCCCCTGCCATTTTGTGTTTCTTTTAACCAAAGTGGCTGATAGATTACTAATCATTTTTCCAAAATTTGCTTAAGCCAGCCTGTGGAAAAAGACCCCAATCAACAAAAAAAGCCCAAACCCCAAGTCACTGAATTCTTGATCTGAGCTGTACTGTAACTGGGACTGCTTAACCAAGCCTTTCACATTTTTGCAGCTAAATGTGAAAAAATACATTTGGGAACCAAAGAGTCAAAAGAGTCTGGAGTAATCAACTGAACTTACATCTCTGGTCTCTTGTATCTAGAAAGCCTTACACCAGAACCTGGTAATACAGCTCCTCACTGTGCCCCTTCCTATCCTGCCCAGTCTGAAAATACAAAGCTGTACAGAAAAAAACCCCAAACAAAACAAAAAGGGGACTACTAAGTCCTTATCCCTGTGCGCCCAGTTAGCACTTAGTTATGTGACGTGATGGATCTTGCCTCTACGTCTGCATAGCAATGCAGGTTCCCTTTACTTTCCTCCATCGGGCTTAAGGGATTTGAGAGTCAGAGCCTGGAACAGAGAATCTGGAAGCTGCAAATGCCAGATGTCACGAAGGACACATGACAGAGCTAACAGATCATCTGCTACTGCAGTACTGTGCTGCCGCTGTTCCTGATCCATCACAGCACGGGAATTTGGTCCTGCACCAAGGCACTGAGCACACTGGGGCTTGTCCTCGAGTACCTCAGGATAAGCAGAGCTGACAGTACACATCTATGCAAGCAGGATGAGCAACTACCTTTACTTGAACAGATTTTGACTTCTCCTTACCAGAGTGCAGTGCTCACCATTTACACACACCTTCAAGGATTTATTCTCCCTCATCACACTGAGCTTCCCAACTGTCACACTGCCTCTTCCCTAAACCCTTTGGCTCCATTCCAAAGACAGTCAAGGGTCATCTTCTCCATTACCGTAAAATACTACAATGTACTTTGAAAACATCCTGATTTCATTCACAAACGGAACCCCAAAACTATTCCTAGCAGTGGCATGTAAAAGAGGTAAGTCTAAACCTTACATGTTCAGTTTTCCTGAACTATTAAGTAATCTCACAGGACTGCCTTCTCTCTCAGGTGACTGTCTTTTTCCAGACTGTGTGGAAGATAACAGTGGTGGGTACACCAGAGCATTTCAGACAGGCAAATATGGCAGGTCAGTATTCTGCCACGCTGTAGTTGAAGATGAAATTGGCACAGCATTTTGGTTTGAAATGTTCGTTCTTAATCACATTTAATTCTAAAAAGTGCAAGAGTTAAATCATTTTTTTGTCTGGCAAACTCAGTTAAATCTCCTGACAGAGTTAGATCTGGATGTTATGTGCCAGCCTTTTCAACCCAACAGGGCTGTCCTGGTTTCCTTCTTTTGCAGGTTAGTTAGGGAAGAAGCCATCTTTAATCGATGCCTCACCTATTAATAACATTAAAATAGACTGGCATTGCTACCTAGTTTATTTTGAAGAGTGACATTTCCAGACAAATAGTAATTAAAAATTATGTATTCATCACCCTAATTACCACCACTAAAGGTAGCTCAAATTTTAATTGACACTTTGAAAACTGCGACAGGAGAAGCCACAGACCAAACAGAGGTATTAACTTCTTCACCTACCTGTTCTGGGTGAAAACCATACCATGTTATTATGTAAACAATTACTGGACTGCTTCCAAGATTATATCCTTCACAGCTGTGAACAGGCAAAGAGCAGTATGAAAACACACAAAAAAGCCCCCCACATGGCAAAGCAGTATTTGATTTGCATCAACCGAGGTAAAAAAAGACCCTGTCTTGAGGCTTGCCAGTAATAATTACAAATCAACTTACAGACACCAAGTATGACGAAAGTCATTCTAGTGAAATGCTCATGAACACTGAGTATTTGCAAAGAAAAGAAATCTTCAGAAAGTCGTAACACTGACAGAGGTATTTATTCTCTGTATAGGTAGGCAGTGCTGCTTTTCTTATGTGGTTGAAATTAATGTGAGCAAACAACAGTAGAAAGAAAACTTCAGATGTTTATGCTTTTTAGAACATTTTAAGTTCATTCCCCTAACTTGCAATATGATTTTATTTTTTAAATAAGCCATTCATAGCCATTCCTAGAGGATAAATATTTCTCTCTGAATTCTTCCTGCAATATAAAGGTCATACAGGAGGATTCAGAGGAGGATTCTGTACACTGAAAAGCATCAGTCCTAATGCTACAGTCATAACGCTGCCCTCCTGCTTCAGACCCACTGGTGTTGTACAGAGAAGGTACATCTTGTCTAACTATAATTCCTGTTACTCCAGCACATAGGAGAAACCAAATCTTTCGTCTCTTGCACTGATACCATATTCTTTGTTTAAAGATCATCTAAACATTTTGAAGTTTCTAAACCAGTAGATGTTTCTAAATAAAGTTCTACTTGAGAATGAAGAACTACTTCAAATATTTTCTAGAGTATGACTTCAAACTGTCAGTCAGTTTCCGGTTAAGATGAGGTAAACAATCTGTTGAAAATACACTGGATTCTTCTCTTGCAAACATTTAAATCAGCACAGTAAGGCTCTTTTGCTTTTGCAAACATTTGGTGTCTGCCAGGTAAAACTACTACCAACATCCTTACAGTTTCATGACTGAATTTGTGGGGAGAGGATTGAAAGCAGAGAACCTGCCTTGTTTCTGTTACAAGCAGGAGCCATTTTTGCCTTGCACCTTTCATCACATCTGAGCTAATTACAGTGCTATTCGCTATCGAGTATCAAATGATTTGTGGACCCATAGGTAGGCAAACAGAAAACCCAAGTAATACCTGGCAGTACTCCTGTCTCCCCGAAACCAGCAGTTTCTCTCTGTTGAAGGTCCCTGTGACTCATCACAGTAGGAACAATGGAGCAGAACTCCTCTTCAGACCACAGAAAGCCTTTCTTTCAAGGAGGCAACTATGCATCCCGTCACTACAATCTGACAATGTCTAAAAATTACTGTGTTTCTGACAGGCCTAGAGGGTAAAGGAAGAAACACAGCCAAATACTGAATTCCTTTCCAAAAAATCTTCCAGGCGTAAGTTCGCCTGGTTTTTAGGCTTGCCTCCATTTCTACAGAAGTAATTTTGTGCACACAACTATTTGCAAGTGTAAATTATGGGCCTAAATCAATATTTACTGAAGCCAACAGAAAAAGGTCATATTGATTTCAACAGGGTTGAAATAAAACCTACATATCAAAGTGCAGATAAAAAAAATTAAATTATAATCTCCTGGATAAGCACTGTTTGGACCTGCAAATAATTGCAGATACCATTCCAAGTCCTCAACTTAAGAGGTAAAATTGAGTTACATCGAAAAGTCAAGATCAATAGCTGTCAACCCACGGGGCTGACACCACTTTATTACTGTTGTGGAAGAAACTGTTTTTGAATTACTTACATAATTATTTATAATCTTTTTGCAATCTACCCTGTGTCTTTATGACCACTAAGTAACTTCAACAAAATGACAAAATAGAAGAGACGATGGGTATTTCATGCCTTAATGATGTGTGTAGTGGGTGCCTTAGATGAATTTATTTTACTGGACATAAAGTAAATTTTTGTGGCGCACTCCCACTAGTTTCACACAAATACAGTTGAGAACTTCACCTAGCAGCTAAGGGTAGCTCACTATCTCCACCTGCTTGCTGTGAAACAAAGGTTATCTTGATTTCCTTCATAAATGGAAGTGACAGTTTAGAAGTGGTAAATATTCATGTTTTAGTCTGGTTTAATTTTGAAGGAACTAGATTAGCTTAATGATTTTTCTGTATAATAACTTAAGAAATGCAAATAGATCTAAAAAAGAGAAGCTTCAGTCAACTAATAGCCTATATTTATGCTGAACACAAGTATTAAAATATTTAAAGTGAAATAACAGTAATTTTCATCATGGAAATTCTTGAAGTTTATCAGACAGGCACTTCAATACGACGGCCAAGGATATGCTTGACTTGATGACTGATTTCACCATATCTATTTCATGCCACTGTATATTTACAACAGAGTATTTTTCTTGCTTCAGTATAATAAATGTATCTGCACTAAGCAAAGCGGAAAAAGATACTGATGTAGTAACTGAAAAATTCTGGCAAGCTTTCACACGATTTTGAAAGAAAACCAGGACATTTGACGGACAAGTCTACAAATCAGAAATACGGATTCGTTAACAAACCTGACAGAAGTAAGTAATTTTATAAAGCCTGTAATATTTGAGGCCAGATTGTCCCATTGGATAAGTAGTCCTTCCACACCCAGCTGAGTATGCACACCCTCAAGTCTTCCCTGAACTGCCTGGGATAACCTCAAACTCCCAGTGGAGTTTTTAAAACTGACAAAAAGAGGCCTAGGGGAAAGAAACAAACCACACTCCACAGAAGGTATCATTTGTGCCCTAACAAAGGAAAGACCAAAATCATCAATTACTTTCTGAAACTCCAAGCAAGGTCCCCTCACCTCCTATTCTTCAAAGTCAGTAGTCAATAGATTAACAGGAATGATACAACACAAAGAAGCAAGGAGTATACAGAATATAATTTTTGGAAAAAGTGGTTGAAGAAAGGAAAATTTAAAAATTAATCTGAGTCAGGTAGCCAAGGAGAAAGGAACTAATACAACATACTTTGAAGATATTTTCTGCCCCAACACACACACATAACTCACCATGATTACTGCTGTCTTACTATCAGCATGTTCACAGCAAAGCATTAACAGCACATCTGTTTCATTAAAATTAAACAATCAAATATAGGGATTATAAAACTTTGTATTTCCATGAAAATAACCGTTATTTTTAAAATGCACCTCAAGGTAACAGGAATTCACCATAAGCACTGCTTTCCTTTTTACCGCAGGGAGCATATACAGTAACCAAAAATTTGCTAGATCAACAATCTTAAACAGAGCTAGCTTTAGTTTCACATATGTAGTAATTTTCAATAAACACACATTCATATTGCTAAGGACATTATTGTTTATCTGATAAAATAAGTTTGATATTTATTTTAAAAAACAAGTAATGGGGTCTTTTTCCAGGCCCTTTGCTAGGCCACAGACAGCTGAGAATTATTACATATTTGATTCCCTAAGTTCATTCGACAGACATTAACAGAGTGAACTGCATCGACTCAGCATGAACTCACACAGCAGCCTCACCAGACTCAGCAGACTGGCTACTTATCTCTTTCAGACTCCTTAAAGAAACCAGGCTCACCAGCAACCGTGGGAACATCTAGCACCTGAGGCTCAGTCAGTCCATTAGGAATGTTCGGTTTAAGATGCTTAGCAGAAGACATGAAGAAAAAGAAGCTTAGTGAGGAACCAAAGAGCATGACCAAAAAATGCAGACACCCTTTTCCTCCCCTTCTGCTGCAAAAACTCCACATTCCACTGAACTCTGGTAATTCTGAATGCATCCATGATCAGGCCCTGGATAGCTCTGTAAACAGAGAAAGGCGTAAAGACGTCAGAATTCACATTGTCTGTTTTATACATTTTTCTAGGTATGTATGAATGATTTTAGAGTCCACCATTGGGGAAATTAATTCTTGCTCTACAGTTCTGTGCCAAAACTTTTTGAAGGTTATACAAGCACATTCAGAAGTCTGCATTCCAGATGTTCCAGCTTACTAAGTACTATTTTCACAAGTAACTTTAGCATTTTATCCTCAAGTTCCCCTGATTTTCAGAAGCCTTTTAAGGTGTTTTTGGAAGCATTTCACATTAACCACAGATAACCACTGTTGCAATTACTGCACCTTCACTCTTCCGCTTCGTTCAAAAGAAAACCTTGAACGAGGACTTGGCTCTTAGACTGGCTTGCAAGATGAATAACACAAGATTTGAACTGAAGAATTTTTTAATATATTAATTTGTAAATTAGCTGTACTGCAGCTTCCTTTGAAGTAACAAAATAAATGTATTCTTGGAACATTTCAGTATAGTTTGTTGCTAGTCTAGATGATATGACAGGAAAAAAATGACATCACTAAACAACCACACCAGATATATGAAAGTGTGACTAAACATCTTCTTTTTCCCACCTGAAGTGACACAATATTCTATTCTAACATACACTGAACTGAATTTTAAAGAAGTAGGGATAAGACATCTTTGATATAGATCAACCTCTTCTCTAAAACCAAGTGGTATTGTGCAGCAGTAACAAGAGGTCAGGAACTCTGTTGAGAGCAGGTGCTAACATGGCCCTCTATTCCATTCCACCGACAAGGGTGTATTCTTTGGCACTGACAATCTGTAATTGAGCTGACAAGCACAGAAGTCAGGTAAGACTAATGGCTCTACTTAACAGCAGTCTAAAGTAGCATTTGCATCTGGAGTTGGGCACTCTTTCAAAAAAAAAAAATTNGAGACAATCACTTTTTTTTTTTTTAAACACAATTAATTAATCTTACTAAAAATAATTTTAATGGGTAAGAAACAGAGTCAAAANCAGGGCAGGATATTGAGTATAGTCAGAGTTTTTAAAGTAGCAAATGTTCCTCATGATGAAAATATCTGTAAAACAAATGAAACAGTAATGTACTTTTCCAGTTCTCATTCTAGGCCACCAGCAGAGACCCCACAGGGTGCTGGCAGAACATATTCACCTTTATGAAATAAATTCATCAGTCAAAGCCATATATATCTGGTATCCCAAAGTATTACGTCATCTGATTATGTCAAATAGTTATGTTCCAATGTTAATCAGCAGACATCAAGCTGCAAAGTCTTAAATCTAAATGCTCAGATATTTCTGGAGTAAGTAAATGCATTGTAATCATCAAAATGCACCAGGAGGTAATAATTTGTTTGAACCACCAAACCTTCACATATTTTGATCTGTGAATATTAACTCATAATTCTTACATAGCTTGCTCTTAATAGACAAGATTTTAGTAGCTTTATTCACACACACTAATAACTTGGTGCCCAAATAACTCATTGTGCAGTTAGTCCCCCTGATATAAACGGATACGTGAAATTACTATTGCCTTGATTACAACAAAACTTATACATTCTTAACTCCACACCCACATGCTCTGAGCAATCACTTCCAGATAAGATATCAGAGCCAGTAAGGCCATCTCAGTGTGCATAATTGCAAGCACACATAAGTTTTTGAAGAATTTAACTCTTAGGAGGAGTAAGGATATCGGAATGGCTCAAGAAATGGCACTATTTCACAAAAGCACATGCTTTTCAGACATACGCTGGAAGAACAAAAGACAAATTTTGAAAGCTTCTATAATAAACATGACATACGTGCTCTTTGTGTGTACACACCAAACATATTTATATCTAAATACAGGATACATAAATGTGTATATCCATACACAATTAAAATGACTGTTCAAAGAACACTTCCATAACCAAGTGCAGCATTTAAACAAAGAAATTGCAGGTTGAAAGTTGCACATGCAGTCCAGTGACAGGACAATTAGCTGTGAGGGGAAATTACACTTGCTCACGTAGTCATAAATAGCCAGCACTGTGTTGAAGAAAAGCACCTGAAATGTGACTATTCCCAGCCAGTTTGTTTTCTTCCAGTTTTTATCTAAACAGAGATACTTGCACCAAGGGATGATATTTTAAGCAAAACATTAAAGTCTGATACAGATTTTTAGCCTTCGACTTAAATTATTCTCAGTTTTTTTAAAAAATATTTTGTTAAAAATAAACCAAAACACCCACTTGCATAAGAAGTCAGAGGAAGAAAAAGAAATGGACTATGGTATTTCTCTGTGATGACAGTACACACAGCTAATTTTCTTCAGCAAGTATCACCTCTGCTTTTAACGGAACAAACAACCAGATAAAGTGTCGAGCTTGTTTCAGCTGTCCAGGTGAGATATGGGGAAGGAAGGAGAAACTATGAAATTACACAAGAAGAGTCACTAACATGTTATTTGACTTTATAGACAGAAGTAAACAACATTCAAGCTGTAATTAAATTAATGCAGCATTTTGGATAAACCCAATTTGCATAGAATTTGCTGTCACAGGAAACTCTACCCCGCAATGTTAAACCCAGTCTCCCTTGATCCTATTTTTGAGCTGCTGATCAGGCTCCCTGTATGAACAGACAACAGTCTCATTCCTCATCCCTTCGACTTTCACCCGCAGCCTTGGGGCAGAAAGCAAACATAACAGCATGCACATACCAAAAAGTTATAACAGTTCTTAAAGCAAGGACAGAAATCTATGCTATTTTTGCAAAAGGGAAAAGAAATAAGCACTGACTAAACTAGGCTAGTTAAGTAGCAGAAAGACTTGTCAACAGTACTGACATAGGACTGACTTGTTAATAAAAAATACAAGAGGAACAGTAGGAAAGGTCTGAAGGACAAAGAAAGCTAATACTCTCGAGCACATGTAACGAACTGGGAAATGAATGAGAAGTAGATGAAAGAATATATTAAAAATCATAGCTACTTCATATCTGTAACATCTGATTTCTGACACTACTCATTACTTATGTAAAAATGTGACTAGACAAAAAGGATAGCTTTTCACTTGAAGTACGTTTGTCCACTGAATGCCTCGTGACAGACCTGAGAGAGAGTCCTCATGGAGACGTACCTATTGCTTCTTTCTGCCTGTTGCTCTACCATAGTCAACATAGAAGATGAGCTGACATCTCAAACCACATTATTGGCCCCCTGCGAGTGACCAGGGCACCCATCTGCTTACCCTTTTCAACACTCCTCAGAAGCAGGCTCACTGCAAACTGGAGCTGTGTAAGAGAAGGCTAACTCAGGGCCCCACAGAGATGAACAAAGGATTTACACAGTAAAGACCAGACTGCCAGCATGCCATGCAGATTCCTACCTTGGAGGAGCAGAGTAACTTCTGCCATGTTTGCAACTCAGGGTTGACAACAAAGACAGGCTAGTGAAACAGTCATGGTAAGTGGCAAATGTAAAAAACCCACATTAATTCCATCTCAGTACTGCTGTTTAATCAGCAGCGAGCTTACTTTGTAGGGGCAATTTATACAAATTTTAGATAAACTATGTTTTGGTCAGGATTTAAGAAGTTTCTCTGGAAGCGTCCCATCTTTTCCCAGCCTTCATTCTTCCAGCAGAAGCAATGATATACAAAGAAACAACCTATGATGAACTAACCACCTTTTAACAATGCACTCTCTACCTAGCAGGAAGTATTCAGCTGTTTCTGAAGTGGATATATCATCTGCCAACAAAATAAAAATGAAGGGTATCGGTTAGGCACTGCTCTACCTCACCTTCAGATTGCAGGTTATCATCTTTCCTTCCGCAGGGCCTTGATCCCTTGAGAATGCTTTACAGCCTCCTGGCTATCCAAGCATCGTCACTTTAACATCTAGTTATCATTCTGAGCAGCCAGCATATAAACATCAGCAAACTTCAACAGAGCTTCCAAAGGGCAATATGCAACACAGCACAGTCAGTTTATAGTAAGGTTAATTGGGCTTTCAGGATCTCATAATATTTGCTGTAATAAAATATAACAGTAGTCCAATACAGTGATTTTGTTCCTGTGTATCAAAGCTGAAAGACTAAAAAAAAATCCAGCTTCCTTTAAGGGCAAAAGGGAAGCATCCAGGTCATATTTGGCCATAACTGGTAAGTTCCACACTTACTTTGTTCAACAGGTGTTTAAAATGCACTTGCAGACTATTAAGCTGATTATTTACTAGCATTTTGTGACCAGACCACTTCTGAGCAGAGTTTTAAAGGGCAGTTATTTATAAATAGACAACAGAAGATTCTTACCAAGAAATTGCACTTCTGGGTTTAAGAGACATCTAACCAAAAAAGTCAAAAGACATCGAACTAACACTACAAGACTACTGGAAGGCATCAGAATAGACATCTAGAATAATCTGCTGTAATCTTTGTTTTGTGCTATAGTTTAACACAATAGCTACAGCAAAGCTTTGAAAATGAAAGGTCAAAAAAAATGAAATGAAGACTTAACAACTTACTGGTTTTAATGCCATTTGGAGAAGAAGGACTGTTTAAGTTGAAACAGGTTTAATTCTTCCTATAAGTGCATGTAACGAAAAGGTCCATTCATATACGTCACTGCAGTGGCTCTGAAGTAATCTTTGCTTTACCATAGTGACGAACATGGCAAGCTCAAAGATGAACATGATTGCTCTTCACGTTGTTGGATAGTAGTCCAGCTGTAGCTCCAGTTCGGTATACCCACAGAACACGCAGGAAGAACAAGTGAATACTTGCTGTTACCATAGTGGACAGATCACATGTATAAGAAGCTGTGCCCTTGCCAACATCAGAGCCAAAACTTCATAGAAACCAAACAAGGGAAGTCAACTCACCGCTTTTCCAGAGAGAAAGTGAGACAGGACCCAACTGCAGGTACACACCACACTTAACCGGTATTGCAGACGCAATCAGATCTGTGTACATTTTAACAGAGTTTTCCTCACAGAAAAGGGACCTAGGATGGAAATTCTCTTAAGAATTCACTTAAGAGAAGATCAGGAGGAGCTTCACTGAAAGCACACAATTCATATGACTAATACAAAACAAGTATAAAAGAAATGAGAACCACATCCAGTAAAATATTCAAAATCAGGGCCTTGAACACAAGCAATATTTATCTCAGGAAGCAAAACCACTATCCATAATTGGAATACTTGCACTAAGAGCTGAATTATTTGCCCCTGTTCCAAGTAAAATCAGCTTTACACTTACTATTGCCTACGCAATTCTGTCTTAACGGCTGCTTAACACACGGCCAATGAACAGGCTTTGAGATAGCGACTTTGGAGAAGTTGTTAAAAGCTTCATCAGCGGTTTTAACAGGGGTCAGCCTTTTCACCCTCAGAATCTGCAGATTTGTACAGATTGACAAACTTGCAACGTCTTTGACTAGGCAAAAATACTTGGTAAATCCAATGTGGATGCTCTCGTCTAGAATTAAAGCAGCTTAAACTTTTAAAATTAATACAAACCAAATGGGCACTGCTATAATTTAGACTAATTAAGAGCAAATTTAAAGCAATTCAGTTAAATCATCTCAAACCCCAGGATGAATGCATCCCATTCAGAACGGACCCTCCCAGAAGTCAGCTCTGTACTACTGGAGAGATCTTTCTCTCACCTACTTCAGCATCTGTAACAGGCACTCAGAACTCATGTAAAGTTTGTATGTGGAGATTAAGAAATCTTATTACTCCAAGATGAGGGATTGTGTACCTTGAATGATGAAAAAGTCTCAAAGACAAATAGATGTAGCACTGGTATTTTAAAAGTTGGTAACTCATGAATGTTCAATGTTAGAATTAAATGCTTTACTCAACAGGAAAGCTGAAATACTTTGCTTCACATTGGTTTAATGTGTGAGTTTATTTTATCAGCAGTTGGTAAACTTTTACAATAAACCAAGCCTACATAATAAACACAAGCAGAAGGAAAAGCAAAATGGTAATTGAAATTAAAAGAGTTTTATGGCCTGATGCCACCTAACCAGCCACTTTGATCAGTCATTTCAAATTCTTGTAGCAACAGTTAACATTTAGAAAACTTCAGTCCCAGGCTTGCATCTGGAAAACAAATTAGTCTTAGTTTTGAAAATTCACTACCTATCCTTACAAAATTAAGGCAGCAAGAAAGTAGAATTTGCAGCCTCACATGCTATAAAGAGCCAGAAACCAGCAGTGCAAAACAGTACTGTCTGGGGTAATGTATGGCACAACTACAAAATCGCTCGCGTGAAAACGCTGTAAAATAACAGCACAGCAACAGAATTCCTGCCTGCTTCTCTACCACTTTTTTCCCTTTCAGTAAATAATCGTTGCGTCGTAATGAATACGGGTTGTAATCAATACGAACATCCTTGTGAAGTGCACAGTAAGTCCAGCTCTCTCCTCTTCAGGTTTGACCCTGCTGCAACGATGAAGACTGACAAAATTTACTTTTCACTTGAAAAGCTCAGAATCAAAACACAAGTGCAACCCAAAAATTCAGCTTCTCTACAATTTCTTCTGTGGCAGCGTTTAAGTCCTAAAGCCCTCCAGACTTAAATAAGGATTAAACGCTGCTAACGTCAAAAGCAGATATAAACGTAAGTCTGAATAAGTCTTCAGTGACACCAGCCTCTTTGTCCTAACGGTCCAAAGGTACCTAAACTAGTATAAGGCACCATTTAAGGAAGACTCCCTAAGTTTTATTTATTAAAAGAGGTGCTTACTGAAATACATGATTTTCATATCTAGTTCCACAAAATAGAAGATTGTTACATAGGTTTTAATACACTCCTGTTAAAATGCACATTCGAATCTCTCCACGCAGAACCATGTTTTGATGCATCTGGCCTCACCATTAACCACTCATTGCAAAGGCCACGTGGACTCTCACCCATAGGGAAGGAGAACTGCAAAAATCCAAAGGATTTATTTCTTTGCACCACAAAACCCTTTCCAGAGAGGGTTCAACAGTTCAAGAGTTATCTGCGCTCTAAGGGCAGTTAATGCAAGATCAGGCAACTCCACGTGGAGGTCTCTGCTTCTTCCAGATCCTCTGAGATCTCTCAGGTATTGCATTTGGGACAAAAGGAAAATGAAAATCAGGATTATTCATTAAGACACATCTGCAACACTGGAAACAAATGTTTGCTTTTACTCTGTGTATTCTCTTGAAAACCCTTTGAGTTCTGTGTCTTGAAATACAACATAAAAGTACAAGTTTAAGATCTTTTAACTTCCTTGTCCAACACTCAAAAAAAGCTAAGGAGATGACAGATTGAAGGAAATGATGAATTGACTTGTACATCTCTTCAGCATGGTATAGGAAGTGTCGAGCTGCGTTGGGTGACAACAGTGGTATGTATGACACTGTGAAAAACACCATTTTGCCACAAGCATGAACAAATATTAAAACCCCATCTCAGAGAGATGCTACAGAAGGAGGTCACCCATGAGATTACGAGGCAATCTACACAACCTCTTCAACAGCACTATTATAGTCATTTACTCCAGCCCTCATTACTTCCTCGGGCACCACTGTGCTTGCTGAAGGATGCTTCCACATCACATCGCTCCAGCTGTGGCCTGACCACTTCCAGACAGGACATAAAACTACTGACCCTCCTCGGCCGCTGTGGATATTGTAGACGGTGTTATTTAATAGGTGAAAGACAACAAATGTCAGCAATAAAAGCAAAACAGGAAGAAAAAAAATCAGATAATGCAGATAAAGAGCATTTTAAAGAAAGGTAATAAAATAGGCAGTATCAAATGTCTTCACCACTGATACTAAAGGTAGTTAGCACACAACTGTCTGGACTTCACAGAATCACAGAATGGTTGGGGTTGGAAGGGACCTCTGTGGGTCATCTAGTCCAACCCCCCTGCCGAAGCAGGGTCACCTACAGCAGGCTGCACAGGACCTTGTCCAGGCG